>Ga0315905_10007795_pt1 | contig 10816 bp, 11 predicted proteins | sample LakEriMetagenome_5_FD_203522 | JGI IMG/M metagenome (GOLD analysis project Ga0315905, IMG submission 203522) | Freshwater fungal communities from buoy surface, Lake Erie, Ohio, United States - Buoy 4 MA121 | ecosystem: Environmental > Aquatic > Freshwater > Lake | place: USA: Lake Erie, Ohio... | reverse complement strand
GGCTTTAGTCCGGATGTTGGATGGAAGCATCTGGCGGAAGCGGCGTTTGCCATTCAAGGTGGAGCTATTTGGCTTGCAACAAATCAAGACTGGACCATTCCTCGCGAGGGCGGGATCGCTCCTGGCAATGGAACTTTGGTCTCTGCCGTACATACCGCAGTTGGAATACTTCCAGATTTTGCGGGTAAGCCTTTTCGTCCGATTTTTGAATCTGCGGTTTCGCAGCTAAACATTTCGCGTCCACTAATGATTGGCGATCGCCTCGACACTGATATTCGAGGCGGCGTCGGCTTTGGCATTGATACCGCTTGTGTTCTTACCGGCATTGCATCGAGAAAAGACCTGATTGGTGCACGTGAAGAGGACCGCCCAACCTTCATTCTCGAAGATTTACGCCAGCTGTTTGAGCCATACCCGGTTGTGAAAGTTACTAAGCGGGGAGTAAAGCTGGGAAAGACCGAAGTTGAACTGATAGGCAATAAAGTGCTGGTAACCGAAGGCGATCCTCGTTCGCTCGAGGCCCTTCGCGCTGCTTGCTCGCTAATCTGGAGCTGCGGCACTCCGATTTACGGCCTGGACGTTGAAGCCGCCCTCTACGAATAGGAATCTGATGGATATCGAACAGCTACTTTCGGGGATTGACGAACTTGAGCCTCAGGCCCAGCTCGAGCGTTTGCAAGAGATTGTGAACGAGCTTGAGAAGCTTGTAAACCAGTGAGTGAACGCTTAGACATTGAGCTTGTGATTCGGTCAATTGCTCGCTCTCGATCCCACGCTGCGTCCTTGATTGAGCAATCTCGAGTGTTAGTGAATGGAAAAGCAGCTACCAAGCCTGCCCAGAAGATCTCGGAGGCCGATGAGTTGAGTTTGACCCAGGGGCCAGATTTTGTATCCAGGGCCGGGCAGAAGCTTGACGATGCGCTGAAAGAGTTTGAGATTCCCGTCTCTGGCTGGTGCCTTGATGCCGGGGCGTCCACCGGTGGCTTCACACAGGTGCTGCTAGAAAGCGGTGCAGCGGGTGTGGTGGCAGTCGATGTTGGGCACGATCAGTTAGTGGACTTACTCAGAAGCGATCACCGAGTTATCAGTCTCGAAGGCTGCAACCTTAGAGAACTGACGGTTGCAAAACTGAGTGAGCTAACCGGACGAACTTTTGATTTCTCCCATGTGGTTGCGGACCTAAGCTTCATCTCCTTGACTCTGGTCTTAGAGCAGCTCTCTCTCTTGGCACCGAAAGCGCCGATGGTGCTTTTGGTAAAGCCTCAATTTGAAGTTGGTAAGCACTCCCTAAACGCTTCTGGAATCGTGACTGACTGGCGCGATAGGCGCCGGGCGTTGGAGCAGGTTGTTGATTGCGCAGCAACGTTGGGTTATGAAATCTCAGGTTTAGTGGAATCTTCCATCAAGGGAACTCACGGCAATACCGAATACTTATTGTGGATAAGCCCAAATGGAGCCGATAATCGGCAACAATGGTCTGAAGCAATTTCTCAATTGGCCAAGAAGGAAAGATGAGTCGCAAGGTTCTGCTGGTATCCAGCCCTCAGTACTTAGATAAGGCTGAGCTGGTGTTGAGCGCGTGCAAACACCTGTCGCAGAATTCCATCACCGTCCTTCTTGAACAAGAGCACCTAGAGTCCCTTGCAAAACTTGGGGTGGCTATTCCAAGCGAAGTCGAAAGCTACGACGGGTCCGAAGTGGAACTGGCAGTTGTTCTCGGTGGCGATGGCAGCATCCTTCGAGCCGCAGAGCTCCTACGCGGAACGAAAGCCCCAATCCTCGGCATAAACGCAGGACATTTTGGATTCATGGCCGAGGCTGAAAGCGGAAGCCTGATTTCGGCGTTAGACGTTGTGATATCTAAGCGATACCAGGTGCGCGATCGCCTTGCCATCGAAGTGGTGGTTACCAGCCAGGGCAAGGAAACCTACCGATCTTGGGCGCTGAATGAAGTGGCACTTGAAAAAAGTGCTCGTGAGCGCATGCTCGAGGTAGTTATCGAGGTTGATTCACGTCCAGTTTCCTCTTTCGGTTGCGACGGTGTCGTAGTTTCCACCCCGACCGGCTCGACTGCCTATGCCTTTAGCGCAGGTGGCCCGGTAATTTGGCCAAACGTCGAAGCTCTAATGATGATTCCACTGAGCGCTCACGCTCTTTTTGCTAGGCCACTGGTAGTTGGCCCTCAGACCCACCTCGCGATTGAGGTGCTGCGTCGCAGTTCCGGTGCGGGCGTGCTCTGGTGTGATGGCCGCAGGACATTTGAACTTCCCCCGGGTTCCCGCGTAGAGGTTCGTCAGAGTAGTGAGTCGGTACCGATGGTGGTTTTGCAAGACGAACCGTTTGCGGATCGAATTGTGAAGAAATTCTCGCTGCCGGTTACCGGCTGGAGAGGTCCAGACAGCGACAAGTGATTGAAGCAATCGGAATCCGCAATCTTGGTGTGATTGAATCCGCTCAACTTGAGCTAAAACCAGGTTTTACAGCCCTTACGGGTGAGACCGGTGCCGGCAAGACCATGGTTCTAAATGCCTTGAGCTTGCTGCTCGGAGGTAGAGCAGACTCCAGCTCAGTGAGAACCGGCCAGCAGCAACTCTTTGTAGAGGGAAGCTGGCACATCACAGATCCAGAGCTCATTCAAGCTGTTGAGGATCTCGGTGGGGAAGTCGATTCCCATACACTGCTGGTCAATCGCACAGTAACCGCTGATGGCCGATCCCGTGCCGCACTAGGAGGAGCTCAAGCCCCCGCTGGTGCCCTGGCGGAACTCGCATCAAAGTTAGTAACCGTCCATGGCCAGTCAGATCAGCTCAGACTTCGCTCGCTTGCGGCACAGCGCGATGCCCTCGATGAGTTCGGAGGCATCGCGGTTCAGGCGGCTAAGGACTCTTATGCCGCCAGTTTTCAAACCTTCAAAGAATTACAGGCTCGGCTAGAGCGCTTGCAGTCCGCGGCATTCTCGGATCAGCGCAGGGTCAGCGAGCTTCGAGAGCTACTTTCCGAAATCGAAAAGCTTGCACCGGTTGAGGGAGAGCTCGAAGACATCGAAGAGCGAATCAATCGCCTCGCGAATGTGGAGTCGCTTCGTATCAACGCGGCAACTGCTCACGATGCCCTAGCCGAAGCTGAGCCTTCCGCGCTTGAGCTGCTGGGCCTTGCATCCAGGGCCCTGGAACAATCCAGCGACAGCGAACTAAGGGAAATGGGAACTCGCCTAAGGGAGGCAACCGCAGCCGCCTCTGATGTTTCGGCAGACCTGGCTTCTTTCTTGATCGACCTTGAAGCAGATCCTGCGCAGTTAGAACAGTTACAAATGCGCAAGGCGGCTCTCGTGCAGCTTGAACGAAGGGTCGGCATGGGGTTCGCCGAGCTTTTGGCTGCGATTTCAGGCTGGCAGGTTGAGCTTTTAGACCTGGATAGTTCAGATGAGCAGGTCGAGCGCTTGGAGGCTCAGCTTGCCTCAACCCTCAGTCAGCTCTCAATGGATGCAGCCAAACTGAGTCAAGTCAGGCAAGATGCTGCCCAGAGCCTTACGACAAGAGTTTCCAAAGAGCTCAGTGATCTTGCGATGCAGGGAAGCCGATTTAGCGTAAACCTTGCTCCGCTTGGTGATTTTGAAGCTAGTGGTCGGGATCGAATTGAGTTTCTACTCGCCAATGCCGGTAGTGACCCAAGGCCTTTGGCCAAGGGAGCATCCGGCGGTGAACTTTCAAGAATCATGCTTGCCATTGAGTTGGTGCTAGCCGGTGACCACCCAATGCCGACCATGATTTTCGATGAGGTAGATGCCGGAGTTGGCGGTCAAGCTGCTGTTGAGCTCGGGAGAAGACTTCGCAGACTTAGCGAAAACACCCAGGTGATTGTTGTGACTCACCTGCCGCAGGTTGCTGCCTTTGCACACCAGCAGATCAAAGTCGCAAAAGAGGTCTCCGGGGAAATCACAAAGTCCTCGGTTCAGCTACTAGGCCCAGAAGATAGGACACGAGAGCTCGCGAGAATGCTTTCCGGCAACCCGGATTCTGAGGTCGCATTGCAACACGCAGAAGAACTTTTGAAATCTCACTAACAACTTTCGTGTCACAGGCTTTTTGAGCGCTTCCAGGTGATAAATTGAAGTTCCATGGCTCAAAGCTCTGGAATCCCCTCACACATCTTCGTAACCGGTGGCGTTGCGTCTTCACTAGGCAAGGGTTTGACCGCGGCATCGCTGGGCAATCTATTGACCGCAAGGGGATTGCGGGTCGTAATGCAAAAACTCGACCCCTACCTAAACGTAGACCCCGGAACCATGAATCCTTTTCAGCACGGTGAAGTATTCGTTACCGATGATGGCGCTGAGACCGACTTGGATATTGGTCACTACGAGCGATTCTTGGACATCAACCTAAACGCGGCAGCAAACGTGACTACCGGTCAGGCCTATTCAAATGTCATTGCCAAAGAGCGTCGCGGTGAGTATCTGGGAGATACTGTTCAGGTCATTCCACACATCACCGATGAGATCAAACGCAGAATGCGCCTTCAGGCAAACCAGGAGCCAATTCCGGATGTGATTATCACCGAGATCGGTGGCACGGTTGGCGATATTGAGTCTCAGCCTTTTATGGAGGCCGCACGCCAGGTCAGAAGAGATATTGGGCGAGACAACGCTTTCTTTGTTCACGTCACGCTGGTTCCTTACCTAAAGCCATCGGGGGAGCTCAAGACCAAGCCAACCCAGCACTCGGTTGCACAGCTTCGCTCACTCGGTATTGCACCAGATGCGATTGTCTGCCGCTCAGACCGAGAGCTACCGGATGCCATCAAGAACAAAATTGCAAACATGTGTGACGTCGACCGCGAAGCTGTTGTGACCGCAGCCGATGCCGCGTCCATCTATGACATTCCTAAGGTTTTGAATGCCGAAGGTCTTGATAGTTACATCATTAGAAAGCTAGGGCTGGAAGCAGGCGAAGTCGACTGGTCTAACTGGTCGCCGGTATTGGCAGCGGTTCACGAACCTAAGCATGAGGTGACCATTGGTTTGGTTGGTAAGTACATCGACCTACCAGATGCTTATCTTTCGGTAACCGAAGCGATCCGCGCAGGCGGTTTTGCCGAGTCAACCAGTGTGAATATCCGCTGGATTCGCTCGGATGACTGCGAATCTGAGGCCGGCGCTCGCGAACACCTGAGTGACCTAGATGCAATTTGTGTCCCAGGCGGCTTCGGCATCCGCGGCATCGAGGGCAAATTGGGTGCGCTGCGCTTCGCTAGAGAGAACCAGATCCCAACCCTTGGTCTTTGCTTAGGACTGCAGTGCATGGTGATCGAATACGCCAGAAACGTTGCTGGCATCGAGGGTGCGACCTCGAGTGAGTTTGAGCCTGGTGCTCTGCATCCGGTGATTGCAACCATGGCCGAGCAAGTGGATGTGCTGGCCGCGGGGGATATGGGCGGAACCATGAGACTTGGGCTTTACGAGGCCAAACTGCAGGAGGGCTCGCAGGTTGCCAAGGTCTATGGCGCACTTACCGCCAGCGAACGCCACCGCCACCGCTACGAGGTCAACAACCACTACCGCGATCAAATCGCAGCGGCTGGACTGGTGTTCTCGGGAACCAGCGCAGACGGTCAGCTAGTTGAATATGTTGAACTTCCAAAAGATGTTCACCCCTACTACGTCTCCACCCAGGCTCACCCTGAGTTCAAGTCCCGTCCTACTAAGCCAAACCCTCTGTTCCACGGTTTGGTTCAGGCGGCACTTGAGCGTCAAAAGCAGCAAAAGCTATTTGACGAGTCCTAAATGACAGCGCCGCTGGATGCCTACCTCCGGCACCTCGTGATTGAGCGAGGTCTGAGTGAGAACACCCTCAGCGCTTATAAGGCTGACCTCGCAAAATACCGAGACTATTTAGATCAAAACAGCTTTTCGGAACTGAGCATCACTAGGTCGCAGCTATCAGATTTCCTGCAGTGGTTAAATTCTCAAAATCTAAGGGCGGCGTCATCGGCGAGAATCTTGGCTGCCGTCCGCGGTTACCAAAAGTATTTGCTTTTGGAAAACCTGCGAACCGATGACCCAAGCCAGCAGGTGAAAAGCCCAAAGCTTCCCAAGCGCTTACCCAAGGCCCTCACTCAGGCGCAGGTCATGTCGCTACTTACAGCATCCGGCCCTGAACCCGATGATGAAACCGCGGATCCCCTAAGGCTTAGAAACCGCGCAATTTTGGAGCTGATGTATTCCTCGGGCTGCCGCGTAAGCGAAGTTGCCCAATTGGATCTTGATGAGATGGTGCAGGGTGGCTGGGTGAGGATTCGAGGTAAGGGTTCCAAGGAGCGCTTGGTTCCGGTTGGATCTTTTGCGCAGCGGGCAATAGATGCTTACCTGATTCGATCAAGGCCGCTGCTCAGCGCCAAAGCTGGTGGGCCGGCACTGTTTTTGAACCAGCGCGGCTCCAGACTTTCTCGCCAGAGCATTTGGGAGATTTTCCAGTCAGCCGGTGAGGGCTGTGGGCTGTCTGTCTCACCGCACTCACTCAGGCACTCATTTGCCACCCACTTGATTGAAGGTGGAGCGGATGTCAGAGTGGTCCAGGAGCTCCTAGGGCACGCATCTGTGGCCACAACTCAGATTTACACCTTGGTCACAATTGATACATTGCGCGAGGTTTATGCGTCTTCACACCCCCGCGCGCGGCGGTAGGCTAATGAGAGAAAAAGTTGGAGGCACCGGTGAATCTCTCTAAGAAGGAATTCCCAGTTCCGGCCAAGCTCAAAGAGCACGGTCCGGCACGCATTATTGCAATGTGCAATCAAAAAGGCGGCGTTGGTAAAACCACGACCACCATCAACCTGGCAGCATCGCTAGCTGACTACGGTCGCAAGATTTTGGTTGTCGACTTTGACCCGCAAGGTGCGCTATCGGTCAACCTTGATGCCGATTACCAAGATGCCCCAACCATCTATGACCTGATGATGAATGTCACCATGGATCCACACGAGGCGATTCAGAAAACCTCGATTCCCAACCTAGATGTCATTCCAGCCAATATCGACCTATCGGCTGCCGAGATGAACCTGGTGACCGAGATGGGTCGCGAGCGAGTCCTCGATGGCATTTTGAACAAGGTCAAAGACGAGTACGACGTCATCTTCATTGACTGCCAGCCATCGCTTGGCCTTTTGACCGTAAACGCCTTGACCGCAGCCCACGGAGTCTTGATTCCGATGGCAACCGAGTTCTTTGCGCTTCGCGGTGTTGCACTTTTGGTGCAGACCATCGAGAAGGTAAAAGCCAGAACCAACCCAACTTTGCAGCTGGACGGCTTGATTCCAACCATGCACGATTCCAGGACCTTGCACTCGCGTGAGGTTTTGGAGCGTTTGCAGGAAGCTTTTACCGGCAAAGTATTTCAAACTGCGATTGCAAGAACCGTGAAATTCCCTGACGCCACCGTCGCCAGAAAGCCAATTACCGATTTCGCACCTAGCTCTGATGCCGCCGAGGCCTACCGCCGGGTTGCAAGGGAGCTGGTGAGCCGTGGCTGTTCAGCTTGAGTCAGAAATCGACTTCCAGTTACAGCTAGAGAACTTCGAAGGTCCATTTGACCTACTGCTTCGACTTATCGGCAAGCACGAGCTTGACATCACAACAGTCTCACTGGCCAAGGTCACCGATGACTTCATTCAATTTGTAAAAAAGCTCGACGAGCAAGCTGGCATCGAAAGTGCGTCGGAATTCCTAGTTGTGGCGGCAACCCTGCTTGATCTAAAGATCGCATCGCTATTGCCACAGGGCGAAGTTGTAGATGCCGAAGACATTGCGTTGTTAGAGGCGCGAGACATCCTGTTTGCCAAGCTGCTGCAGTACCGCGCATTCAAGGAGATTGCCAGCTGGTTTGAAACTTCGCTGGAAATCGAATCCACTCGCATTCCACGCGAGGTAAGGCTTGAGGAGAGATTCCGCAATGCTCGACCGCAGCTGCAGTGGGGGACTTCGCTTGCGGAGTTTGGCCAAATAGCGCAGCTGGCATTCGCTCCTCGCGAGATTCCAGGAGTCGGGCTTACCCACCTGCACGCATCGAAGGTTTCGATTCGCGAACAGTCAAGAATCATGGTGGAGCGTCTTCGTAAATCCGGCAGCCTTACCTTCCGTGAATTGATATCCGATTGCGCTGACAGGGCAGAGCTGGTTGCAAGATTCTTGGGCATTTTGGAGCTCTACCGGGTGGGTGCGGCAAGTTTCCACCAGAGCGATCCATTCGCGGATTTCACCGTGGTCTGGGAGGATAAGACTTTTGCAATGGATTCACTTGGAATGCTAGGGGCGGACTATGGCGACTGACTTCGCCCTGCGCGCAGCCCTTGAGGCAATCCTGACCGTTGCCGAGACTCCACTGAATCTTGTTACTCTCGCCGGAGCACTTGAAGTGCCGATTGCTCAGGTAAAGAACGAGCTTGATGGCCTGGTCGAGGAATACGAAAGTGCCAACGATGGCCTTGGCCGTGGATTTGAACTGCGTGAGGTTGGCGGCGGCTGGCGGCTATATGTGAGGCCCCAGCACGACTGGGCGGTAAAGCTATTGGTTGCCAATGAGAACCCGGCAAAGCTATCCCAGGCTGCGCTTGAGACCTTGGCGGTTATTGCGTATCGGCAGCCGATTTCGCGCGGTCAGGTTTCTTCAATTCGCGGAGTAAACGTTGACTCGGTGGTTCGAACCCTGCTTTCAAGGGGTTTGATTACTGAGCTATACACCGATGCCGAGACCGGAGCTGCCATGTTCGGATCAACCGAGATGCTGCTTGAGGTTTTGGGTATTAATTCAATCGAGGAACTACCGGCCATCAGCCCGTATTTGCCGGGACAGGATGACATTGACTGAGAACGAAGGCGTACGCCTACAAAAAGTATTGGCTGCCGCAGGAGTCGCTTCCCGCCGTGCCGTTGAGGAAATGATCGTCAAGGGTCGCATCAAGGTGAATGGCAAGGTCGTAAAGGAACTCGGCACTCGCATCTTCCCTGAGGCTGACCAGGTAATGGTTGATGGCAGGCCTTGGCAGCTAGACCCAGAGCGCATTTACCTCGCCTTCCACAAGCCAAAGGGTGTGGTTTCGACCATGGCGGACGAGAACGGCAGACCTTGTCTGGCCGATTACTTTATTGGCTTTGATCGAGTGTTCAACATCGGTCGGCTAGATGCCGAGACCACGGGGCTAATCCTGATGACCAATGACGGCGAACTAGCCAACGAGCTAGCGCACCCATCGTTTGGTGTCCAGAAGCTTTATGTTGCCAAGGTGAGGGGCAAGATCACCAGGGTTGAGATGCAGAAGCTCAAAGATGGCGTGAAGCTGGAGGATGGACTTGCTCAAGCGGACAGTGCGAGGGTGATAGACCAGAACGAACAGACCTCTTTGATCGAGCTGGTTTTGCACTCCGGTAAGAACCGAGTGGTACGCCGCATGATGGAAGCGGTCGGCTTCCCAGTTTTGGAGCTAACTCGCAAGAGCTTTGGACCAATGCGCTTAGGTAATCTCAAGCCCGGTCAGTTCCGCGAGTTGAGTAAACTTGAGGTGAGCATGCTTATGGAAGCTGCCACCGGGAAAGAAGTAGCTAGAAAGAGGCGCTAATGGCCGTTCGCGCAATTAGGGGAGCCATCCAGATCAGTCAGGACGAGCGTTCTGAGCTACTCAAGGGCACCGCTGAACTTGTAACCAAGGTGCTGCACGAGAACAACCTTGATCTTGCAGACCTGATCTCAATCTGGTTTACCGCAACCCCTGACCTCGTGAGTGAGTTTCCGGCGCTCGCAGCTAGGGAGCTCGGTTTGGGTGATGTCCCACTTATGTGCTCGGTCGAAATGGCTGTCGCAGGCTCAATGCCAAGGGTTATTCGACTAATGATGCACATCGAGACCAAACTTTCCCGCTCTGAGATAAAGCATGTTTATTTGCGCGGGGCAACGGCACTTAGGGCTGATCTAGCCCAGTGAAAAACCCAGAAATCAAAATTGTTGGGGCTGGCCTTTTAGGCACCAGCCTTGGCTTGGCGTTGGCTAGACAGTCAGTTGTTGCCACCCTGGAAGATCAGTCCAAGGCAAATTTGCGTCTGGCTATCGAATACGGTGCCGGAGTCGAAACTGGCCCAGAGCCAGACTTGGTAATTGTTTGTGTGCCACCGGACCTAACCGCAGATGTCGTTATTGAGCAGCTCCAAAAGCATCCGGCGGCCACGGTTACCGATGTTGCTTCGGTCAAGAGCAAGGTTGCGCAGGATGTAGCGCTTGCGCTACCTGATCACTCTCACCGCTACATCGGTTCTCACCCGATGGCTGGTCGAGAAAAGGGCGGTCCTTCAGCTGCCCGTGCGGATTTATTTTTTGCCAGACCCTGGATCATCACAGCTTCAAAAGACTCATCACCGGAGGCTATCGAGCTAATCCGGGATGTGGCTTTGCGCCTAGGTGCGCTGCCGGTTGAGCTAAGTGCAACTGAGCACGATGAGGCAGTGGCTATGGTTTCCCACCTGCCACAGTTGGTGGCCTCGCTATTGGCAAACAGGCTGAACCTTGGCACGGCCGAGCAGCTTGGACTTGCGGGCCAAGGTCTTCGTGACACTTCGAGAATTGCCGCCAGCGACCCAGAGCTTTGGGTGCAGATAATTTCCCAGAATTCCCACTCGATCTCACCGCTACTCGCAATGCTGCAGTCGGACCTTGACCAGTTGGCTGAGTCGGTTGCAAAGATTGACCAGGCTGGAAGCCTGGCCAGGATTCACGCCCTGTTGCAAGGCGGTAATTCTGGCGTTGCACGTATTCCGGGTAAGCACGGCGGTAAG
>Ga0315905_10007794_pt1 | contig 10817 bp, 9 predicted proteins | sample LakEriMetagenome_5_FD_203522 | JGI IMG/M metagenome (GOLD analysis project Ga0315905, IMG submission 203522) | Freshwater fungal communities from buoy surface, Lake Erie, Ohio, United States - Buoy 4 MA121 | ecosystem: Environmental > Aquatic > Freshwater > Lake | place: USA: Lake Erie, Ohio... | reverse complement strand
GCACGGATACCCGCATCGACGCCCCCACCCGCTGGGGCCCCCCAGGGCAGGGGCAGGGGCAGCTCACCTGCCAGGGCGTCCTCATCGCCCCAGCGCGAATACACAGGCTTGCCGGCGCTGGTCACCACAAAGAAGTGACGCTGTCGCGACCGCCATACACTCCAGCTGGCGTCCTCCCCATCCGTGGGGGAGGTGCTGCTGCGGGGCGGGCAGGCATGCGGCGGGAGTGGTTGGGTGCTGGATTGGAGCGAAGTTGATGCAGCGAAGCGGCCCCAGCCACCACGCACCTGAGCCGGGCAAGGTCCAGGTCCGACTGCTGCCGGTCCGGCTGCCAGCCGGCTGATGCTTCAGGCGCGGCGTCGAGTCTGCCATCGGCGTGGTCCGGCTCTGGGCTGGCAAATGCACCCTGGCAGCCCGCTGTGCTGCCCGACTGCACGCGATGAAACGCGGTGCCCACTGCTGCACCGCCAGGAGGCTGCTGCTCCTGCTCGGGCGCGGTGCTGATGCTGGTGCTGCTGGATTCAGGGACATCGGATGCTGTTGCAGGCTGGTCGGGGTCGCCTGCTATGGATGGGAACCCGCTGAAAGCCGGGCCGTTGTTGCCGGCGCTGCTTGGCTGCCCCGTGGCTGCCTCGTCAGGCCCGTCCAGCTCCCCGAAGGTGAGCACGCTGCTGGCGTTGGCCAGCACATGCGACAGAGGCTTCACGCTGTGCACGCTGTCACCCGCTATCATGCCGCCCCCTGCTGCGTGTGCTGCGCCAGCAGCTGTTGCGCCTGCTGCTGCTGGCCCCGGGAGCCGCGGCAGCTGGCCGGACGTGCTGGCTGCGCCCACAGCGATGGTTGGCAGGTCATCGCTGTCGCTGTGTGGAGCGAGCCCGCTGTCAGCAAATGAAAACAAGGACGATTCGGCGCGCTGGGTGGCGCCGTTCCCGGTGCCCGTGGGTGCTGCGGGCGCGCGGGGGCCAGGCTCGCCCTCCCGGATCGCCAGGCTGCCCTCCATGCGCGCTGCGATCCCGGCCGGCTGTGCGCCAGCCTCAGGCTCCGGCTCCGGCGTGGGTGCAGAGGACTCGCTCAGCAGCTCCGAAGACGCCGCTGATCCGCACGCGGAGAGCTCGGGCGACGGTGCGTCCATCGCCAGATCAGTTTCATCAAATCAACCCTGGCCTGGCCGATCGCAGCTGCGTTTACAGTAAACGTTACATGGATCATTCCCTCGCAAGGAGCGGACACGTTCCAGTGTTGGTGTGCAGAGCCCAGCTGCTGGGCGGTGCCGCCGCGCCCCGTGCGACGGCGGCGCCACCCCCGTGCCCCGATTGCAGCTGCTCCTGCATGCCCAGCACGCTCTCCTTGAGGCGGCGTGCGACCTGGTGCGTGCGCTGCTGTCCCTCGTGCAGCCGGTCTGAGTAGCGCTTGAACGCCGCTTGCACTGCCGTCAGGGCGGCTGCCTGGACCGCTGGCGCCGACGCTCGCTCCAGGGCCTGCAGGCGTCGACAGGCAGCGGGTGGGCCGCACAGGCGCGCACTGCAGACGAGAGCTGCGAAGCAGCAGCCGCCCTGGCACCAGCACCGCTGGCTGGTGGGGCGTGCGCACACCTCTGGCAGCGCAGCCAGCACATCGCGGTGCTTGTCCAACACATCCAGAAGCGCCAGGAGGGCGGGCTGCCCGGGGTGCCGCTCCATCAGCTGCATGCCCTTGAGCAGATGCGCCACAGCTGCCCGTAGCTCGCGCTGCCGCAGCTCATCCGCTGCCTCGGTGTCTGCAGCAGCGCGCGTTGACATGAGCCAGGCCAACATGCTGAACCACGCCCTTGCCACGCCCAGCAACTGGGCATTACTACTGGTACCGAGCGCTGTGGACCTGCACCCCAGGTCACCCCCCCCACCTGTGCAGGACTGGATGGCCCCAGCCACCTCGTTCACCAGGCCGCCAGCCAGCCGCGCCTGTGCAGCCGTGGCAGTGGCAGCAAACTGGAGCTGCTCATGCAGCAGCGCCTGCTTGGCAGCTGCCATGCGGCAGTGCAGCCCCAACTGGCGTAACAGGCGCTGCGAGGCTGCCAGCTGATGCAGCACCGCCGCCACATGCTGCTGAGCTGGGGCAGTTCCACCGCCGCCACCGCCGCCGCTGGTCCTGCCGATGCTGCTGGCCCCTCCTGGCTGCGGCCGCTTGGAACAGCCTGCCTCGCGCGCCTCCGCCACTGCGGCCTCGATGCAGCTGCTCAGCTGACTGAGGGCCTCCTGGGCAACTGTGGGCAGCTGGCCAGGCGCCTGCGCTGGGGCGCTGGCCTCCTGGTGCCCCCACTGCCCTGCGGTCGCCGCCGCTGCCGCCTGGCGGCTGACTGAGGCAGCGGCCGCGGCCTGAGCACCGGGGCGCAGCATGCACTGCTGACCCACCAGGCAGCCCAGCTCCAGAAGCTGGCTGGCAGCTGCGCCCACGGACTCTGCCAGCTCAGCGCACTCACAGGGCAGCTGCGCGTCCAGCCAGGGCATGGCTGGCAGCACCTGCGCCTTGAGCGCCACCGCAAGTGCAGCCAGGTGCGGCCCCAACGCCACCAGCTGCTGCTCCAGATCAGCCACCCGCGCTGCATCTGCCATCAGCACGCCCTGCCCATCGCACAGCTGTACCGTGGTCAGCGCTGCATGGGGTGGCAACAGCCGGTTGCCACCCACGGGGTACCAGGGCAGCTGGGTGTGCCGCAGCTGATCGCCAGCTGCGCCGTCCTCGCTCTGCCAGCTGCCGCCGCCGGCGTCTGCATCTGCGCTGCCACACCGTAGCGTGGCCGCCGCCTGGGCGCGCGCCCTGCACGTCCCGGCAGAGCATCGCCCGTGGTTCACATGCAGGCCAGGCAGGCGCGTGGCGGGGCAGGGCCGCAAGCCAGCGCGCGGCAGAGCGGATGGCTGCGAGGCGGAGGCCCAGCCGCCCGGCTCAGGCACCCACCTGCCCAGCCGTTGCAGCATGCGTTGACTCCATGCGCCCACATCCCCGCCAGCGGCGCTGGATGATGAGGCTGCGTCCGACAGCTTGACCGCTGCCTCATGCAGGATGGTGTCCGCCTCCTGGACAATGGTGTTTCGGGACAGCAGCTCCGCCTGCAGCGGGTGGTCAGGGGCGCGGGGTCGGCACCCACGGCGGGGGTGTTGACAGCTCGGTCAGCGCCAGGGGCAGCACCAGGCGCAGCAGCCGGGGGTTGGGGTTGCTGGTCCTTGGTGCCGCGCGCGTTCCTGACCGCTCAGCAGGATCGGTGTCACCTGCAAACGGCCGACCTGGCGCTGCAGCTGCGCCAGCTGGGCCAGGTGCCGGCGCACGCTGCCAGCGCCGCCGGGCCCGCAGCTGCCCACATCGCCCAGCAGCTGCTTCAGCGCCTCCACCTCCTGCTTCAGCTGCTGGTTTTCTGCCGCCAGGGCAGAGGCGCCCGCCCTGCACTGTTCCGAGGGCTGCTTTTTGTGGCGCGGCGCATGCAACGTCGGCTTGGCGGCACAACGGCGCGTCGTGCCCACCCACCCTGTGCAGCGCGGATCGCCTGCCACCATGCGCACGCTTATGCCAGGCCCCAGGTGCTCGTCCTCCACCACTCCGCCGAGCGGGGAGCGCATGATGATTGACTGTGCGATTGACTTTTGATGCCGCACCCAGCTGAGAGAGGGGTGTCACATATCCCAGCTTGGTGTCGTTGATCAATTCAGCGCATTGTTGACAGCAGCTGCAGCTGATTGACCAGATCGCTCGAATTGGATCCCGCTCGAATTGGCCCTCCTGCGCGCATGCCCCTCCTGGCAGCCATCCAGGTAGCAGTACTCGAGGCACCAGCGCCGCCCCGCCGGCTGTGTCCTGCAGCTGGCGCACGACTGCGGGGCAGAGTGCGGCCCCGGGTGCCGGGCTCGCAGCACCGGCCGCATGCACGGCCGCAACGTGGATCATCACACCTAGCGGCGCTCCCGCCCGGATCCGAAGGCGACCCGGACGGCACAGGCAAGCGTGCCTGGCCGCGGTGTGCCGCCGCCGCCGCCCCCGCCGCTGCCACTGAGCAGGAGAGAGAGAGAGAGAGAGCCAGCAGCAGCAGCAGGCCCGCCTTGCCCCATGCGCACGCGTCCAGGGCCCTGTCCCTGGCCATGACTGTGTTCTGGGCGTCGCAGCCGGGGAGGACAGCTCCCCCTCCCCTCCTGGACCCTGAGCAGCCCACCCTCGTGTGTGCGCAACGCAGCGCTGGCAGCCTGGGCCCAGGCGCTCGTGCAGCGGTGGCACCAGCTCGAGCCGCCGCAGCAGGCTGCGGCATTGCTGCTGGGCGGCGTCAGCCTGTACCTCCTGTCCAAGCTGGCGCTGCTGCTGGCGGTGGGGGTGGAGGCTGCGCTGGTGGCGGGGCTGGTCGGCGCAGAGCAGCTGGTCATCAGAGGCGGCGTGCTGGTGAGATGCGCACACAGGCCCGCCAGCTGCCGACCACCCCAGCAAGTTGATGTGCAGACTCGCGTGGGCGTGCCCAAGTCGGCCTGACACGTGTGACCTGCCCCCACCACTGCTGGCTGCAGGCTGGCGGCGTCAGCATCATTGGGTTGGCCCTGTACCTGGCCACCAGGAGCGCCCCGAGCCGCTGAGTGGCCAGCAGCGTAGTGCCCCATGGATGGCACCATCAGTTGCTGCACACGCGCCGAGTGTTGGCGCGCCAAGTGTTGGCGCGTGGGTGTGTGCTGAGCACGTCCCATCCCCCCTCAGTGGCCCTGCCCCTCCCCCCTGCCGCGCTGTCCTTTGCCCGTCCCCATGAAGGAAAGGACCCAACGATCCGCTATACCTGGGGTTGGCATTGGCATTGGCATTGGCATTGGTGTTGCTGCCCCTCCCTTGTGCCTCCTCCCTCCTTCCCCGCCAATGCAAGTCTCGACCCAGCACCGCCTGCGTGGCCCGCCTTGCTGCACCCCTGAGGCACGTGGGGGGTCAGGCAGGGCATGCTGCCAGGGGTCAGCAAGGCGAAGCCTTACACAGCGCACCACGTGTTGCAGTGGCGCCGGCGTCCCCTGCCGGCACGCCTGTCTCAGCGCTGGGCCGGCTCGCATCGCACGTCATGCATCCCCCGCCACTGCACCGCTGTGTCAGCGGGGCCCCCCGAGCTGCTCAGCCACGGCCTCGTCGAAGAGATCGCATTTGATGACCTGGTCCAGCTCGTAGAAGGGGTTCTTGAGCACGTAGTCGGCGTAGGACTCGTACACCCGGCCCAACAGATCAGGCACGGCGGGCGCCTGCACCTCCACCACCAGCAGGAACTTGATGCCCGTGGCGGTTTGCAGGCAGTGCAGGTCGAAGCCCTCGGCCGCCAGGACGTCGATCCCACCGCAGTGGGGCGCAGGGGAGAGCTGGGAGGCTATGGCGTGCATGGAGTGCCATATGCTGGCCAGGCGCAGCATGTCGTTGAGATCTATGCGGCCCCTGCCCGCCTCCAGCATGCGGGAGTAGATCAACCCGCCCGACCGGTTCACCACCATCAACAAGTGACATCGCGTGGCCATGGCAGCCAGCAAACACTGCCGCCTGTGCAGCGTGCACTGCCCGCGCGGGCGGGGTCGGCCGGTTTGACCGCGGGTCGCTGCAGCTGCCCCGCAGCCCGGGCCGAACCCGAGCTGGCTAGCAGCATCAGCCACGGCAGGTCACATGACTCGCGGTTCGACGCAAGCAGGACCCATGCAGGCCTCCTCCGCTCGCGTGTCCAGGCGCCTGGCCGGCGTGCGCGTAGCGCTGCGTGGATGCTCGCGCAGGGTTCTGACAGCCCTGGCCTGGCAGGACAGCGGCGGGCGGGGCGCGCAGGTGGGCGGGGATGCGCATCCAAGATGGGCGCATGCCCGCGCGCACGCGCACGGTCAGCTCCGCGGGCCAGGGGCAGGAAGTCGGACGCCACCTACCCCTGCGTGCTGCAGGCGCCCTCACCCATTGTTGGCGCGGCAGTGGACACCATCCTGCAGCGTTACCTGGGTGAGCTGCGGGGCTGGGCACACTGGGCATGCTTTGTAGGCAGGCAGCTGTGCCCAGGGGTATGGAGGGTGCCGCCGCGGCATGCAAGCAGCCCAGCACCGCAGCTGCCCCCTCCCCCTCCCCCCCCCCCCGGGCTCCAGCGGTGCGCCAGCCGCGCCAACGCCGTGCAGGCCAGTCCCCCACGGCCGATGCGGTGGTTCAGCGCGTGATCCGAGACAAGGGGGAGCCCAGCATCCCGCATGACCACCTGGCCTTCAGAACCTTTGGCACCAAGGGCCTGGGCATCGAGTCCCTGGGCGGCGCACTGGAGCAGTTTGGGTTCACCAAGCAGGCACGCGGGCCTCCGAGGCGGCGGCGGTGGCACTGCACGCTGCCAGCCCGCAGCCTGCAGGGCGCCAATGCAAGCCATGGGCAGCCTCGGCGCATGATGGTTGCACGCCAGCAGCACGCATCGAGGCACGACACCACCCATCGCCAGCGCTGCTCACTACCCCCCTCCCCCCTGCCGGTCGCAGGAGTACTACGCATTCCCGCGCAAGCAGCTCTTGGCCACCTGGTACGCGCCGCCTGGTGGAGACTATGAGGGCCTGCCCAGGATCTTTGTCAGCGAGCTCCAGGTCAGCGCCGCAGGCCCAGCGGTCCCCAGGCCAGCAGGCTGCCAGGGTGGTCACCACCTCTGCACGCAAGCGCCTTGCAGGGCAAGGCCCAGGGGGGCGGTGCTGTGCACCTAGTGAAGCGCGAGCGCAGCAGGTTTAGTTCTGTGCTGGGCGGGCGCCTCAGGCCAGCCAGCTGCCCACCCCGTCCGGCCGCAGGTGGAGAAGCTGTCCGCTCAGGCGCAGCGCATCGTTGCCTCCTACACCAGCCCCATCAGCGACGACTTCAGTCCCATTGCCGCCTGGACGTCGGCCGTCACGGGTGGGCAGGGGCATGAAGGGTGGGGGCGTTGCTCAGCCGCTGGGCAGGGGGTTGGCGGGGGGGTAGGGCACATCACCTGAGGCAGGCGCTGACCAGGTCGGGCCGAGCCTTGCAGGTGTGCTGCCCTGGGCCCGGCCGGCGTATGAGGACTACCAGGCGCTGCTGGAGGAGAGCGAGTATGCAGCATGGTGCGCGTGCCGGCACGCCTGGGGAGCGGGCTGCCCAGCACCAGCAGCGCTGTGCCCAGCCCACACACAGTCCGCCCCGCCAGTTGCTGCCGCCACCCCTGTCCCTCCCTCAGCCTCTGGGCAATAGGTTGCAGCCGGGACGCACGCTCCTGGTGAACTGGGGGTGTTGGTGCTGGTTTGTGTGCACCCACCAGTGTGTGTACACACCAATGACGTGATTGGCACGGATACGCTCCCTTGCTGCAGGGTGCTGGTGAATGGGTACGGGCTCAACCACACAGCACTGTCCGTGCACCGGCTGACGAGCCACTCGGTGAGGGCATTGCAGCAGCTGTGGGGCGAGCAGGACGCATGCAGCAGCGCGGGCTGCAATCAAGTGTTGCCTGGTGCTGGGGACTGCGGTGTCAATGCTAGGGCGGGCCAACCCCATGCGTGGTTGTGCTTGGGTGCAGGGCGACCTGTATGCGTTTGCGGACACGCTGGTGCGGGCGGGGTTCACGCTCAATGATGAGGGCGGCATCATGAAGGTGACAACTGCCCCCCCCCCCCCTTCCCCACCTCCTGGCTGTCACCCGAGCTCTGAGCCAGCCACTGGCTGCCAGGCGCAGAGAGATGATGTGGGGCGAGGGGCGGCAGCAGGGCGGGCGCCACACGCCAGCGGCAGGAAGGCAGCGCAGCGGCTGCCGGCCGGCACGCTGTTGCAGAGGAGCGCAGCCGCAGAGGCTGCGGCTGCCGTCTTGACTGGGCGTCACTGCCGCCTGCAGGTGTCCCCTGACAGCGGGCTGCTGCAATGCTCCACCGTGGCAGATGTGAACGACTTCCGCTTTGCAGACGGCCAGGTGCGCCCGCCTGGCCCAACCCGAGTGCACCAATGTCAGAGACCTGGCCTCCCCCCCCCCCCTGCCAGCAGCGCTTGCTCACATGGCCGCCCTGCCCCTGCTCCAGCTCAGTGTTGGCAGGCACAACCCCTGCCTGCCCCAGCCCTGCCTGCTCTGTGCATACATGTCCGTCCCACCCGCCCTGCCTGCTCTGTGCCTGGTCCGCCGCAGGTGCACCCAGTAGCTGCCGCCTACCTGGAGTTTGTGGAGCGCAAGCCCCTGCCGCAGCACGAACAGCTGCCACCGACACAGCTCACCGAGCGCCACCGGCGTGACGGCTTTGAGGCCGCCAGCGCCGACAAGATCTTCCACTCTACCACCCTGGCTGCCAGCGGGCTGAAGCAGCGCGGCAGCACCTGACCGCCCGCCGGTGGCACCACTGTGTGTATCATGCGACCCACCCATCCTCGCCCACCGCCTGCATAGGCAGCATGCTGGTGCCATGTAATGGTACTTGTGTCTACGTCTCAAGCACGCATGCCCACTGCCCTCAGGCAGGGTGAGACAGTGCGCGCCTGCGCAGCCGGAGCCACAGTCAATGACCCTGCTACTTGTGCCAGGCACTGTCAATTATTTTTTATTGCCATGCGCCCCCTGTCGCTTTTGTCGACAACCGACAACCTGCGGAGCCCCTGTCACATGGAGCCGCCGTTCATTTACACAGTGCCACCACCTTCGGCCCATGCACAGTGTTGGGTTCATCGTTGCCATTGTTCAGCCGTGCCGCCACCAAAAGCCACACGCCAGGCATGTGCCCCTTCCCCCAAGCTGTGCGCCAATGCGCCTCTGTAGCAGCTGCCTACTGTGGGTGCCTACGCAATTGGGGCCTCGGAGCATTCACACATCGCCCGGGTGTTTCAAACATAAATGACTCAGGATGCCGGAGGCCGTGCAATGCAGGGGGTTCTCCTGTGCTGTACTGCGTCGGTCGGGGAAGGCCGAGGGAAGGTGTACCCCCGCATACATCCGTCGTCAAACCTGACACCACATACATAAAAGCTGCCAGATGACCAGCAGGAAGGGATGGGCTGCAGCCCAGCTGCCCCGCAGCTGCTGCCTGACCCTAGATGCAACCACGTGGCCGCCAGCGCTGGTCACTGCTCCCTACGGCGGCGCAGCGCCGGTGCTTGCGCCGCGCAGGGCGGTGGCAGCCCCCAGCGCAGGCACCGCGCGAGCCTGCTGACGCAATCAGAGGTTGCCGCCGGAGCGGCCACCCCCCAGGGCATTGGCTGCCCCCAGCGCATGCATCACCCGTGCCAGCACCGGTGGCACGGGTTCGGGCGAGGGCTCGTCAGCAGAGTCAAAGAAGTCAACCATGGACACGATGAGGATGGCTGACAGGGCCAGCACCACGGCCGTGCACAGGCCCAGCGGTCCCAACCTGCAGCACCAGGTGTGCGGACACGGCTTGGTGTGATTGGGCCCGCTAAGTCGCTAAGGCGCAGAAACACAGTGATGCGAGTCCCCCCCGCCCCCCGGGCCGCCACGCGCGCGCTCCAGCCCCACCTGTCATCAAAGTGGCCCGGCCGCTTCTTTGCAATCTCCTCGCTGCGCCACACAAAGATGAAGATGGCGTAGCCGCACATGGCCATGGCCAGGGGCAGCAGGATGCAGGCGATGATCTCCACCAGGTGGGCGCTGCAGGGGAGCAGAGAGGAGGGTGGATGGGCGGGTGGGGGCATGGGCGAGGCCTGTGTGGGCGCTGCAGGGGAGCAATGGTGGAGCCTATGTGGTGAAGCGGGTTACAGAGGGTACCAGGTGGTGGGGTGCGGGGTGTTGGAAGGGGGTGGGCTGCTGCCGCGGCTTGCAGGTGCAAATTAGGTCAGCGGCAGTAGGAAAGCGCAGCGACCAGCGGCAGTCGGGGGAGGTGCGCACCTCAGGCCCGCCTCCGTGGCGGAGTTGCCGGCAAAGCCCAGCAGCGCGGCGGCGATGGAGCCGATGGTCACGGCCATGTGCAGCCAGCTGCAGAACAGGCAGGTAGGAGAGCAAGCTGTCAGGAAGCTGGAGTGCGGGTCGCGTGCAGCCAGTCATGCTTCATGGTGAGCCCCCCTCATGCCATCGCCTCCTGGGCGAGGACTTCCAGTGCGCGCACCCTCCCCTGCGAGGAGGCCCTGTGGGGCCCAGGTCCCTGCCCCCCAGGGACCAAGTCCTGGCCGACTTGGTCCAGGGACCGGGTCCTGCCAACCCTGTCCCTCACCTGAGGAAGGTGCGCTCGTTGGCAAAGAAGGTCTTGGGCTCGATCTTCTGAGCAGTCGTCTTCTGCAGGCCCCAGGGCGGCAGCGGCAGCCGGGTGTGGTGTGGCAGTCCCCAGGTTCCCAGGGTGCAACAGATCATGCCTCCACCTCCTGGCTGACTACCGCATGCACGCAACACCCGCTGGGCATGTGCACAGCAAGGAGGGGACGGCGCTGTGTGCGCAACACAAGGACGCAGGAGGGGTGGGAGGGAGGGCCACCCTGGGTAGGCTGCCCACCTTGTACTTGGAGGGGTCTCCGGGGCCCAGGAGCCTCATCAGGAAGTTGGGGCCCTGGGAGGCGCCAGCCGCGGAAGCCATGCCGGCTGCAGGCGCCAAAGGCCAGGCAACAGGCGAGGGCGGCAGGGGTCGGGAGGCCGCGGCAGCTGTAGCCAGAGATTTCAGCCCAGATACGAGGCAGACGCAGCACCCGCCAGTCACAGAGCAGCCTAGATGGGTGCACGCAGCAGAGCCGGTTCCCACCCTTGCGTGCGTTGCGTCCGGGCATGAGCTGCAGCGTGGGCTGGTCGCCCAGCAGCGGGTGCTGCAGGTCCTCCAAGCCGGGCAGGCGCTTGCGCGGCTTGTCCTCCTGCCTGACCAGAACGGGGGGGGGGGGGCAGCAGGGGGGGGGGGTCAGTTAAAGCAGGGGCC
>Ga0315905_10007790_pt1 | contig 10820 bp, 9 predicted proteins | sample LakEriMetagenome_5_FD_203522 | JGI IMG/M metagenome (GOLD analysis project Ga0315905, IMG submission 203522) | Freshwater fungal communities from buoy surface, Lake Erie, Ohio, United States - Buoy 4 MA121 | ecosystem: Environmental > Aquatic > Freshwater > Lake | place: USA: Lake Erie, Ohio... | reverse complement strand
ATTGATAGTGTTCCTGGATGGGATAGTCGTGGATCAATTCGCGATCCTACACCAATCCATACAAATGAAACAGCCGAAAGCTGTCGTCAAATGGCTCTAAATGGTAATTATGTAGCATGGGGCTATCGTAAGGATAATCACCCTGGTGAAAATTATCGAAATACATGCTATTTATACATGGATGAAATGAAACCTTTTGTGGGCAATCAGCAAGATAATATTCATTTAACAGGATGTCTTCGTCCAGGAGAAAAGGTAGAACTCGGATGTAAAGTGCCAAATGATCCCAATTCTTATCAGCCCAACGATCGTCTAAAATGTCGAACATTAAGCACGCCTTTTAACGAGGAAGGAGCAGGTAATGCCGTTTATCTAGATCGCCATGATGTCCGTTGTGAACCAAATGAATTATTGGGACAGTTTCGTTTGGTCCGTGAAGGCAATGATAAGGGTCCAACAGGTCGTTATCGATATGATTATACATGTTGCAGGATTATATCACCCTCATTCTCAGAAGATTCATTACCTTATCAGATCAAGGCATTGCCTGACCAGTTACTCAGTATTCAAACGACCATTCAAGCCATTCAAAATGAAATTAAGAAACCAATCCAGTCGTCGTCTCTGCCATCCGATATCAAGGAAATACCAGGTAAATTAGTGGCAATTCAAGAAGAGGTCAAACGCATTCAATCCCAATTACAGAAACCAGTTACGGATGCGTTGCCATTGGATTTGAAGGATACACCTGCTAAATTGGCGGTGATCCAAGCGGAATTGAAGCAGATGGAGCAAAGACTTAGTAATCCATCACTACCTCGATCCATACAAGAAGCACCACCAAAACTAGCAGCACTTGAAGGAGAAGTCCAGCGAATTCAACAACAGTTGCAAAAGTCATCCGCAACTGGCTCTTCTGCTATATACCAATCTTCTCCAGCCTCTATATCATCATCGTCATCGTCATCGTCAACGATTCCAATGGCATCTACTATGTCTGCCGCTACACCCGTTCGAGAGGATATTATTCCAGAGAATCGTTTGAGTCAAACAGGAGAGGATGCATTAAAGTTAGGAACACAATCAAATATATTACGTGATATTCAACAAGTGATTCGAAATGAGATTTATGCGGATCGTGCTACAACACCATTAACGGAGAGTTTATTTTAATATTCCGGTCTTAGACTACTTCGTATAATAACCCATAAAGAGTAGAGATGAAACTTTCACCCATCCAGATTTTGTTGTTACTCGTTCTGATTATTTCTGTATCGGTCTATTTTGGTAAAAAGCAATTTCCAAATGAATTAACGGTTTATACAAGAGGAGCATCAACTGATGGATCCTTTCAACTAGATGGCTCTTACGAATATAATTCGATAAATCAGGAAGAGGCCTTTGAAAACAAGGAACAATTTATGAACAAGGAACCTTTTGGAAATCCAAAAGAACCATTTGTTAATGGAGGATTAAACACTTCTGGCTCTACGGTTGTCCCTGTGACTTCAACTGCATTTACTGCGATGACATTAAAACAGAAATCGGACTTATTGAAGGATATTCAATCACTTGTTCGTAATGAATTATTAGCCGCTCGTCAGTTGGAGCATTTGAAGAAAGAAAGAGAAGAGGAAGAAGAGGAGGATTACGAAGAACAAGAAGGATGCGGTGTATCACAATCCAATCGCCAGGGTGTAGATTTTAATCGTCATTGCAATAAGCCATCTGAGAATGGCGAGGAAGAATATCGTTGTCCAAAGAATCCTGATGGATCATGCCCTCCTGTTCCAGATTTATCGAATTATATTCGTAAGGATCAAATTCCATGCTGGGGATGCTCCATTGATTATTAAAATGATATACAACAATAAAATAAGATAATAAAAGATAAAAACAGAAAGTAGGATGTATGCTTTTATTATCTTATTAGCTGTGGTCATTACGGTGTATTATATGATGTCACTTTCTACCACAAATCAAACGGAAGGATTTAAAGCAGATGAAGTAAAAAGACCCGTTGAAAATGTGGTAAAACGTCTTGCTTCCCTTCCGGAAAATCCGAAGAATGTAGATAAAAAGGATAACCAAGATCCATCACCATCACCTTCTAGTTCTGGATCACTGCCTGTAGCACCCTATCAAGAGATTGCTGCTACAAACCCTCTACCCTATCAAGATACAACACAGACAAAGGCAAATCGGCAACAACTCGTAAATGCTCTTGAAATGTTAAAGAGTTTCTTGGCGTTTGAGGCGGGACAATTAGAGGATCGATCGGATCCAGCGATTCAACTACCTTTGCAGAATGCGAGAAGTGATTTTTACATGATTCAAAATGAAGTCAGCGTATTAAATCGAAATCCAGGAGTGCAACCAACCGTTACTCTGACACAATTAAATGATATTGGAGCAAATCTCGCATTTCTACAAAATAAAGCAAGACAGTTAAGCAATGCCGGTTCTTTACAGGGCCCAGTAAATGCCTTTGCTGAATTGTTCCAGAATCAAGATCCCCCCGCTAAAGGTAAAATCGAAGAAGGATTTCAATCACAAGCACTGATCGGTCAACGTGCAACTCTAAAAGAATTGGAGGACTTTTTGGCTAAACTTCAAGGGGAAATTCTACGTCTATCGGCGAGCGGAACAACTGATCCAGTGGTTCAAAAGCGTGTTTCTCTTTTAACAAATATGCGTCAAGATATATCACAAATTATCGAACAATTGAAATCGAAAAAGATGTTGCCTGATGAAGTCCCTATTTTATCATCGGATCTAGCGAAGGCTTTTCCAATTTTGGGAAAGCCAAGTGAGCCACTCCCACAATTATTGGAGGGTCTTCAACTTCCAGCGGGTCTTGCCAATGCATTGCCCTCCAATTTACAGAATGATCCAACAACCACTCGTGAGATTTCTAAATTAATGGATAAGTATGCGGATAAGATAGTTAACGGAATCTCAGCAACGTTTCAAGTGAGTTATCATCCTCCAAAGAGAACGGAGAAAGTAAGACGTGCCGAGTCACGAGTGGATCAGACGGGATTTCCTTCGATGGTTGATTTGGATAATATATCTCAATCGAAATTTATGCCAAGGGAGATTGGATATCCCATAACGGATCGTCTGGCACCTCTCCCTCGTGATGCAGGTCGCGGTCCATCTCAGTTTGATTGGAAGGAGCGTGCCCATCAGATCGAGGGTCAGATTCGTAAGCGTGGTCTTCGCCCCGATGATTTTGGTTTAATGCCAACAGATACAAAGGTGTCAAACGATTTCTCGTGGAAGGGATATGCGAAGATGATGTGCACACGTCTTCAGGCGACAATGGACCCCGCATTACCAGAGACGTGTGGATGTCCGCCAATGGATTGGAAGGGTTGGAGAAATAGCAAGTGAACCAATGAATGTTTCAGATTAAAAAGTAGGATACGAACAGAATGTTGCCTACGAAGACTCAATGTGTTGGAATATTTATCGTGGGACTATTGATTGGTGTATATGTCTCACGATTTGTTCAGCGCGACGGATTTCAAAATCAAGGATCTAGTTGCGATTCATGTGGAGAATCTTCCCCTTGTAAGTGCTCTAGTCCCAAACCACGTCCAATTTGTCCGGCATGTCCCGAGTGCAAACAGCCTAATATGAGTAAATATGTATTAAAATCATCTATTCCACCATGTCCTGCTGTTCCTGATTTGAGTAATTATATTCTAAAGAGTGAATGCCCTCCTGTTCCTGATCTAAGTAATTATGTTCTCAAGTCATCCATTCCTAAGCAGCAACCGGTTGTATTGGATTGCTCTAAATGTCACAAGCCAAAGGGGGAGTGCCCACCATGTCCTCGTGCTCGTTGTCCAGAGGTAAAATGCCCTGAACCAACGAAATGTGCCCCATGTGCCCCATGCCCTCGTCAGAGTTGTCCTCCGGCTGTAGTGAAATGTAAGGCAGAAAATGCAGTAGACACTGATTTGGTTCGTCCTTACTTGGCTCCACTTAGCTACAGAGGATTTGGTCACACCTAAGCCATTCGATGGATGAACTCCCTTGCTAACAATAGAAAACATGGATACACGATTTTGGGGTCCATCCGGTTGGAAACTCCTTCATTTAATCGCCTTTTCTTATGATTCTTCACCAGAAAAGGTGGTTCTTTGTTCTGCTTTTTTCGAAACAATACCCTATATTTTACCCTGTAAATTCTGTCGATCCTCTTTGACAGATTATTATCGGCAACATCCTTTTCAATTGAGAAATGGGTATATGGATCCGCAACTCGATACTGGGAAATGGATGTATACGATCCATAATTGTGTCAATGATAAGTTAAGAAAACAAGGTCTGCATCCTAGTCCCAATCCTTCATTTAAGGCTGTTAAAAAATGGTATGAGCCACTTGTTGCCGCTTCATGGGATAATCAATTGGTTCATTTGTGGGACTTTCTTTTTTCGGTTGGTTATCATCATCCAAAGGAAAAGAGATTATATGCAAAACCAATACCTGAATGCCCTAAAGATATAAAATACAACAATGACCCTTGTGAGCGAAATAAATGGAATACTCTTCCATTTAAAGATCGTATAATATGGTTTAAGAAATTTTGGTCGCTTCTTCCGGTTGTATTACCAAAAGACTTATCGGAACGATGGAAGAAAGCAGAAGAGCGTCATCCATCTACATTGGAGACGCGACATCAAACAATGAACTGGTTATGGAGAATGAGATGTGAATTGGATCAATCGTTCCATGATCCATATCGATCGATTTGTAAAAAGATTGCGACCTATTCCAGTGATTGTGCTGTTCAGAAGGGGGTTTTCACTTGTCGTAGGAAAACAAAGAAGAGGCATATGGGAAGAATAGCAACAAAGAAAAGAAAACCGAGAAAATAGTTATAAATAGAGAGTAGGATTCACGTTTCAATCATGAATGAAACACAACAAAAATTAGCTGTCTATTTTACCCTACTTACCCTTGTCGGTCTTCTTGCTCTTTTTACATTTGATACCTTTGAGACCGTTTTAATCGTAAGTTTGTTATTGATCTGTGTAAGCTATTTGTCGATTCTTACCGCAGATAAATTATCTGCACCATCTTTATTAACAGATGAAGGTTTTACTTCGGATATGAAATTATCAAAGGCGGAAGAATCACAATATCAATGGTTGGAGAATGATGATTTGTTTGATGATTTCTATGCATCCGTATTTACGAAATTGACACAAAATGAGAATCTGATTCAGGCGGAATCTTCTCTTTGCTTACAGGAATTTAGTCGGCAAATTCCAAAAGAAGAGCTAACGATTTTAGATGCAGGATGTGGAATTGGTATTGCTTCGTGTGCGCTTGTTAAACAGGGAGTTCGTCGTGTGGTAGGAATTGATAAGAGTAAAGCAATGATTCGTTATGCCAAAGAAACAACAATTCCTCATACAACGTTGTCGGATGCACAGAAACAGAGTGTTGAATTTCGTGTGGGAGATTTATTGGGTCCGAGCACATCGACGGGTTCGGATTATGACGCGGCTTGTTTGCTGTATTTTACCGTCTATTATTTCGGAAAACAGATGGATACGCTATTTCGCAATCTACATTTATGGGTAAAGCCAGGCGGAACACTTGCAATTGAAGTGGTAAATAAATACAAGTTTGAACCGGTTTTGGATTCGAGTAATCCATGGGTGGGTGTATCTCCACAGAGATATAAGAAGGAGCGTTTGACTCAGTCGCGTGTTGTATTTGACAAGTTTGATTATGAGGCCAATTTTGAGTTAGATGATCCGAAAGCGGAGTTTCGTGAGGTATTTCGTTTTAAGGATGGATCGGTTCGTCGGCAGCGTCATCGTTTGTATATGCCCTCGATCAAGGAAATCATTCAAATGGCGAATGAAAATGGTTGGACGTATACAAAATATGTGGATATGATGCCGATGTCTTTTTCATATGGTTATTTGCTCTTTTTTACGAGAAATCCAGAATGAGCTTACTTACGATGATGGCGATGTGTCTTTTTGCGATGTGTCTTTTTGCGATGAGTCTTTTTGCGATGAGTCTTTCTACGATGAGTCTTTCTACGATGAGTCTTTCTACGATGAGTCTTTCTACGATGAGTCTTTCTACGATGATTTCTTTTATGGTGATGTAATTTATTGTATCCACCATGCCCACTTATATTATGGCTTTGAGGCAATTGATTCATACCAAAAATGTGTTTTCTTACCATTTCTGTAACAGATATTTCTTTGTATTTATCATTTGGAGGAGTAGTTTGAAATGTATTATAATTCTTATACATTTCGAATAATATATAATTATCAGTATCTTGATGTATTACATTTTCAAAAAGCCAAAAATACTGCTCATACATACGAAATTTTTCTGGTAAACATCTTTTATGAATAGTAGCAAATACTTCGGTAATATCTCTTTTATTTATCAGATTCTGTATCAATTCATCATATTCTACAGGTATTTGCGCAGATCTTCCAAAATCAATTAAAATGGCACGACCTTTTTTTTTCCCATTATACCATTCGTGAGGAGAATCATAATCTAAATTTACCATAATATTAGCTAGATGAGGATCTCCATGAAAGTATTTATACTCGACAAAAAGTAGTAAATGGACAAATTTACCCAATAGAAGCAAGTCATTCTTTCTTTCTTTAAGTATTTTTTTTTGTATGTCATCGACTTTTGTAAAAACTCTATTTTCATTTAATTTTTTATTAATTTCATCAATTGCATTGAATAAAGTTGTATATCCCTCTGCAAATCCCATAATTATTATTCCAACATCATTTTCAGGTCTTAATTGATTAATAATAGACTCAATATTATGAACATTATTCAGCATTAAAAGAACACTATCTGCATACCCATTTTGCAGTATATCAGCCTCTCTTAGAAAAAGTGGATATTCTAAAAATACGGGCGGTATAAAATACAATCCATTTAGAAATTTTTCATTATATAGATCGTATTGTGTTTTGCATTCTTGTATAAATTTATCACGTCCATTAAAATTTTTATCTGTTCCATCAATTCGAGTATCATGATCACCAATAAATACTAATTTAATGATATATGACTTAATTGGTCTATAACATTCATGACTATGAATACCTTTATCACAACCAGGTATATATTCGTAGGCTAGATGATCATTGTATGATAATTCAGAAGGGATATCTATTTTAAAAATGCAACCATATAGGCTTGAATTAGAAAGTAATGTAATTGTTATACCACCCATAGTAAGAATCGCATGAAGTATATGCATATTACGCATTAATAGATAATTTTGATCCTGCTCACGATATGGTTGTCTATCAAATAATTTAAGTATATCGTCGTGTAAAATAAAGCCACCCTTCATTTTATTATATGATCATAAAAAATAAGTATCCGTAATTATATTTTTATTTTAGATTGATAAAATCAAACATATAAATAGTGATAGATTCGTTAATGTCTGTTCCGCTGTTTGACGTATTTCAGCCGAACTTAATTCACGGAGCAGAACGATCTTCGTTTGATCCAGAGAAGCGTTATGCTTATGTAGAGCATCCCACAGAGGGTTGGCGTGTCTTCCTCCGTTCCTGTGTCTTTCTTCATCCTCTACAGCGTCCATTCCATCAACAGCATTTCTTGGTAGTAAAGCGAACGGGGTCCCATATGAATTCGGCCACGTGGGAGCCACCAAAGGGTCAGATGGAAGGGAAAGATGCAAGAGGGGAAGAGAATGTATTACGTCTATTGATGGAGAATGTTCAGAGAGAGACGGAAGAGGAATCACACATTACGGAGATTCAGCGTTTGAAGCACACGGGATTGGTGTTTCAAGGTCAAGAAAAAAACTATCCTGCTAATACTTATTTTCAGTATCATATTTTTCAGGGATTTATAACGGAGGATCAAATCCAACAATCGTTTGATACATTTCATTGGATTAAAGAGCATCCGAAGGCATTCAAGCGCTGGAGACGTGATCGGCGTGAGAAGGACGCCGCTGCATGGTTTAATCCGCGGACGACACGATTGAATCCGAGATGGTGTCCATCGATTGCTGCATTATATTTACAGCATGTGAAGGGTCCAATTTAGATGCGATCGGTTATTTTATCGGACAATGGTCCAACAACGGTTCGTCGCTCGAGTTCTTTGCGTTCAGACTCTTTATAGGAATAAGTGCATTGATGTTCTTCGGCATGTAAATGTGAAATACAAAATACTCTTTCACATTTGCACATATGAGCCATAATACCGAGTTTCTTTTTGCAGACACCGCATCTAACACTCTTAGAAGATGTATTGTTGTTCATGGCAAGTGATCTATTCGTGGCCTGAGAGTTTAACATCCCTCGGTGATTTCAATTTTTTCCTTTAAATATCCAAACGACACTTTTCCACATGGATAGGACAACACCGTGACAGATTTCTCGCCATGGACGATATTCTCCTTCGTAAATATATCTCTCATATTCATCCTTTGATAGAGAATCAAGGGAATCATTCTCCCATATACGATTCCACAATGAACGGCGGCGATATTCCATTTTCCCTTAAACGATGATACGTTCATTTAAACCCCTTCTATTTATGTTTATTATTGCACATGTTTTGGGATATTTATCGTAAAAGTTCACATTATGGTAAACGATTTTTTTACTCTCTATCCATTTCACCATCGTTCTCCTCTCATCCATTTCATCGGCGGCCTTTACCCTTGCCTGAAGAATATGGTAGAATTGAACATATTACATCCACTTCTCCCAAAGACCATAAACAAGAAATTTGTGACTTTTTAATGCAATACTTTTGTATTCGCGGTTCATCTACTTCAATACGCAGCCCGCTTCTATATTTTACAGTAGATACACTTTTTGAAAATGAAAATAAAGACCATATTTTTCTTATAAGAAATGAAAAAGATGGAATTATTGCAACTGTTCGTTATCACTGGATAGGGTATTTTATGGGATTTATGGGATTTACGGAAAATAAAAAGAGTTCATCGTCACCTGTTATGTATTTAGTAGATGGATTATGTGTTCATCCAAACTGGAGAGGTAAACAACTTGTAGAATATTTGTTAACTGAATTACACGCATTTGCAAATAAAATGGATATTCCAAATGCAGTATTTTTAGAAGAAGGTCATAGTAGTTTACCACTCTTTCCACTCCCATTTTATATAAGTAAATATGTATATCGTAATCTATCAAATAAATCTGCTATAAAACATAATCCTTCTACTTCTATTCTGACGCTTTCTCAAGAAAAGGCATTTACATGGATAACTATTTATCTGCAACTCTATCCAGAAACTATTTTTATTGGTCATCATCATTCCAAAAATGTAAAATGGCTACTTTATCGAAATCGATCTCATCGTATACTTGTTGGTATACAAAATACACATCAAATCTTTCCAGAAACAAATGAAACCATGGGATGGATTACCGCTTGGTTAGAGATAGGAGACATTTCTAATGAAGATCGAAATCAAGCATCATTAGAAATAACGGACGATCTGTCCAGTGATTTTGATTGGATATGGATGGATAGAATATGGGCGGGAGGGGATCAGAAATCGGATGAATGGATGGAGGATGGTGATTTTAAATGGTATAATTATCAATGGGAATCATCAAAAATAATAAGAAATAGTTATGGAATTCTAATATAGTGTATTATTTATCATGGATTGAATCTAACTGATTTTTTTGCCTTTTCTGCTGCTACAGATTCTTTCGAGGCAAATACGGGTTTAGAAGCGGGAGCAGATGGTGCATACGATACTGGACTCGTCGATTTCATAAAATTACTAATTTTTTTGTATTCTTGTTCTCGTTTTGCCCTTTCTGCATCTACAGATGCTTTAGAAGCAAAGACAGGTTTAGAAGGTGCTGTTATTGGAGGAGGTGGAGGAGCAACATATGGATTTGTAGGAGGACGAGCTTGAAGAGGTGGAGGAGGTGGAGCAGAATATGGATTTGTAGGAGGAGGACGAGCTTGTGGTGGAGGAGCAACATATGGATTTGTAGGAGGAGGACGAGCTTGTGGAGGTGGAGGTGGAGGTGGCGGACCATACACTGCCACAGGAGGACGACTTTGAGGAGTAGGAGCAACTGGAGCAGGAGCAACAGGAGTAGTAGGAGCAATAGGAGGTCTACTGGCCGCGGCCTTTTCTTTATTTTTTGAATCGATGACGAGTTTTACACCTTTTAGATATTTGGCTTCACAATTGGAATAATATTTCATGAGTTGATCGCGCGCTAAGAAATTAATTCGGTTTATTTCAGGAACCCCCTTTTTCAAAATAGTTTCATTTAGAGAGATCTTAACACGACCTGTTGTTTTTTCTCGTTGAATATCAAATAACATCCGAAAAATCTTGCCACAAACCGCAGAATGGTCTAATTGTTCCTTAAACAGACTTTTAACAACACTATATACTTCCTTTGCAGTTTGTGGATTAATGACAATATCTCCATCATAATCCTTACAGAGATCAATATCACGACGATTTTTAATTCCAGTAAGCCCTTTATCTCGTAATGCATCATCGGATCGAGGTTGTGATGTATCTGTTTCAGAGCGATTATCACCAAAAAAGACTGCCATTCGTCTCATAAATTCGGTATATTGTTGTAGACTGGATTTACCATTTGGAAATGGTTGTTGGCTAATGGTTAATTTTGGAGTTCCGACTTGGATCGTATCATAGAAAAGCTGTGATAGAGCAAATATACCAGGGCTAGAAGTGATGGATTTGCTTGGCTCTGGAATACCACTACGACTATAACGCACTGATTTC
>Ga0315905_10007788_pt1 | contig 10821 bp, 22 predicted proteins | sample LakEriMetagenome_5_FD_203522 | JGI IMG/M metagenome (GOLD analysis project Ga0315905, IMG submission 203522) | Freshwater fungal communities from buoy surface, Lake Erie, Ohio, United States - Buoy 4 MA121 | ecosystem: Environmental > Aquatic > Freshwater > Lake | place: USA: Lake Erie, Ohio... | reverse complement strand
AAAAAAGAAAAAAAACTATTGACTGCACCGAAAAAATCCTTTATTCTCTCCCCGCCATGCAAGCAACACTAGAAATTCAAATGGAACTGGAAAACGATACAATCGTCAATATCGAAGCCACCTATTCACAAGATAAGGGCGACAGATGGACTCCCCCTCATGAGGAAATGGAAATTGACTCCGTTACCTTAGATGACGGAACAAAGTATGAGCTTGACTCATACGAAGAAAAACAGGCAATCATCGCCCTTTACGAAGAATTGAGAGCGAGAGGGGAAGATTGAGTGAACGGGGGAGGCGAAAGCCTCCCCCAAAATTTTACGCGATTCGCGCCCCCCATTCGCGTAAAAAAAAAGAAAAAAAAGTCTTGCGCTCTCCCGCTTTCTGAGTTATTCTCTCCCCGCCATGATTGATTCATTCATCCATACACCCGAAGAATACGAAGAGTATTGCACCGCCATGACCGAACTTGCCACGCTCGCGGAGGCTGAAACGCCCGAACCTGAACCTGAGAACGAGGAGTTTTGGGATGACGCGATGATTTACGAGCGTCTCCGCGAGGAGTCCGAGGAGGGCTACTATCGCGACGACATGGGCGAGGATCGCTACCTCGACGCATATTGGGAAGACCTCCATGACGTAAGCGAATACGGCATGGACGGTTGCTGCGGCGACTTCTAACAGACTCAGCGGGGGCGCAAGCCCCCCAAAATTTTACGCGATTCGCGCCCCCCATTCGCGTAAAAAATGATTTTTAAATCGGGGCATGGTTTGTCAGGCGCTTCTTATTTGTTGATTGTTTATTTGCAGCTTGTGTATTTGCAGCTTTTTCTTTTGCAACTGAAAAAAATATGTTGACAAGTTGGCGGTTTTTGTGCATACTTTCGCCGCCATGACTAACAGACAAAAATGCCGCCGTATCATGAATGGAATATGCATGAATGAATCAGGACTGACACTTAACGACTTGCCAGACCTACCTTGCATCATGAATGCCCTCGATGAAATGGAGGCTTACATTGAAGAAGAAGGTGAGCTAGCTTTAAGCTCTGAGCTTTACAACATCGCACAAGAAGCCGTGTTTGAGCTTCTGGAAGAAGAAGGAATGTTGTTGGACTGACTTTTTAAACAAATAATTCTTGACACTCTGCCCCAAAAACATTAACTTTTCCCCGCTATGAAAAACAAACATCTCGTCTTCACTGTCGCACAAGGTTGGGTTCAATATCGCTTGAATAACCAACAAGGTTCTCATCCTATGGGAGACGACTCCGCGCAACAAGTAATTGACTACCTCAAGCGTGTGATTCCGCACGATACCACAGAAACAATTTTCGGTTGACACGTACATGGTAGAGCTGGGCATCTCGTTAAACTGCCCCCGATTCAAATTTACGCCAATGACTCCCCCCAATCGCGTAAAAATAAATGAAAAAAAATACAAAAAAGCGTTGACTCTATCCCCACAAATGCTATCTTTCTCCCGCCATGACTGAAACAACTGAATTTGTTAGCTACTGCAATGAGACCGTCGAACTCATCGACATTGAAAATACCATGTATGGGAATCTTGCTCATATTCGCTTTGAGGATGGGCGCGAGGATCAAGTGCCTTTGAACACTATTGATTTTCTCGATTAACTTTTGATGGACATGGACAAGCTATGGGGGGAGAAATCCCCTCATAGTGATTTTACGCGAATGCCGCCCCCCAATCGCGTAAAAAAATAATCAAAAAAAATGTTGACACTCGCCCCGAAACTTAGTAACTTTCTCCCGCAACCAATCAACCATATGAAATCAGCAATCGAAAACATCAAATCCATCATCATCATCAGCCTCGTAAGCCTTGGCTTTATGTCTCCCCTCGTAAGCCTTGGGTTTCTGGTCGTCTCCCCGCAAAACATGACAACATTTGTTTTTGGAGGCTTTGCCCTCTTTAGCTCATGCTGCTCCGCTTGGGTCATCTCTGTTTTTGTAAAAAAAAATGCTTGACTCCTAAGCAAAAAAACCCTATCTTACTCCCGCAACCAAATAACCATATGTCAGAAGTCGAAAGCGCAATCGAACAAACCAAAGGTCGTTTCTTTTCAATCACCTTTATCAAAAAAGATGGTTCTTTTCGCACAATCAATGCGAAAGACCGTTACGAGTCCCATATCAAAGGCACTGGCTCACCTGCCACTGATGCCTTGAAAGCACAAGGTTACAAGTTTCTGTTTGACCGCAATCAAAAAAGGTTTTTCAGTTACAAGCCTGAAAAGGTCGTTCGCATCAAGTGCGGCGGCATTGACAGGCATTTTCCAATCTGCAAAGGAATGGAAGCAACTTTTCCTCACGTAGAGAATTGGAAGCAGTACGCGCCGATTACTCAGTGAGCATGGCAAGCCCTTCCCCGCAGGTGTGGGGGAGGGCAAAATTTTTACGCGATTGCCGCCCCCGATTAGCGTAAAAAAATAATCAAAAAAAGTATTGACCATAAGCGTTTTTTATTCTATCTTTTCCCCGCCATGTTCGCCACACAAAAAGAAATTGACCTTTACGTTAGAATGACCTTGAAACAGTTTGGTTTCGCGCATCTTAAAATCAAATGGAGCAAAGCAAAAAGTTTCTTGGGTCGTGCCGATGTTTGGAATAATACTCTGATACTCAGCCCCCGCATTCTCTGCTCATTCAAGGTTTTCGATGAAGTCTTGAAACATGAGATTGCCCACTTCATCCAATACCGCAACAACGGAAACAAGTTCTTGAGGAAGAATGGTCGTTTTTCCCTACATGGAAAAGACTTTGCTGCCGCTTGTCGCATCGTTGGCGTTCCCGCCAGAACTAGAATCCCCATCCCCACCTACGCATGAAACGCAAGAAAAAGAAATTGGCGCAAAACAGTCTTGAGATCCGCAATCTAACAAGACACCCCATACCGCCCCCCAGTTTTTCCTTGAAAGATAGGAAAAAAGAATTCAATCGAAAACAGTGCCGCCGAAATGGTGGCACTTAGTTTTTACGCGATTGCCGCCCCCCATTCGCGTAAAAAAAATATTTAAAAATGAGAAAAAAATCCTTGCCATGTCGGGCGCAAAATGTTACTTTCGGCGCGTCATGAAATTACTCACCACTGCAAACAGCAAAATCAAAAAAGGCGAAAAAATGGGCTATCTCACCTATGGTATCCACCTCGCCCCCGCCTCTCTCTCTGGCTTTAACGTATGCAAGGACGCAAGTGCAGGATGCGCGGCGGCTTGTTTGAATACCGCTGGCATGGGCGTTTTCTCCAATGTTCAGAAAGCACGTATCGAAAAAACGAAATTGTTTTTCAAGGATAAGCAAGCGTTTTTCAATCAACTAGTCAAAGAAATTCGTTCCGCGATTCTTTCCGCTCGCAAGAAAAATCTTGTTTCTTGTTTCCGCTTGAATCTCACTAGTGACTTGCCATGGGAAAAAATCAAATTCGATGGGCGTTCTATTCTCGATCATTTCCCGCAAGTTATGTTTTACGATTACACGAAAAGCCCCGAACGCATGACGGCTTTTCTTGCTGGTGAAATGCCGAAAAATTACCATTTGACTTTTTCACGTAGTGAAACCAACGGCGCGATTGCAGACGCTTTCCTTGCATCGGGCGGCAATGTGGCAATCGTTTTCAGAAAAACGCTCCCCGCAAAATACAAGGGCTTTTCTGTGGTGAATGGCGACGAAACCGACTTGCGCTTTCTTGATGGCGGCGGCAACGTCATCGGGCTTGTGGAAAAGGGACGCGCCAAAAAGGACGCATCGGGCTTTGTTCTTGAACCTAGCGAGGCTTGATACATGGACTTTCTGATGATTATCATTCTTGCCGCTTGTCTTTTTTGGGTGGCATGTAACAAGTAAAATTCAAACGCTCGCTTCAATCATGAGGCGAGCGATTTTTTACGCGATTCACGCCCCCCATTCGCGTAAATTTTGCCCAGCCTATGGCATGCACCTCCAGGTCAAAAGCTTTTTATTTTGGCGCTTATTTACCCCACGCTTATTTGCAACACTCATGATTGCAACCGCAAAAAATAAAATCGTGAAAAAAGAAAAAAAAGTAGTTGACAATCCCCACCGATTTTGTATCTTTCTCCCGCCGCCGCGACTGGCGCAACTAACCAAACCAACTAACTACTACTACTATGCAACTCATCATCGCAAAAAACAAAGTCAACTTCGAGCAACTCTTGGGCGTGGAAACACCAGAGGCAACGGAGTCTCACACACCTATCGCTCACCACACCTTGGTCGAGCTGACGCGCAACGCTATTCAGAACGCAGGGCTGACCGTCCTTGGTGAAGAACACGCTTTGCATCGTGGCGGTCTCCGCTACTTTGGAGGCTTCGCCCTCACTGGTCAAGGCATCGCTGGCGATGACCGCCAAGTCGTCTTGGGTCTCCGCAACTCGCACGACAAGGCATTCGCCGCCGCTGTCTGCATTGGAAATCGCATGATGGTATGCGAAAATCTTTGCTTCGCTTCTGACATCAAACTGGCTCGCCGCCATACCCTCAACATCATGAGCGATTTGCCTCGCGTGTTGTCGGATGCTGTGGGTCGTGTCGTGTCTCACTGGAATGACATGGGGCAACGCATCACCGCCTACAAGGAAACGGAAATCTCCGATTCCATCGCCGCTGACCTCATCGTCAAACTGGTGGACTGCAAAGCGTTCCCCTCCCGCGACATTTACGCCGCAATTCAAGAGTTCCGCGCCCCTCGTCATGAGGAGTTCAAGGGCGGCACACTGTGGACGCTTTACAACTCCATCACCGAAAACCTCAAGGGTGGTGACTTGTCCAAGCTCCCATTCCGCACGATGACCACGCAGTCTATCCTTGACCGTGTGGCAGGGCATCGCCCCTTGCTGGAGGTGCAAGAGATTGTCACCAAGGGATGCGAGGACGCGCCCGAAGCGGATGGCACTGACTACCGCGATGACGCATAACTCCCCACTCAGCCTCTCCCGAAAGGGAGAGGCTTTATTTTTTTACGCGATTCGGGGGCGGCATTCGCGTAAAAATAAACAATAAAAAATAGTTGACAACTCCCCCGATTCTTATTACTATCTCCCCGCCATGAGCAACCATCTGAAACAAGTGCAGGTCTACTACAACTTCCATAAGAAACTCTTTTCCGTTCAAGAGAAAGTGAATGGACGCTGGAAAGTAGTGGAGCATACTAAAGACATAGTAATTCGCAACGCCAAGTTTGTGGTGAGTGAAGCTGGACGGCAGCGCGTTTTGAAAGAGAAGCGCAAAAATGTTCATGCGAAGATTGTAGGTGAACGCTTCCCATTTTCCCCACTGATCTTTGCTTATCGCGACAAGGTTTCCTACAACCCATACAAGGGCGCGAACTTTACTATCTCTTGTAGCGAAAAACCTCTTGACAAAGCTAAGTATGTGACTATCATTGGCGGCGAGGTCGTCGCAGTGATGCCCGAATTCGAAGGACAATACATCTAACTACCACCATGGACGCAAGACAACATATCATCAGAGAAGGCATTGCCGAACAAGTTCAAATCTTTGGCGCAGAAATGCCAGACCGCCAATGGATTCTTTCGGGCTGGGACACTTGGGAGCGCAACCCATACTATCATGGGGAAGAGCAACAGCACCCCGAAGATGATATGCCTCACGAAGAATGGGTGAAGAACCAAGCGTATCTCAAATCACTCAAAGCAAAAACTTGGGCTGGGGCTATCGCACAACATCACCAGCAATCAGATGACGATTGCCCTTTCTAATCTAACAAATAACCATGAACGAATACCACATCCATTCAATAGTCGGCACGGAAAAATCATTCCTTGCCGAATCAGACGAACAAGCGGAAGACATTTTCCACTCTGATAAGAAACTCCCGCCAAACATTCAGCTTGACCTCAATCGGTTCGATGTTGAAACAAATGAATGGCATCATGTGACAAGCACGATGCGCATCTCTAACAAGTAACTTTCCGCACCCATAGCTTAAAGGATAAAGCCACGACCTTCTAAGTCGTTGATTTCAGGTTCGAGTCCTGATGGGTGCGCCACTTTCTCGCCATTTTTACGCCAAACACTCCCCCCATTCGCGTAAAAAAAGATTGACAACCCCCAGCAATAATCTATTCTTTCTCACACATTATGACTCCAACAGCTCTTCCAGAATTTAGAAGTGAATACAAAGTCACCCCTATTGATACAACTGCCAAGACCACACAAGGTAAGGTATTCTTTAATTACTACGCCGCAAAAGACTTCACCCTCCACTTGCATTATCAAGTGCTTAATTACAAAGCAGGTGACAAGGTGAGTCTTGAGCCTTGTAAAGGAGGTTTTGGAATGCTTGATGGATACCGCTGCCACATCATTGATTTCATCGAAGCAGACGGCGTGAAAACAAAAACATACATTGTCCCCACTGATTGGATTACTCGCCGCCAGTTCTGCATTGTGCGCGAATACAAGACCACAATCTGGGAGATAACATAATCCCCCCAATTTTTACGCGAATGACTCCCCCCATTAGCGTATTTTTTTCTTGATATCTTTACGCATGATCAGATATGCGCTTATTTAAGCCACACTTATTTGCAGCTTTTTATTTTGCAGTTTACGTTTGCGTTTTTTAATCAAAAAAAATGTTGACATATCCCACCGAAATGGTAAATTCCTCTCGCAACCAACCAAACAAAACTATGGGACTTGACATGTATCTTACTCGCACGAATCGCACCAATCACACAACCGAAGAATTGGAAGCGATTGACCACGAATTTATCACTCCAGAAAAAGCAGAAGCCGCGCCGTTTCTGCCCCTCCGAGAGTATCAATACTCCGATGGATTTTACACCATCTTTCATGAGGTGGCATACTGGCGCAAGTTCAATGCGCTACACAACTGGTTTGTGGAACGTGTGCAAGGTGGTGTTGATGAGTGCCAACTATCAGAGATTGATGATGACACTCTTGTTGCACTGATTGATGACCTCAAAGCTGTTAGCAGGGGTGAATTTGTTGAAGACCTTGAGCCTGTCTCTGGCTTCTTCTTTGGTGGTATCGACAAAGACGAACACTATTACGAACGCATCAATGAAGCACTACATCTTTTCGGTGACATACTCAACAACTTCGATTTTAAGAAGTGCCGACTTTTCTATCGTGCAAGCTGGTGATGACGAAGCCTCTCCCGAAAGGGAGGGGCTTTAATTTTTACGCTAAACATGCCCCCCATTCGCGTAAAAAAATTAATAAAAAATCCGTTGACACTTCCGATCAAATACGCTACTTTTCCGCCGTCATGAAACTGTTGACCACATCCAATACCAAAATCCGCAAAGGTGAAAAACTAGGCTTCCTCTCCTTTGGAGTCCACTTGGCACCATCAAACCTCTCTGGCTTCAACGTCTGCAAAGATGCAAGCTCTGGTTGCGCTGCCGCCTGTCTCAATACCGCAGGGCATGGAATTTTTTCTTCCGTGCAAAATGCGCGTATTGCAAAAACAAAATTGTTCTTCTCTGATAAGCAAGCGTTTATGGCGCAACTGTTCAAAGAAGTAGCTGCTGCTATCAAATCGGCGGCGAAGAAAGGAATGGAGCCTTGCTTCCGTCTCAATCTGACTAGTGATCTGCCTTGGGAGAAAATCAAATTCAACGACAAAAACGTTTTTGATTCTTTTCCTTCTGTGAAGTTCTACGACTACACCAAGTCACCCTCTCGCATGTCTTCTTTCCTAGCGGGTGAATTGCCAAGCAATTATCACTTGACATTTTCCCGCAGCGAGAGTAATCAATCTGTCGTGAATGCAATTATGAAAAGTGGCGGCAATGTCGCGGTTGTCTTCCGTAAGTCTCTCCCTGAGACTTGGAACGGCGCGAAAGTAATCAGCGGAGATGAAACTGACCTACGCTTCCTTGACCCTGTGGGCGTGGTTGTTGGTCTAGTTGAGAAAGGCATGGCGAAGAAAGATTCTTCGGGATTTGTTGTCGAGCCTGTATGACAATTCCCGAAATGATTCTATGGTCTCTGCTTCTATTGTTTATCGCTTGTAAAAAATGAATATCTTTCATACGGTTGTAAAGTTTATGATTGGCACTGAGGGATTCATTGTCGCGATCCATGACGACGATAAGAAAATCACTGACATGAGAGTCCACGAAGTTTATGATGGCGAAATCTACGAAGCTATGCCATGGACTATGGAGGAAATGTCAGACTTAGTGCAAGCGATACAAAGCAAGATTCCATGACGCAAGAGGGGAGCGCCAAGCGCTCCCCAATTTTTACGCGATTGGGGGGCGCGTTTCGCGTAAAAAAATCCCCAACTCCCTCCACCTTTCTCTCTATACTCGCTTATTTATTTGGCATTTATTTGCCTTGCGGTTTTATTATTTGCCAGTTACCTTCTCGTATAGCTCTAGAATACATTGCGCCGAATCTTGGGTATTCATCTACCCATTTTTGCGCTTCTTCTTCTTTGTGGAAGTTCATGATCTCTTGCCACTCGTTATGGTATTGACTGAATATGATTATTGTGTACATGTTATTTGTTGTTTTATTGTTTGGCATTTAGTCCCAGTTCCATCTGTCACCTGACTTGGTGGGGCGGTTGAGTGGGATCTTGTCGAAGTCGTCGGAGTTGATCGCATTGCGTGTTGCACTACGGTTCTTTCCGTTGTGTTCTTTCTTGGTGCTTTGGTTTATGTTAGTCGCACGTTTATTTTCGTGCGTGTAGCAACGAGCAAGTTCGATGAATTCGCGGGGAGTGTATTCTGCGTAGTCACTCCATCGAGGATGAAGCACATTAAGATTGCCGCTGTCAAGCTTGACAATCTTCCAACCTTTGTTTTTGAGTATTTTGATTGCTTCGTGTGTGTTCATGTTATTTGCTTATTTAAAGTTTTGCCCCCTCCCCTGACCACCACAGCAGGAGAGGAGGACTTTCACCATGCAACAGAAAGTTTATTCTTCTTCGTCTTCGAACTCTTCTCTTACGGCATCTTCATCGTAGCCAAGTTCATCTACCAAGAAATTGATGTAGTGTTCTTTATCGTCGCCATCGTAGCACTCATCAGAGCAAGCACCATCAATGAAGTCGGCTCTACCATAGAAGCGCATTCCTGGCTCATTGTAGGCAAGCGTAAAGCCAACCTCTGGGAACATCGCAGACAATGCTTCGATTGCATTGATTGGCGGCGACCATGCAGTATCGAATGACACAGTATCATATTCGAGCAATTCGCCAGCGACTCTTTGTTGCGTTTCTTCATCCAAGTCCCATTTAGTTCCCCAAGCGGCAGTTTGTTCTGAGATAGTAGCAAATCCAGATTCATCAGATTCGGGGCGGTTAGGCTTCGCCATACGTTCAAAGCTAAAGCCCCCTTTAAGGAATTCGGTAAATTCGGGAGTTACGTTATCGACAGTCAGTTTGTTTTCAGCCCAATTTGGCATAGTAGTAATTAGTTGGTTGTTTATGAAGGCGGGAGAAAGTTAATGAATTAGTTGGTGTTTGTCAAGATTATTCGGCATTTTGGAAAAGAATCTTATCGTTCAAAAGAATTTCGATGGTAGAACTGCCACCGTTTTCCTCAACAGACATTTCTTGGGAAGTTCCTTCGAGTGCCTCTGAATAAGGATCACCCCCATTGTCAGCATACCAATTCCAAATGTCCATCGCAGATGCTTTCGGATTCTCTTTCAAGAACTCAAGTAGCAAGTCTTTGTGTTCATCTTCAATTTCGAATCGTTCCCAGACAGTTGTTTTGTAATCAATAAACATAGTAGTAGTAGTTGGTTGTTTGTTGATTAGTTGTTACCCAAGGCTTCGGCACAAGTCTCCAGCGCAATTTGTGTTTCCTTGATGGGAAGCTCGATACCTGCATTAGAAAGGGCAAGCATCAGGCTCTCAATCACATCAACTTCTTTTGGAGTTAAGATGGTGCGTAGGCTTGATTGAACATGATTCTCGCCTAAGACGAGGTTGGCATTAAATACTTTGTAGGTCATAATAGTAGTAGTTGGTTGTTGAAGGCGGGGGAAAAATACCATTTCCCCATTGGTTGTCAAGATTTTTTTGAATTAAAAATCACTGGATGCGATTGACTGTGTAGCTGTGACGCTTCCACATTTCCTCTTCCACTTGTCTTTGGAGCCAAGTTTTTTGTTGAAAGATTTTTGCACCATAGGTAGGTTTGCGGCGAGTTAATAGTTTCTTAAGGAATGTAATCATAGGATTGTTATTTGATTATTAGACGATTGAGACTTTGCTTTGACGTTCTTCGATTTCGTCAGCCTCGAAAATGTCTTGCAGGTCGAGTTCAACCAACAAAAGAAAAGTTTCTTTCTCTTCGTTGAAGCTGTTGATTTTGTGGTAGTCCATCACATGAAGTTTGTCGGCAATGTCTGGTTCAGCATTAGCGGCGACGAAACTGATGACGGCACTGAGGGTGGTTTGATTCCATGGAACGTCGAGCATTACTGCTGCTTCTAACGTTGATGGGTTGGCAATATCAATGAGGTATTCTTTAGTTAGTTGTTTCATATTGGTTGCGGGAATAAATTAGGCGTTGAAGTTAAGAATGTCAAGTGCTAAAATCTCAATAAGATCAGCGATGAACAAATAAGGGTTGTCCATAGGGTGTATTTCTTGCGAGTCTTCAAAAATACTCCACAAAACAATTTTACTACGTTTCTCCAACTCTTCTGGAGTTGCATCGTCTTCATTGAGGTTAAGAAGTGTTTCCAATTCCATACCCCTGTAACCTCCGAGTTCAGAGAGGAAATGTCCTGCGGCGAGGGTGTATGCGGCGGCGTGGCGGG
>Ga0315905_10007786_pt1 | contig 10822 bp, 8 predicted proteins | sample LakEriMetagenome_5_FD_203522 | JGI IMG/M metagenome (GOLD analysis project Ga0315905, IMG submission 203522) | Freshwater fungal communities from buoy surface, Lake Erie, Ohio, United States - Buoy 4 MA121 | ecosystem: Environmental > Aquatic > Freshwater > Lake | place: USA: Lake Erie, Ohio... | reverse complement strand
GAAGAGAACGCCTATCGGTTGAACATGGCCGCGGCCCGCGAGATCTCGCGGCAGTTGCGGTTGCGCGACCTTGGTGGCGTGATTGTCAATGACTTCATCGACATGCGAAAAGAGCGCCATCGCCGCGGTGTGGAACACGCTCTCCGGGACGCGATGAAACGGGATCGGGCCCGCACCAAGATTTTGCGGACCAGCCCCTTCGGACTGATCGAGATGACTCGGCAGCGGATTCGGCCGAGTCTGAAAAAGAGCACGTACAGCGATTGTCCCTGCTGCGGTGGTCGCGGAGTCGTGAAGACCGAAGAGACGATGGCCCTCGATGTGATTCGGATGCTGATGCTCGCCACGCAACAGCCGCGCTGCAAGGTCGCGACGCTGCGGGTGCATGAGAAGGTCGCTTCTTACCTGAATAACCAGAAGCGTCGCGAAATTGGCCTGCTCGAGAGTGACGGCAAGATCCGAATCGAGATCCGGGGAAGCGAAAACGTCTTTCCGGAACACCTCGAACTGGAATGCCGGGATGAATTCGGCAACGAAATTCGATTGCCCAAGTCAACCTGATCGCAGCCTGCTCTTCGGCGGACAAGGCTCCGCCGATTTTGGGTTATCCCTGCGGCGGCGACTGAGGAGTTGACCGCCGAGCGTGTGCCTTGCTCGGTGATTCTGCGAATCAGCCTCCAGGCCTGAGTCGTCGCTGTTCCGAAGGCGGAGCGGGCGGCCGGCGGTTCGAGCTTGATCCGCCCCTTGCATGGGGAGGCGGTCTTGCCCCAGCGGGGCGTTGTCGACAACCTCGAGCCAATCGGGGATAATTTCCGGTGTACTTTCCCGGCTGTTTGCGGTTTCGCCAAAGGCAAAACAGCGGACCCGTGCCTTTGCGGCCGGGCACCAGGCTGACTCGGGACGTTTGCCGTGCGCAACTCCCTCGACAGGGCCCATTTAAGGGCTGTGATCGTGCTGCCAGAGCGGAACCAAAGCCCGCTCGCGTTTCCCTCGGGGACATTTTTTTCGAGTCTTGTTTTACTGGGGCACTCCCTTATGACGGCAACGACCGTGGATTTGACCAGCCTCGTCAAGGCGGCTCAGGACCAGTTGGATCAACACACCTACGAAATGGTGCAGTGGCACTTCCACCCGTCGACCGGCTGTCCGTTTTGGCTGGAGAAAAAGCGGGAACTGAAATTTGACCCGCTCAAGGAAGTCAATTCGTTTGCCGACCTCGACAAGTTTCCGGCCTTCGAAGACGAGTGGCTGCGGGGTGGTCCGGTGGAGCGCTGGCGTCCCAAGGCTTATGAGGGCAAGCCGACTTATGTCTTTGAGACCGGCGGGACAACGGGCATCCCCAAAAGCCGGGTTGTGGTCGAGGACCACTGGATTGATTACGAACTCTTCAGCGACACGCTTCCTGACCAGTATTTTCCCCGCAACGCAAACTGGTTGATGCTCGGCCCGAGCGGACCGCGGCGATTGCGGTTGGCGGTGGAACACCTCTGTCAGCACCGCGGAGGGATCTGTTTCTGCATCGACCTTGACCCGCGGTGGGTGATCAAACTGATCAAAAAGGGTTGGATGGAACATCTCGAGGCCTACAAGGCTCACTGCATTGACCAGGCAATCACGATTTTGACCGCAGGTCACAGCATCAAGTGCATGTTTGCCACCCCCAAGTTGCTCGACTCGCTCTGTCTGGAGTTGGAAAATCGCGGAACCAGTCTGCGGGAGCTCGGGGTCACGGGGATCTTTTCAGGTGGAACGGAGTTCACTCCGCAATGGACGCGATATTGCGTCGAGGAGTTACTGGGTGGTCCACCGGAGGTCAGCGGCATCTATATGACCCCAACTTACGGGAACACGTTGATGGGGTTGGCTTGCAGCAAACCGGTGTCCGCCGCAGAGAAGTACAAGATTTCTTATTACGCACCACAGCCCCGTGCGGTGGCACAAGTCGTGGACTTCCAGGACTACTCCCGAGTGGTCGGCTATGGCGAAACGGGGCGGGTCAAGTTGACCACGCTGACCAAGGAGTTCTTCGTCCCGGGCTTCATGGAGCGGGATGAAGGCGAACGCGAGATGCCCTATGAGAAATACCCCTGGGACGGCGTCAGCGGCGTGCGGCCATTTCATGAACTGGCCGCGGCCACAACCGTCGGCGTGTATTGATAACCGGTTGAAGTGCAAGCTGGGTGGGCACTGCGGAACGAGGGCAAGTTGACTGACAAACAGTGACCGCCAGTCCGCAAGCAGGGCAAGCCACCTCAAACACTGACCAAGAGCCGCTGCAAAATGCCCGGCAACGACTGTCAGCGGATCCACATCAAAACAAACAAGCTGAGCGTCAGGGGGGAGACCTCTTTGGCCCTGATTGCTTGATAATTGCCAGGCCCTTCGTGGTAAGATGCCCGGCGGCGGTCAGGTGCAGACCTGAACCGACCGCCGGAGAGTCTCTTAATTTTGGAGAACTGCGACGTGTTAGACATTCCCGTTATCCGCTGGGGCAAGCCCTACGAATCGCTTGAGACCAGTGAAGTCATTCACTTTGAGACCGGTGAACCGATTGCCCGAATCGGCCAAGCCGGTGGGGGAATCGTCAGTCGCGACTTGCGCGTCGCTCACAAGGCTCGAGAGGTCCTGCGGCAGTTTTCCTGCGACGAACTGATTGAGCGGGTCGGGCAAGCTGCCGATTACTTCGAAAACGACTCATTGCCTTTGGGTAACGGTCTGCAGACTCCGGCCGACTTTGTGCACCAGCAGTCGGCCTCGACCGGTTTGCCGGAGCACCTTTGTCGCTCCAACATGCAGAAGAATTGTTTTGTCCTCCGCAACATGCGGCAAATCCTCGACGCCCTGACCCGCGGGCTGGACTTGGACATCATGACCCGCGGTTATGGCATCGAGCAGCGGGGAGTCGTCGTCAGCTACCAGGTGCAGACCCCGGTGCTGGGGGCCGTTCTGCCCAATAACTCGCCCGGCGTGCACACCCTCTGGATGCCAGTCATTCCGCTGCAGGTGGGTTTGGTGCTCAAGCCCGGATCGCAGGAGCCCTGGACGGCCTATCGCTTCAACTCGGCTTTCATCAAGGCGGGGATCCCGGCCGAGGCGATTTCGCTTTATCCGGGCGGGCACGATGTCGGCCAGGCGATTCTCGGCGGTTGTCGCCGGAGCATGATTTTTGGCAGCGCCCAAACTGTGGCCCAGTATTCGGGGAATCCTCAAGTTCAGGTCCACGGCCCCGGTTTCTCCAAGATTTTCCTCGGTGAAGACTGTGTGGATGAGTGGCCGAAGTATCTCGACTTGATGGTCGAGAGTATCGCCAGCAATGGTGGTCGGAGCTGCATCAACACCAGCGCCATCTTCACGCCGCGTCACGGCCGGGAGATCGCAGAGGCGCTCGCTCGGGAACTGGGGCCGATCGATGCGCTCCCTTCGACGGACCCCAACGCCCGCTTGGCCGCGTTCACCACGCCGGGCTTGGGAGCCAACATCTGGAAGATGCTGGAACAGGATTTGCGCGAGCCCGGTGTGACGAACTGCACCGCGAACTACGGTCCACGACTGGTGGAACGAGAGCGTTGCTCCTACCTCCGTCCCGTGATTTGTCATGCCGACAGCCCCGAGAGAGCCATCGCCTCCAAGGAATTCATGTTTCCCCTGGCTACCGTGGTCGATTGCCCGCAGCAAAAAATGATTTCCGCTGCGGGGCCGACGCTGGTCGGAACAGCCATCACGAACGACCAAAACTGGATCGACCAATTGGTCGATGCTCACAACATTGATCGGCTGAACATTGGAGCGATTGCCACCAACCGTTTGAATTGGCTGCAGCCCCACGAGGGGAATTTGATCGACTTTCTGTTCCGCAGCCGCGCGGTGCAACTCGGTTCGCCGGAGCGGGTCGCGGCGTTGGCGGTGAGTGGGACATGACGCCGTTTGATTTTCAGCTCCGGACGCGGATTGTCTTTGGCGCCGGCAGTTTGAATCGTCTGGGTGAATTGGCAGTTGGACTGGGAGCGCGGCGGGCGTTGCTGGTTACCGACCGTGGACTCATTGGGGCGGGGCACGTCGACCGGGCGGTAAAGTCGCTCGGCGACCAGGGTGTCTCGGTCACGGTCTTTGCCGAAACGGGTGAGAACCCGACGACGGAACACGTCGCGGCCGGTGTCTCAGTGGCCCGTCAGGTAAGCCCCGAACTCCTGGTTGGGCTGGGCGGAGGAAGCAGCCTCGACTGCGCCAAGGGGATCAACTTCATTTACACCAACGGCGGTGAGATGAAAGATTACTGGGGCGTTGGCAAAGCGACCCAGCCCATGTTGCCGATGATTGCCGTGCCGACGACCGGCGGAACGGGTAGCGAGCTGCAGTCGTTTGCCCTGATTTCCGACGCCCAGACTCACATGAAAATGGCCTGTGGCGACCGCAAGGCGAGTTGCGCAGTCGCTCTGCTCGACCCGGAGTTGACGCTGACCCAGCCCCGCAGGGTGACGGCGGTGACGGGGATCGATGCCATCTCCCACGCGGTCGAGACGTACGTCACGCGGAAGCGAAATCCGGTGTCGCTGCATTACTCCCGCGAGGCCTGGCGTTTGCTGTCCCGCAGCTACGCCCGCGTGCTCGAGGCGCCCGACGATCTGGAGGCCCGGGCAGCCATGCAACTGGGCGCCGCGTTTGCCGGACTGGCAATCGAGAATTCGATGCTCGGAGCAGCTCATTCGCTGGCCAATCCAGTGACGGCAAGTCGCGGGACGATTCATGGACAAGCCGTGGGAATTGCTCTTCCACATGTCGTCCGCTTCAACGGCGCCGTCCATAATGAGTGGTATGTGGAGCTTTTGGCGAGCAGTCAATTGGACGGCCTGACCCCGCCGCCCGAGAGCGGTGCGGAGGGAGTGGCCGAGTTTCTCGGCAGGATGCTCCGCGTTGCCGGCTTGGCAACGAGCTACCGGGAGTGTGGTGTCGGGGCGGAAGAGTTGCCGGAATTGGCCCGGCAAGCGGCCGCTCAATGGACCGCTCAATTCAATCCGCGGGAAGTGCAGGCCAGTGACTTGGAACGATTGTACGAGCAGGCATTATGAGACCAATCGGCTGGAAAGCATGGGCGTGTTGGTGGTTGTTCGGCCTCAGCGTGTGCGGCTGGAGCGCAGCGGCACAGGAACCGGAGCCGGCGAAGCAGGTCGAAAACGACTGGCCCGTTTTTCGTGGCGATGTGGCGAGCACAGGGGTCGCCCGCAGCAAGCTGCCCGAGCGGCTGGAGATCCTCTGGGAACGTCAGATCCCTAAAAACAGTTTTGCCTCCACTGCCTGTCTGGTCGAACTCGGCGGTCGCAAGGTGGCGGTTCTGTCCAGCGGCAATGGTCCCGTTCTGGCGTTTGATTTGCTGACTGGCGATGAGCTCTGGAAGTATGAAGGCCCGGTCGGTTTTATTGGGTCGGTCAGCCATCGGAACGGTCGCTTTTATGTGGGCGATGTCGAGGGCAAATTGTATTGCCTCGATGGAGCGGGCAAGGAGCTCTGGAAGTTCGCAGCCGAGGCCTCGATCGATTCCAGTCCCAACTTTTTCGAGGACAAAGTCCTCGTCACCTCGCAGGATTCCTGGTTCTACTGTTTGCGGGCCGACAACGGAGAGGTCGTCTGGAAAATCGCCGCGGGGGACCAGCTGCGATCGACGCCGACGGTAGCTGGTGAGCGCGCGTTTGTCGCGGGCTGCGATGGGCTGTTGCATGTGATCAATCTCAAGGATGGAAGTGAAGTCGGCAATGTCGAAATCACCTCGCCCACCGGTTGCACCCCCGCGGTGCTCGGCGATGCGATTTTTTTCGGCACGGAGCAGTCCGGTTTCTTCGCCGTCAATTGGCGCGAGCCAAAGCTGCTCTGGAATTACAACCGCGAGGATTCGCCAATTTCGGTGCGTGGCAATGCAGCGGTAGTGGAGGGGCACATCCTGATTGGCACCACCCAGAGGCAACTGATTTCACTCAATCCGGCGGATGGGGCGGTGCAGTGGACCGCCCGGGTCAAGGCAAACATCGAGTCGTCGGCGGTGGTTGTTGGCGAGCGCGTGTTTATTGGTGCGAACAACGGTGTCCTTTATGAGTACAATTGGAAATCGGGCCAGCCCCTGCAAAGCTATGAGTTCAATGGAGGCTTGACCGGATCGCCCGCCGTCGGCTTCGACCGACTGGTAATCGCAACCGACCGGGGGTTCGTTTATTGTCTCGGGGCCAAGTGAAGCTCAGCAACCAAAAATTCCAATGACCACAGAAGCGACCAAGACCGAAGTTGGCAGCTACTTCATTTCGAACTACCCGCCTTACAGCCAATGGAAAAAAGAGTTGGTCCCGGAAATTCTCGGGGCGATGAATCAGCCACCCCGTCCGGATGTGCCGCTGGGACTCTATCTCCACATTCCCTTTTGTCGCAAACGCTGCAAGTTCTGCTACTTCAAGGTGTTCACCGACAAAAACGCGGCCGAGATTGAAACCTACGTCTCAGCGCTTTGTCGCGAGATTGAACTGGTCAGCCGTCTGCCTGTCATGGGTGGCCGTCCATTCCGCTTTGTTTATTTTGGCGGAGGCACCCCTTCATTTCTCAGCAGCAAGCAACTTCGCAGCCTGGTCGATCGCCTGCGGGCGAACATCAATTGGGATCAGGCCGAAGAGGTCACGTTTGAATGCGAGCCGGGAACTCTTCAGGAGAACAAACTCGAGACCCTGAAGGAACTGGGCGTGACTCGGCTGAGTCTCGGCGTGGAGAATTTCACCGATCGGATTCTCGAGGAGAATGGCCGGGCGCATCTCTCCAAGGAGATTTACCGGGCTTGGGAGTGGATTCAGAAAATCGGTTTTCCCAATGTCAACATCGACTTGATCTCGGGGATGGTGGGTGAGACTTGGGATAACTGGAAATATAACATCGACGAAACGATTCGGCTTTCGCCCGACAGCGTCACCATTTATCAGATGGAGTTGCCGTTCAACACGGTGTTCTCCCAGGACATTCTCGGCAACAAAATCGAGACGCCGGTGGCCGATTGGCCCCTGAAGCGGGACTGGGTCAACTATGCGTTTGATCGGTTTCTCGAGGCGGGCTACACGATCTCCAGCGGATACACCGTGTTCAAGAATCCGGACAAGGTCAACTTCAGCTACCGCGACAACCTGTTTCAGGGCTCGGATCTGATTGCGACCGGAATTGCCAGTTTTGGCCATTTGTCGGGAGTGCATTACCAGAACAAGCCGGAGATGCAGCAGTACCTCGGCGACTTGCTGGAGCGGGGTGAGTTGCCCGTCGGCCGCGCGCTCCGGCCGACTGCCGAGCAGTTGTTGATTCGCGAGACGATCCTGCTGCTCAAACGGGGTTATCTTGAGGTCGATTATTTCCGCCGCAAGTTTGGAGTCGATATCATCGAGCACTGGCGCTCGGTCTGGGAGGCTGACCGGACGGCCGGGATGTTGCAGTTTGACAGCCAGAGAGTCGAGTTGACCCGAAAAGGGTTGCTGCAAGTCGACGGGCTGCTGCCGGACTTTTTCGAGCCTGCCATTCGGGGCGTCCGATACACTTGAGAACATGAGGGGGCGAGCTCGCGAAGGGTGCCCTCTGGAGGATGCCATGTATGGGCTAATCGAGGGAGCGATCGTGCCGCTGAGCTCCGCCAACATTCCTCTCTGGGACCTGGGATTTGCCCAGGGAGTCGCGGTCACCGAACAGTTGCGGACGCTCGGTCAGGAACTGTGGTTGCTCGACTCCCATCTCGATCGCCTCGAGCAGGGGTTGCGGATCGCTTGGCTGGAATGGCCGGAAGTACTCGGCGCCAACCCGCGGCAGGAGTTGGCAAGACTTTTGCATCAATTGGTTGCGAGCAGCTCGACGCAGCTCGATCCCGGCGACGATCTCGGCTGCTGTGTCGTGGTGACGGGAGGCGATCACGGCCGGTTTCGTCCGGCATCGGCGACTCCGCTGAGTGGCTCTCGCCTGGTCGGCCATACTTTCCGCTTGCCGCATGCCGAGTTGGCTCGGCGGCATCGCGAGGGCGTGCGCCTGATCACAGTTCCCACCCGCGAAATCCCCGCAGCGAGTCTCGACCGCAGGCTCAAGTCGCGCAGTCGCATGCACTACTGGATTGCCCAGCATGAAGCGGAGTTTGCCGCCCCGGGAGCCCAAGCGCTGTTGTTGGATACCGCGGGGTGTGTGGCGGAAAGCCCAGCCGCGACGATCGTCGCGATTGATGGGCGGATACGACGATGTTTGCTGCCCGCGCCCGAGGCGATTCTGCCAGGGACTTGCCTCGGATGGTTTTTGGACTTGGTGAGTCGTTACGGGTTGGAGGTAACTCGAAAGCCGTTGCATGTTACCGACCTGCAGTCCGCCAGCGAAGTTCTCAGCTTGAGTACCCCGGGAATCATCGCCCCGGTTTGCGCAGTGGATGGGGTCCCCATCGGCAATGGCGAGGTCGGTGGGGAGATTTACTGGCAGACGATCGTCGAACTCGGGGAACGGACCGGAGTCGACCTCATCCATCAATCCCGGCAGTTTGCGGGAGTGTGACGCCAAAGAGCTGGCAAGCGTTGCGGGTGGTCAGGTTCGCAATCTCCTCAAAAGAACAACTGCGGCATTCGGCGAGGCATTCAGCCGTGTGCTGCACCCAGCCGGGAAGGTTCGGCCGTTTGCCGCGGTGCGGAACCGGAGCGAGGAAGGGGGCATCCGTTTCCACCAACAGCCGATCTGCCGGGACGGATCTCGCGACCGTTCGCAACTCATCCGCGTTCTTGTAAGTCAACATCCCGGCAAAGCTGAGGTGCAGGCCAAGTTCGAGGCAGCGAGCTGCCGTCGCGGCTGAGCCGGAGTAGGAGTGCATCACGCCTTTGAGCGGACCACCCCGCCGGAATTCCTGTTCCAGCGCAGCCAGCATCTCCGGCTCGCAGTCACGCATGTGGATAATGACCGGCTTGTTCAGTTCGCGAGCCAGTTCCCAGTGTCGGGCGAACCAATGCTGCTGAACCTCCAGAGGGCAGTCTTTCCAGTAGAGGTCGAGTCCCGTTTCGCCGATCGCCACGACCTCGGGGGCGGTCGCCAGTTGGCGAACTTCCTGCCATTGGGACTCGTCTAGTCCCAGGCAATCGTTGGGGTGCCAGCCGGCAGTCGCCTTGACTTGGAGATGCTGGGTAGCCAACTCGATCGCTGCCCGAGTCGTGGCGAGTTCGGTGGCGACGCAATTGATCAGCCGAACGTGGTGCTCATGCGCATGTTGCAGGACCTCGTCCAATCGATCGGCCAGTTGAGGGTAGGCGAGGTGGGCGTGAGTATCGTAGAGGAAGCAATTCGGCATGGTCGCGGCGAGGTTCATCAGGTGAAAAAACGGGTAGCTCTGGTCGACAGTCAGGAACTGGTGTGGTTGTCAGTGGGGAGGGGTCGATTGTAGAGCCGCCAGTCGCCGAGAAAAGACCTTGCTCGCTCGACCCTTGCCACCGACCTCAAAAAGCGGAAACGAATGAGAAAGCAGCCTCGTCCAGCGGAACGCAGGCGTTTGCCGGGAGCCGCTGCTGGAGCCGCGGTTTCCCGGGTTGCGGACGCGGCGGCAATTAGGGCTGCGAAAGTGTCGAGTTGGCCAGCGGAGCGCGGGAGAATCTCCGCGGAACGGCTGCGGCTGGCGATCGCGCGAACGAAATTGGGGAAACCTTGAGCTTTTGTGAAAAAATTGCGGAAAAAGCGGTTCTGACTCCAGAGGTTGGCGATTGCCCCTGATTTCGCTGGTTTCGTTGAATTCCTTTGGTTGACTATTGACTGCTGAGAGGTAGAGTGATCTCAGGGGCAACACAGCTTTGTCAAGCCCCCGGGCTGGAAAAAATCAAAGGTTTATTTGACGCAGTTTTCGCTTTCAAATCTGGAGCCACCAACTGGCTTGAACGTCAGGGTTCCGGTTTGCAGCGAAGGGGTCCGCGAGATTGCGGACTGGTCGCTTGCCTTAAAACTCCTTTCCTCCCCTCCCCTTTTTCCTGCAACTTCAGTCAGCCAGTTGCAGCCCGATTTCAAGTCCACGTTTACCGCCCTACAGAATCGAATCGAACTGCCGAGTCGCTCGCTAGAAAGCTCGCAAGAAAGCTCGCCAGGAGCCGAGTAGGTTGCTTCCTCATCCCCGAGGAACTCCCTGAAAAACAAAGGAATGCGCCATGTTGGTATTATCGCGAAAGAAAAACGAGAGCATCGTCATTAACGACGACATCACGATCGTTGTGGTCGAGATTCGCGGAGACAAGGTTCGTCTCGGGGTAGAAGCCCCCAAGGACGTTCCCGTACACCGCCTGGAAGTCTACGAAGCGATCAAGCGTTCGGAGGCTGAATCTCCCAGCCAGTCCAACGGATCCAATCCCAACGACAACTAAACGGCCGCGACAACTAAACGGCCGCGACAACTAAACGGCCGCGACAACTAAACGGCCGCGACAACTAAACGGCCGCGACAATTAAACGGCCGCGGTTCAACGGCCGGGCAAAGAGTCTCTTTTTGCCGATCTCTAGACCGTTTCGCCCTCCGCTGCGGGGACAAGCGGCGGTCTCGCGGCGGTCCACCGCCAAGACCGGGGACGATTTTGTTTCGGAAGCGGCTGGGAGGTCAGCTTGAGCATCACTCGCGCGGAGCTTGTGGCGAGTCGTGGCCAGGGGGTGGTGGGGCCGTAGCGGTTATCTCGCTCCCCTCGGCAAAACTTGTTTCAGCTGCCGAATCAGCCGAAACCGAGACTGGGCTGGGCCCGGTAATCCTCATGCGGCCGGGCCTTGACCCTGAATGGGGTGAGCGTTAGGTTGTTTAATTCGAGCCGCAGCTGCGGTTTAGATA
>Ga0315905_10007781_pt1 | contig 10836 bp, 6 predicted proteins | sample LakEriMetagenome_5_FD_203522 | JGI IMG/M metagenome (GOLD analysis project Ga0315905, IMG submission 203522) | Freshwater fungal communities from buoy surface, Lake Erie, Ohio, United States - Buoy 4 MA121 | ecosystem: Environmental > Aquatic > Freshwater > Lake | place: USA: Lake Erie, Ohio... | reverse complement strand
CCCCGCCCCCCCCCCCCCCCCGCCCCCCCCGCCCCCCCCCCCCCCCCCCCCCCCCCCCCCCCCCCCCCCCCCCCCCCCCCCCCACGACGCGCCGCCGCCGCGCCCTCTGCGCGCGCGCGCTTTTTCGCAAAAGCTCTTCTGCTGCTTTCTGTGTAAATTGCACAGCACACACCGCTCATCTCGTCTCAGTGCTTCCCGCCTCCGAGTCCCCTCCACCCAAGCACGTGCGCGCGGATCAGCCGCCGCCGCAGCCACCACCCCCCTGCTGCCGCCGCCGCCGTCACGCCCGCGCCCGCCGCCAGCGCGGCCGCCTCTGCGCCGGGGGCGTCGGCCAGGTAAAGCCTCGCCGACGGGACGCCGTACGGCCAGTCCGACTCGGTCCACATGGGGTCCTCGGGCCAGCCGTAACGCTTCGTCCAGGCGTCGGCGGCGGCCGCGGCCGCGCCGCCGACCTCGCCCCACCGGAACGGCGGGGCGGCCCCTTGTTGCGGGCCCTTGCCGCCGCCGCCGCCGCCGCCGCCGCCGCCGCTGCCGCCGCCGTCGGTGCCTGTGCAGCCCTCTGCGCACGCGACGCGGAGCGAGTAGGATGGGACGTACCGCGCGCTGGCGTTCACGCACGGGCCCCCAAAAAAGACCGAGTCGGCGGTCGCGGGGGGCGCCGCGCACACGCGCCCGGACGCCACGCAGCGCTCGGCCGCGGCCGCGTCGGCGCAGCGCCCGGCGCCGCCCCCGCCGCCGCCGCTGCTTTCTTCGTCCTCCGCCATGGTGCTCGCCACCAGCGCCCCCCACACAAAGCGCGCGAGCGCGTCCTTGCGCGCGGGCGACGCGAGCTCGCGCCCGTGCGGCTGGGGCGCCGGGAGCGCCTGCAGCACGCCCACGTAACGGGGCGGCGGCGGGATGGACAGCGGTGGGGCCGCGCCGCCCGGCCCGACCGCCTGGCCCGACCCCCCCCCACCCGCCGCCACGGGCCCTGCATCCGGGCCCATCAGCGCCCCGGCCAGTGGGCACGCGAGCCCGGGGACGTCGACCGCGAGGCAGGCGGCGTACGCCTCGACGGCCTCGCGCACGGCCGTGGCGTTGGGCGCCGGGGCCGAGGCGGGCAGCGCGAGGCGCTGCAGCGCCGCCGCCAGCAGCGTCGCGGCCGAGGCCACGCTCGCGACGTCAAAGCCGGCGGCGGTGGCGGGGGCGGGACCCGCGGCGGCCGCGCCCGCGTCGAAGCGCCCGCCGCCAAAGTAGGGGTTGCGACCGTCCATGCGGTCGTCAAACTCGGCCAGGAGCGCGAGCGGGGGCGCAGGGGCGGGGAGCACGCGCGCGAACGAGTAGAGCGACGAGGGCGGCAGGCCGCGCCCGCCCGCCGCCGCTCCGGCAGACGGGCGCGCGGCCAATGTCGCGTTGGCGCCGGACGCTGCCTGCTGGAACGCCTCCGTCAGGGACAGAGGCAGGCCGCCCCCCCTCGACGCCGTGTCTTCATCGTCCCGGAGCGTGTGCAGGAAGAACTGGCGCTTGTTGGCATCGCCGTCGCCGGCGCCGCCTTGAGCCCCCGCCGCCGCCATCCCCTCCCGACCTGCCCTCCCGACCTGCCCGACCTCCACGACGGCGCTCACGTCCGCCAGCGACGCGCCGGGGCCCAGGACCGCCTCCGCCCACGGCGCCTCGCCCGTCTCGAGCTCGTATAGGAAGCGGCGCGAGCCCATGTAGCCCCAGGGCTCGCCCGCGAGCGCCAGAAAGGCGACGCGGGCCGAGAACAGGGACGGCCACGACGGCGGCGGCGACGGCGGCGGCGAGGGCGAGGACCGAGCCGCTGCCTGGGCGCTCGCGCGGAGGGCGTGCGCGGCGGCCAGCATGGCGACGAGGCCGCTGAGCGGGGCGTCCGAGCCGCGGATGAGATCGTGGAACAGGTCGTAGCCGTCGGTCTGGGCCACGACCAGCACGAGAGGCTTTGGGGAAGACGACGAGGACGAGGACGGCGGCGCGGCGCCCGCGGCGGCCACACCTGGCGCCCTGTCCCCCTGCCGCTGCTCCTGCCCCTGCTTTGGAGCGTCGGCGAGGCGCCGGCGCGTCGCCGGCGGGGACCCCGCCGCCACCCCGTCGGCACCCGAGGGGGGCCCCGCGGCGGCGGCGCGGCGCGGCGGCAGCGCGGCCAGCACCGAATACCCGCCGAGCGGCTTGCACGCGCCCGCGGCCAGGCACGCGCTCGAGTTGCCCCGCGCGGTCATGCCGAGCGACAGCGCCGCGCGGTGGCGCGCGCGGGCCCGGGCGGTGGTGGCGGCGGCGCCGGATGCGGCGGCCGCGGCGGCGTCGTTGGCGGCCGCGCGTCGGAGCGCGTCGCGCGCAAAGGCCAGGGCCGCCGCGGCCGCTGGCGAGGGGGTCGCCCCTCCTCCTCCTCCTTCTCCTTCGGCCGCCGCCGCCACCGCCCCGGGCACCGCGATCACGGGCACGGGCAGGCGGAAGCGCAGCGGGTCGAGCTCCGGCAGGCCGTGCGGGTTCCAGGCGTAGTCGCGCGGCGTCTGCGGCGCCGGCGCGTACTCGGCGCCGTAAGGAAAGGGGGGCAGCGACGTGTAGCGGCCCGGGGGCGCGACGGCGGCGGCACCGCTCCCGCCCGTCGCGGCGGCGGCCGCCGCGCGGTCGACGACGATCACGCCACGCACGAGGCGCGCCAGGCGCGCATCCTCGTCGTCACCATCGTCTAGGACCTTGGCGTGGCCCCGGGCCAGGCGCGCCAGCAGGGCAGGGGCGTCGGCCGCCAGCGCGACGAGCACGGCGGGCGACGACGGGGCCCCGGCCGCCCCCGGCCACATCGCCAGCGGGGCGTCCTCCTCGCCGAGGTCGCCGCCGCCTCCGCCGCTGGACCAGCACCCGGACTCGCCGCGCGCGTGCAGGAGCTTGTAGCACCCGCCCGAGCCGGCGTGCGTCGGGTACATGGCCGCCTGGAGCGCGCGGACGGTCGGGGGGGCTTGGTTGGGCGACGGCGGTGCGGCGGCGTCGGCGGCCGCGCCCGCGAGGAGGACGGCGACGAGCGACGCCGCCGCCGCGCTCACGAGGGCTCTTCGCCGCCGGCAGCGGGCTGCTGCTGCTGGTGGGGTGGCGGCGCGGGGGGGCATCGTCGCTGTGGCGCGCGCGATACCGATGGCGGGTTTGATGTCGGGATGGCAGCGGTCGGTTGGCTCGCGTCCGGCTGCGTGCCGGCTCCGGGTTTTGGAGGGTTGGGTCGGTGCGGCGCGTGTCCAGTGTGTGATGCGAATTTTGATGGTGGTTCGTTTCGTGGTGTCTCAACCCTGCGAGGCGGCGCGCGAGCTTGTTGATCGAAAAGGCGGTCGACACGCACGCCCGAGCCAGCGGCGGCGGCGCCCTCTTCAGACGACGCGCGCGCGCCGCCGGCGCTCGCGCACGCGCAAACACAAAACGAACGCCCGCTTCTTCCACTCATCGCTCGCAAGTCCGTCCAACCAGCAGCACCTCATTGACAACACCGACACCCGCCCAGCTCCACTGACTGCCAAAAACCATAGGCCGTGGAGCTCCAACTTTTGACGCGCAACGCGGAACGCGATGGCAGACGACGAGCCGGCGGACTTTCCCGTCGTCTGCTCGACGTGCCTGGGGCCCAACCCGTACGTGCGGATGCAGAAGATCCCCGGCGGCGGCCAGTGCCACGTGAGCGGCCGCCCGTACACGGTTTGGCGCTGGCGCCCGGGCGCGGACGCGCGCTACAAAAAGACGGTCATCTGCTCCGAGGTCGCGCGCGCGCGCCACGTCTGCCAGGTGCGTGTGAACGCGCGATGCGTCGTATCGAGCGCGTACCTGGACAGCGCTGCGATTGAGCGCGCGCGAGTTTTGACGAAGCGACGCCGGTTGCCGCTCTCCGCCGCCGCCGACGCCGCCGTCGACGCCGCCGACGCCACCCCGCCCCCGCTCACGCCCCGCTCACTCTCTCTCCCCCCGCCCCCGAAAACGCCACACACACCCCACCCCCCAAAAAAAACAAACAGGTCTGCCTCCTCGACCTCGACTACGGCGTCCCCGTCCAGGTGCGCGACGCCCTCCTCACGGGCGCCACGGGCCAGGAGGACGGCGCCCCGCGCTCGGCCGTCGGCGTCGAGTTTGCGCTCAACGAGCAGGAGCGCCGCGGCGAGCTCGGCGCCGTGCCGGCGCCCGGGGCGCCCGGCGGCGCCCTGCTGGCTCCTGCGGCGGCGGCGGGCGGCGGCGCGCTCGTCGCGGCGGCGGCCTCTGCGGGAGGAGGAGGAGGAGGAGGAGGGGGAGGCGCCCTCGTCGCGGCGGGCGGCGCCGGCGCGGGCATCGTCCCGGGCTCGGCCGCCGCCGTGCGCGAGCTCGAGCGCCTGCGCGACCGCAAGCCCAGCTACGAGCGCAACCGCGCGCGCGTGTGCACCTTTTTCGTGCGCGGCGAGTGCACGCGCGGCGCGTCGTGCCCTTACCGGCACGAGATGCCCAAGGCGTCGCACCTCGAGCACCCGCAGGGGGACCGCACGCAGTCGATGCGCGACCGCTACTACGGCTCCAACGACCACGTGGCCGCGCGCATGCTGTCCCGCGCGGCCGAGCGCGGCGGGCCGGGCGGGGGGGCGCTCGCCTCCTCCCGCCCGCCGCCCGAGCCCCCGGCCGACCGCTCCGTCACGACGCTCTTTGTCGGCGGGCTCGACGCCGTGCCCCCCGGCCAGCCCCCAGTCTCCGAGGACGACCTGCGCGGCGCGTTCTGGGCGCACGGCGAGATCGAGGGCGTGCGGGTCCCCGGGGGCGGGAGCCGCGGCATCGCGTTCGTGACCTTTTCGACGCGCGAGGGCGCCGAGCGCGCCGTGAGCGCGCTGCACGCGTCGCTCGAGGTGCGCGGCGCGCGGCTGCGCGTGTCGTGGGCGACGGGAGGCCCCGGGGGCGGCGGGCCGCGCGCGCCGCACGACCCCATGCTGCCGTCGGCCGGGTGGGGCGCGCCGCCTCCCCCTGGCTACGGGCCGCCCCACGGCGGGGGCTACCACCGCCCCCCGCCTGGCCAGCAGATGGGGCCGCCCGGGGCGGCCGCCTACTACCCGTCGATGGACCCGTCGGCGATGGGCTCGGCGGCGGCGGCGGCGGCGGCGGCGGCGGGGCGCGGGCCGCGGCAGCAGCAGCAGGGGCCGCCGCGTGCTGGGCCGCAGCAGCACCCGCAGCAGCAGCAGCAGCAGCAGCAGCAGCGGCATGGGGGCGGCGGTGGCGGCGGCAACGGCGCGGGCCCGCGGCAGCAGCAGCAGCAGCAGCAGCAGCAGCAGCAGCAGCAGCAGCAGCAGCAGAAGCAGCAGGAGACGCGGCCCACGGCGGCATCGGCGGCGGCCGCGGCAGGAGCAGGAGCAGGAGCGGCCCCGGCGGCAGCGGCGGCAGACAAGGCCGGGGGCCCGCGAGCAGCAGCAGCAGCAGGCGAGGGGGACGGGGCGGCGGCGGCGGCGGCACGCAAGCGCGCCCCGCCCGCGGCGGCAGCGCGCGGCGGCAAAGCGGCCAAGGGGGGGGCTGCTGGTGGGGACGGGGAGGAGGGCGGCAAGGAGGAGGAGGAGGAGCAGGCGGGGGCGCCCAAGCGGCCGCGGCGCGCCCGCTGACGACGGGCGACCGACGGGCAACCGCCCCGCTCCTCCGTTTTTTTTTTCCGCGGTGTAAAGCGCAAACAGCCGCCCCGACGACCGCAACCGAGCTTTTTTTACATATTCTCTCGACTTGGCAAGGACGACCTTCTTTGGGTCGTCACAGCAGCGCCGCCCGCAGCGCCAGCGCGCACACGGCCGCCACGCTGATCTGCAGCACGTTGACGGCGTCGTTGGTCAGCCACGCCACGCGGCCCTGGGCCGACGCGCCCAGGACGCTCTCGAACGCGTTGGCGAGGGTCGCGGCGGCCACGACGACGCCCGCCTCGGGCCAGGAGGCGAGCTGCCCGGCGCCCAGGGCCGCCGCGGCAAAGGCGAGCGCGGCCAAGGCGCCCGCGGCCGTGCCCTCGGCGCTGACGGCGCCCTCGGTGCCGCGGGGCACGCGCCGGAACGTCGTCGCGAGGTAGGTCGTGCGGCCGTAGGCCTTGCCGACCTCGGAGGAGGCGGTGTCGGCGAGCTTGCTGGCGAAGGAGGCGACGAAGCCTGCGCGCCAGAAGGCCGGGTCGGACGCGAGCGCGGCGAGGCGATCGGGCAAGAGGGGCAGCAGCAGGGCCGGGGCCGCGGCGGCCGGCGACGCCGGCGGCAGCGCCAGCAGCAGCGCGGCGGCCGCGCACGCGGCGCCCGCGGCGCCCGAGCCCCACACGCTCCCCGGGCCCCGCCGCCCCCCGCGCGCCTCCGCGGTGCCCTCGGCCTGCTTGCGCGCGAGGCCCAGGCGCGTCACGGCCGAGCCCGCGAGGAAGTAGAGGCACACCAGGGCGTACCCGCCTCGCCCGAAGGCGGCCCACGACAGCGCGCCCAGGGCCCAAGAGTGCAGCATCCCCTGCGGCGTGAGGCCCGCGAGGAGCACGCGCGCGCCGGCGGCGAAGACGAGGGTGTTGGCGAGGGCGCCCGCGGCGAGGCCCGGGTGCGGCTGCTCGAGGGCGGCGCGCAGGAGGAGCGACGGGTCGGCGAGGGGGGGCGGGAGGGCGGCAGTGGCGACGACGACGATGGCCGGCCGGGGCGCGCGCCCGCCTGGCGATGGCCAGCGGCGCCGGGCGGCGCCGGGCGAGCAGCGGGGCGGGGCGTGCAGCGCTGCTGCTGCTGCTGCTGCTGTTGCTGGTGCGCTGCGCGCTGGTCCCGCCGCCGGACCTGCGGGCGTCCGGCAGCGGGCGAGCATGGTCGTTGTCGATGCGCGGGCGGGTCTGCAAGCAGAAAAAAAAATGGGGGGTGGTGTCGGAAACGCGACTTTGGTTCGCCCGGGGGGACGCGCCGCCTGGCTCCGGTAGGCTGAGTACTGAGAGCGAGAGGTCGGTGAGACGCCAAGCATGTGCGTGTGAGTGTGCGCATGCGTCGTGGATGTGCGAGGAGGCCTCAAAAAAAAGTTTTGAGCGACGCGGCGGCGCCTTCGGTCCGGCGGGCGCTCGGCGGGCGCTCTCCCGTAGTCGGCGGCGCCGGTCTGTGGGCCCACAGCGACTCGGCGGCCGGTACTTCTCTTGCGCGCGCCATCGCCACCGCGTCGCACTCCATCTCACAACTGCACGCGCGCACCTCGCCGACAGCCCTCCTCTTGGGCCTCGCGGACGTCGCCAACGCCAGAGCTCGAAAACAACAACAACCAACACACACCCGCACGCTCCAATCGCCGGCACGATGCTCGCCGCCAGCACCCGCAGCAATTGCTGCAGCGGCAGAAGGACGCGCACGAGCGCCCCTGCCTCGCGCGCGCGCGTCCTTGCCCCGTCGCGCCGCCCCATCGTCGCCGCCAACGCGCTGAACGCCACGGTCGTCTCTGAAATCGCGCTCGGGGGCACCGCCACGCTCGCCGCCCTCACGTTTGGCGTCGCCCCGCGCTTCCGCGAGCTCTTCAAGGAGGACGTCGACTGGAAGCAGATCCACGCCGAGCTCACGCAGGAGACGGGCGGCGCCCTCGAGGACGTCTCCGTGGAGGAGCTCGCGCGCTTGCTCGCCGCCGAGCAGTCGTCGCTCGTCGTGCTCGACGTGCGCCCCGCCACCGACTTCGCGCGCGCCCACGCGCCCGGCGCGATCAACGTGCCCATGTACATGCCCATCCAGGGCTGGGGGGCCCCCGCGATCATCCGCCGCGCCGCCTTTGCCTTTTTCGGCATCGCCGGCACCGAGCCCAACCCGGACTTCGACGCGGCCGCGCTCGACGCGATCCGCAACAAGCGGCGCGCGCTCGTCGTCTGCGCCACGGGCGGCTCTCTGGCGCCCAAGCAGGGCGCGGCCTGGGGCTTCAGCAGCCGCAGCCTCAAGGCCGTGTGGCGCCTCCGGCGCGCGAACGGCGGCGCTGGCGGCGGCGCCCCGCGCCTCGCGCACGTGCGCGGGGGCATGCGCGAGTACCGGCGCGGCGCGGGCGACGACGGGCAGGTCGGGCTCGCGGGGCTTGTGACGGTCGGGGACGAGGGGGACTGGGCGCCAGGGGAGGACGCGGCGGCGCTCGCGGCGATGCGCGAGGCGCTCGGCGTCAAGAAGGCGGCCGGGGGTGGGGTTGGGGCGGCGGGCGAGCGGGCGGGGTCGTCGCCGGCGCAGGCAGTGGAGGGCGCTCTTGCGGCGGTGCGGGGCTTGTTCGGCGCGCGGTGAACTCTGGACGTTGCGCCCTCGTCGCGATCGAATCAACATAGCTCAGTTGCGCAACTACGCCCGCTTACTGCACCAGCCTACACTCATTCGTATACCTGTCTCCACCCTGCCGTCTCTGCTCGCGCGCGCGCGCGCCTCTCTGATTGCGCACACCACACGCAACCAAAAGGGAATCATCCCTCCCCAACCGCCGATCGACGACCATCGACGATGATCGCCGCCGCCGGGCGCCAATCGTCCCTGGCGCGCGCGATCGTTGCCGTAGGTGCGGCCGCCGCGACCGCCGCCATTTGGGGCCCGATGGCTGTGGCGACGGCCGAGGCAAAGGAAGAGGACGCGGCGACGCCGGCCGCCGCCGCCGCCGCCGCCGCCGCCGCAGCCGCGCCCGCGCCCTCCTCTCGGGCCCCGCCGCCCCTGAGCAACAACGACACGCTGCGCCTCGTCCAGGTCGTCTTCCGCCACGGCGCGCGCACCCCGCTGTCGTCGCGGACGCACCTGTTCGACCACGTCGACTGGACGGGCGTGTGCGCGCCGTCCGGCTCGCCCGCCGACGCCGTGCGGCTCGAGCTCACGCACGTCGGCGGCGGCAACGGCAGCAGCGAGGGCGCGGCGACCGCAGGCTCGTCGTCGTCCTCCGGCTCGCCCGCCTCGGACGCCGACGACAAGCAGCGCGCGACGATCCTGCGCGGCGGGTGCTGCCACAAGGGCGAGCTGACGGTCGTGGGCAAGGAGCAGGCGCGCGAGCTGGGCGCGTGGCTGCGCGAGCGGTACGGCGGCGGCTTCTTGCCGGCCGCCTACCGCGCGGGCGTCGTCTCGGCGCGCACCACCAACTACTCGCGCACGCGCGCCACGCTGCGCGGGGTGCTCGCGGGCCTGTGGCCCGAGCTCGCCGCCCCGGGCGCCCCGGCCGTCCCCGCCACGACCGCCAGCGACCTGGACGAGATCCTCTTCGCCGACACCCGCGCGTGCCCGCACCTCGCCGCGCTGCTCGAGGCGGCCGCGCCGCTGTTTGACGAAAAGCGCGGGCGCGAGCGGGCGCGCGCCGAGCGCGCGCAGCGGGCGCTCGACGCGCTCCTGGGGCTGCCGGAGGGCTACTGGACGTCGGGAAAAGGGGGCGGGCGCTGGGCCGTGACGGACATCCACGACGTGGCCACGTCGCTCGAGACGCACGGCCGGCCGCTCGCCGCTGCCGCTGCCGCTGCCGCTGCCGCCGCTGCCGGGGGCGGCCAAGGCGCGGGCGGAGGCGGCGCCGCGTCGCTCGACGCGCTGCCCCATTGGCTGGCCGACGAGGTCAACCGCCTGGCCACGGCCGAGTTTGCGCACTTTGTCGCGCCCTCGATGCGCGACGCGCACGGCCACGCCGTGCTGCGCCTGTCGATGGGCCGCCTGCTCGACACCCTGCTCGCGCGCATGGACGAGACGGCGCAGGCGGCGGCGGCGGCGGCGACTGGAGCGACGGGCAAGCGCCCGCCGCTCCTGCGCCTCTTTTCCGGGCACGACTCGACCGTCCTGCCGCTGCTCGTGGCGGTCGCCGGGCGCGACGTCGTGCGCTGGCCCCCCTACTGCAGCAACGTCGTGCTCGAGCTGCACGAGGTCGCTGCAGTAGGCGCGGGGGCCGGCGGCGGCGGCAGCGGCAGCCAGTGGTACGTGCGCGTGCTGTTCAACCGCGAGCCGCTGCCCGTGGGCGGCGACGGCGACGGCGACGCCGACGCCGACGCCGACGCCGAGGCGCGCGTGGCCGTGCCGCTCGAGGTGTTCCGCCGCGAGGTGGTCGCCCCCTTCCTGCTGTCGGACGACGACCACCGCCTCGCGTGCACGCGCCCGCTGTCGCACGACGGCCCGCTGCCGCGGCCCGACAAGGCGGCCTAGAAAAAAAGGGGAGAGAGTTCATTTTTGGAGGACGCGCGCGGGGCCCCGCCTTGTAATGATTCCGTATACACGCCTTCTAACGCCTAAAGCCACCAATCGCACCGGGACCTCAAAGGGAAGAGAGGAGGAGGATGGAAGGCAGCGTGGGAAAGGGGACGAGCGCGCGAGCGCGCCCGCCGCCCCCCCGCCACGCCCCTCGCCCCTCCCTCGTCGTGGCCCCCCCCCCCCCCCCGAAAAGGCCCCCGGCGCAACCAAAAAACGCAAACGCTCTCTCTTTAACGGTTGGCCTTGGCCACGCGCTCCAGCTCGTCCTTCTTCTTGATCGCGTACGAGTTGCTCGACCCCTTGGCCGCGTTGATCAGCTCGTCCGCCAGGCACTCGGCGATCGTCTTGACGTTGCGGAACGCCGCCTCGCGCGCGCCCGTGCACAGCAGCCAGATGGCCTGGTTGACGCGGCGCAGCGGGGAGATGTCGACGGCCTGGCGGCGGACCACGCCCGCGGAGCCGATGCGCGTGGCGTCCTCGCGGGGGCCCGAGTTGATGATGGCGTCCACGAGCACCTGCACGGGGTTCTGGTCGGTCAGCAGGTGCACGATGTCGAAGGCGTGCGAGACGATGCGCACCGCCATGAGCTTCTTGCCGTTGTTGCGGCCGTGCATCATGATCGAGTTGACGACGCTGGTTTTGTGGTTGGTGTTTGTTGTTTTTGGGGGGGGGGGCGGTGGTGGTGGTGTTGTCGGGGGGGTGGGGGGGGGGGGTGTGTCCT
>Ga0315905_10007778_pt1 | contig 10840 bp, 6 predicted proteins | sample LakEriMetagenome_5_FD_203522 | JGI IMG/M metagenome (GOLD analysis project Ga0315905, IMG submission 203522) | Freshwater fungal communities from buoy surface, Lake Erie, Ohio, United States - Buoy 4 MA121 | ecosystem: Environmental > Aquatic > Freshwater > Lake | place: USA: Lake Erie, Ohio... | reverse complement strand
ACCATGTCGCCTTCGCACACCATGGTGTGTTAAACAGATCGAAATTGTTCTCCGTGTTCCTAATCACGATTGGTTTCCGTTCAAGATTCATTCCAATAATGTCGCGGCTCGGGCAAGCACTGTCGCGCGTGGCCACGGTGCGTGTGGAGAGGCAGTGTGCAGCGATGGCGTGTAGCGACCGGCGGGTCCGCTCCACACGCCCCCGCCATGCGAAACCAGCTCCCGTGTGCCAGTGTTCCGGGCGCAGAAGCGCCTGCATGGGAGGTGCTGTTTTTGATTGAAGCCGAGAGAGACCGCAAGGGCACAGAAAGTGGGGCTTGCCGGGGACTGGCGCACATACCAGGCCGGCATGCTGAGCTTGCATGCGATGTGCGGTCGGGGTGTCTGGCTCTTGGAAGGGAGAAGAACAGAGTGGCGTAGGGGGGGGGGAGGTGATCCGTGCGCGTTGCTTCGTAGCTACCACCAGCGCAGCATGCCACCACGCCTCATTGGCCTGACGGGGGATCTGTGCGGGGTGTCCGGGGACAGATTCGTGCGGCACCGGCCGTTGCGCGGAGCTTCCGGGTGTCAGCACCCGTGAGCACAACATTTGAGGACTCGCGTATCGGACGGCCGCACTGCCACCACGCCTCGCTCTGGAAGATCTGGAAACCGCTTTCTGCCAACGGTAGGGCCCCTCGCACGCGCCGCTGTGTGCGCGTGCTGCTGCTGCAAGGTTTTCTGTGCACGCGCCTGGCCAGTCGTTTTGTCATGTGAAGCGTGCGGCCGCGCTCCTTGTGTGTGTGTGTGCGTGAGGCTGCGTGTGTGTGCGTGTCTGTCTGCGGTGTGTGTGTGTGTGTGTGTGTGTGCGTGCGTGTGTGTGCGTTTGCGTGCGTGTGCGTGCGTGTGCGTGTGTGTGCACTAATCAGAGGGAGAGCGGGGAGCGAGAGAGAGGGAGAGAAGGAGAGGATCGAAAGGATTAAATCTACGTCAATGTACAGGATCGTTGCAGAGCGGCGAAGGCGAGTGGGCCGGCGGAATCGTCGGGCTTGAGCGGAACTATGAGGTAGTCGAGGAGCTCACGGCCGAGTGCGAGTACCTGATGCAGGTCTTGAAGACCATGGACGCCAGGTGTGCCCGTAGCATGTGCGTGCGCGCGTCTCTGAGTTCATGCGCGCGGATTGAGAGAGCGTGCGCTGCGGGGTGTGGGTGGGCGCACGTGGATGTAACACGTGGTGTCCGTGCCTCCCCCGCACGCCGCACCGCCCTCGGCCAATGCGGGGTGCTTTATCTGGGCATGTCCGGTGCTGACGCACATGTCGGACGTGTGGGCTGATGGACAGTGCGTACAAGGAAGCGGAGATGGCCACCTAAATTCTAAACCCTAAATCCTGAACCCTAAATCTGATGTGCAGTGCGTACAAGGACGCGGCGATAGCCAAGACGGAGCACAAGCTCTCCGTCCTCAAGAGCGGCAAGTCCGAGGAGGAGATGAAGGAGGCCATTGGCTTTGGTGCGCCTAAACTGTAAACCCTGAACCTGAACCCTAGGCCCTAGAACCTAAACCCTAAAGCGGAGATCAAGGGCGCCATGGGGGCTTTGGTTCTCAAGAAGGGGTACTACGCCTCCTCTTATTATGCGTTCTCTGCTACACGCCAGCTGATGCTATGGGCTTAGGTTCGCTCCCCACTCCCCTACGCTAGGTCCAAAACCACGCCTAAACCCTAAACCGATGCTAGGATAATAGGGAAGGGGGGCGGCAGGGAGAGGGCCTACAACCTGCTGCCTGCAGCTGATGGCTACCCTCATGTACAATCTTGTGTCGAACCCTAAAGCCTAAAGCCTAAATCCTAAAGCCTAATACCCTCATGTACTCTTGTGCGTCGACCCTGTGTAACCCCGGAGTAAATGCCTAGTATTAGTAGATTTCTTTTTCTTCTATATTAGGTCTCTTTCCTTCTATACTAGGTCTCTTTGGTGTAAAACCTGGTGGCGAGCTTATCTAAGGTGGCGAGCTTTGCTACCCCCCTTTCTTTGCACGAGGCAAGCCTCTTGATGATTCAGACTTCAATCATGTCATTAACAAAAGAGACCTAATAGTGTCAAAAGAGACCTAATAGCCTCTTGATGATTCAGACTTCAATCATGTCATTAAGTACGATTAGAGTAGAATCATGAGAACTCATACTCAAGAGTACCAGAGAGAGAGAGAGAGAGGCTACTCGTACGCATGAGGAGCGTTGCGGTCTCTACTCAAGTTGATTGAGTCCTACTACGCCTCCTCCTATTAATGCGTTCTCTACTCATACGCATGAGTAGCGATGCAGCCTCTACAGTACGCTCTACTCAAGTTGATTGAGTCCTTCTCAACAACGACAAACCCTGTGTATGTAAACTTCTAAGCCCTGGGTGACCGTGTTTTAAACACTCTTTTTTTTTTTCTAGTCCTGTTGAGATACAAGCTTGTAAGCCCTGGTGTCCACTCAATTTGCACACAATTACCGCTGGGTAGGCGAACTGGAGGAGGTGCACGCAGTGGTGCGCGGAGAGCTTGAGCTTATCAAGAAGCTCGGCAAGGAGTGGTTCACAACCCCGACGCCCGGTGTGCCCCAGGAGCAGCTCCTCCGCTTCTCCTTGAAGGCGGGCCAGTGAAGCTGAGGCCCGTGACTTGGAGGCCCGTGACTTGATCCACTTGACTTGCCTGCGTGTAGTGTCTAGGGTTGAAGGCTGGTGCATCAGACGATGTAATGCACAATTGTGGGCGAGGCTAATTAGGGCATGGACGGTTCAAGAGTTGCGGCTGGTTGCAACGGTTGTGACAGCAGTAAGCGACGGTTGTGACAACAGTAATTGTAGAGACGGGAATGGCGGTTCCATGGAAGGTATAAGAGCGAAATCAGGCTTGTTACATTTTGGCGGTGGGGATATTGTGCAACGGTGGTTATAAGAGCGGTTACAGGCGCTGTAATAAACTGGCATCCTCCCGTGACAAACACGCATCACCAAGCTTTTTTTTTTTCGACGTTGATCGTGGACCATGGTGCATAATAAAGCTTTCTCTCTCTGTGTGTGTGTGTGTGACAGTGTTTGAAGCCCAAGCGTCACCTGTGAAATATTTTTTAATCGTTTGCGGTGGTGTTTTGGGGGGATTTTTGAGGGATTTTCGGGCCTTATATATTCGTGACTAGGTTCTAGACGGGCTAAGAGTGGAGGCATATCACTTGGATACACCTCAGGATACACCGTAGCTATTACAGACCGCCCCAATCACCGACCCGCTCTCTCGAGGGTTCGGGATCCCGATCCTCTGGCCCCCTGAGGGGGTCAGAGGAGTTGCTAGAGGATCGGTTTGGGCCAGAGGATCGGTTTGTACAACGGGCGGGCCGGGATCATCCCTTTCCGATATCCGCCGGATCTCCTTGGAGGGAAAGGGACGTCGCACGTAGGATGAGACACGGGTGACCTGCATTCAAGGAGAAAAAAATACGGGAACTGAACCCCACCCGGCCCATGTGTCCCCACGGCGCTTCTGTGCCCCTCCCCTCTCGGGGTGACTTGCTCTTCTCAGGGCAGGGGCCTGGTATAGTCGTCGCGTGTCGTGTGTGTGTGTTTATTGTGTCATGTACCGAATTGCCCCGCCTCCGAGTAAGTGATGCTGGAGGGTCGAGGAGGTCCTACAGGAACGGCCGTGTTTGGAGGAGGATGACGAGGAGGAGGGGGAGGAGGCTTGTTCAACGCAAAAGACACATCGCGACAATGCCGCAACTCCTTGTTTGTACCTCTCCTAAAAGAGACCTACAAAGAGACCTAAAAGGAGACCTAACTTGAAGAGACCTGTTTTTCTCCTCCTCGCCCGAGCGCCCAGAGGCGGTGTGACCCGACATGGCGTTGTGCTTACCGACCTTCTGTCACTTCTTGATTGTCAATAAACTTCTCTCTCTCTCTCTCTCCTCCCCTCCATTCACTCGAGCGGAAATGCAATAAAATCCTGCGGCGGGAGCGGGCAAGTGTGGTTCCAAGCTTGTAATGACAGCATGCCCGGTACGTCGCCGTTCGCCCTGCCCATAGGGCTCACTTTAGGGTTCACTTTAGGGTTTAGGCTAGGGTTTAGGTTCCAGGCATGCAGTGACAGCATGCTGTGTACTTCGCCGTTCGCCGTGTGTGTGATATACTTATGCGAGGTGTACTTCAGCAGCGACATCTGTGTGTACATATTGACCTACAAAGACAGATGCTAGTAGTAGTTAGTTGGTCCGTTTTTTGGTTTATTTAGCTTTGTTGTCCCCATGGTAGCCCGGCCGGCCATGGCCGTCCCGCCTGCAGGATGAGGCCTGCGCCTGGCTTCGCAAGGCGGCCCTCACTAAACTGAGCAGGACTACGGTCACAGAAGGAACTAGACTCGGACAAGCGCTAAACTGTTGCGAGGTGATTTGCCCGTTGCCGTCTTTACGTGAGAGAGTGTGTTGTTTATTGGTACTCGATTCAGTAACCTCTGCCAATCAGTTGCTCCGTGCTCCGTTTTATTGGTACTCGATTCAGTAACCTCTACCAATCAGTTGCTCCTGATCTACCAATCACACACGCACGGCTTAATCTGTCCGTGCGTGTGTGACACCGTGCGTGTGTGACAGTGTGCGCACGCGCGCATCAGACTCATGACTATTGTCCTCTTCCCAGCCTCCCGTAGCCCCCTGCGCGTCAGTCGCAACAGATTCTCGAGGCAAATCTGAGTATTTCGCGGTGCCGAAGCACCGTCACAGATCCTGACGGCAATCTCTGCTGCTACTGTGCAGTACAATGGCCATCTCCCTGGCATTACCTTTTTTAAAAGAACTTGAAGATTCGCATTGCCGCTGACGCAAAAGGAAGAAAAGGGACACCTTTGATCATTTAAGATGGTCGTTGGGATTTTTGAAGTTTCGTCGGATCGCGGAGATGGTGAACGAGTAGTGATTACACCACCGTTTATAAATTTTTGCTTCACGATCACCAAGTAAAATAAAAATAATAATTTTTTTTCTCCGGCGATGTAAAATGACGAAGCAAATTTTAGCTTCTTTTTTTTGCTTCATAAGAGAGCTAACCCTATACTCCCCCCTTGCGCCATCCCTCCGCACCCACCCTTCAACCCTTTTGTCTGTCCGGTTAGCTTTGCTACAACAGTTGAACGTATGGATGTTTAACCCATCCTAAAAAAACCACCCTAAAAATCCATCCGTCAAATACGTACGATGTACGTACCTACCTCTCGTAGGTACGTGCACAAGCTTGTGCTTTGCGTGCCCAAAGTTTGTGGCATTCACATTGGTCCCCTTCTTAATCTCACTGCGCAACAGGAGCGATCGACACAACCGTGGTCAGTGGCGTGCTGCGCATGGGATGCTCTTGAACTGGGACGCGCGGTGCTGGGTAACGTGAGGGTGAACCACACGGCGCAGATGGAGACGGGTGGGAGGTCATCAAAAACAAATCGCAGGAGCGCTCCTGCGAATAGGGAGGCATCCACAAGTTGTTGATGCCGTGGGGGGCGGCAAGGCTCTGGCGCGCCTTGAGTGACACTCTGGCGATGAAAATCCGATCGCTGGGGAGGACGAGGCATGTGAAGGACAGGATGCGCAACAAACAAGGCGGGCACGGATGAAAGTCGAACACCATCTCATGTACTTCATGTACTGATGCAGCCAATTGAGACAGTGAATAAGGCAAACGTCTTAGTGGATGACTAGAACGTGATCGAAAAGGTAAAAAACGAGAGATGGCTATTAAGAAAAGGGCGGCATCAAGTGTCGGAGGAAGGAGAACAGGTTCAGGATGCAAGTAAACGCGAAGAAGCTCGAAACCGGGTGATTGAGTGGTTCGCTAATTGCAATCCACGATCAACCATGGAATCCTGGCGATCCTGAGGTAGGATCGCCAAGGTCGTCATATATATAGAGAGAGAGAGAGAGAGAGAGAAGTTTATTAACAATCAAATAGATGACTGAAGGTCGGTACGTACAACGCCTCTTCCGGGTGACACCGCCCCTGGGCGCTCGGGGCCCAGTCAGCATATGGCGGCGAGTACTATGCCCCCACTCTCCGTTTGGCCTTGTGGCACGCCTTTCGACAACACACAAGAGGGCCCAGACCGCCTCCGGTCCGCCCCAATCACCGACCCGCTCTCTAGAGGTTTCGGGATTCCAAACCGATCCCCTCACCCCCTGGTACAACGGGCCGGGATCAACCCGCGTTGGGCCGGGATCAACCCTTTCCAATATTCGCCGGGTCTCCTTGGAGGGAAAGAAATGTTATGGAAAACGTCAGGTGAGGAGAGCGCTACCTTTCCTTGAAATTGCATCTCCCTTATCTCTCCTTTTCTTTGTCAACGGTGTGCGTGCAGGTTTTCCATGACAACATTTTTACGTGGAAACGTTGTCACGTGATCGGCGCAGTGCGCACCCTCGAACCCTGCTTCGCACTCGCACTTGCCCTTTGTACACCTTCCCCGGTCGTTGCAATCAGAAGGGCAGGCGGTGTCTAGGAGGCTCCATGACGACAGGACCACTTGTGCAAACTCCTCTCCTGCTCCAGATGTCATGCCTACCCACACCTTTTCATCCCCCCTGATGTTCAGAAGGACAGGCAGATTTATAGGGCTCACCAGCACAGGGCGTGTCAGATCATCAATCCACACTGTCATCACCCCCGGCCCCCCGCCTCCTCCCCCTCCTTCTCCCCCTCCCCCACCATGACCGAGAGTGAGAAACGCCGAGGAGGGGCTGGAATAGTGGAAAGCGGGATCCTGCACGTGACTTGCCTCCATCTCCCTCTCGTACCGCACGCGCACTCTATGCTCAAGCCCGTCGGAGAGGAGGGGAATAGCAGAGGAGTGGGACAAGGACGCGGCATGGGCGGGAGAGTTGGGGCGCCCTGGGCCGCGACTTTGCCACGAAATGTGGTTCCCAGAGGGGTCGCCGAGGTGGTGATTGGTGGCCACGTCAAACTCCAACGCTAAAGAGTCGCGAATACCCTCATACCCCATACCCTCCCCTCCGAGTCCAAGGGCGGGGATACCTCCAGCATGCGGCTCGCCCCCCGCGCCAACCCCCCTTGTCAACACCAGAGCAAGGCCGTCCGCAGCTCGCTCTTGACACAGCGCTGAGGACGTCGCTGTGGGGTGCGTCCCGGCGTCGCGAAATGGGGGCGATGACCACAGGCGGCATGAACGGCTTCTCCCAATAACACGCAGCACAAAATCCATCACAAAACCCTCCGTCAGCATCTGCGGCTGCCGGAACCACGCTCCCCCCGCGCCCCCCGCCCTTGCTGGCACCGCACTCAAATGCAAACCCGCCACACCCACAGCGCCTCCTCCTCCTCCTCCTCCTCTTCCGGGGGAAAGGGGGAGAGAACCTTGGACGGAGGCATGGCCTACAAGGAGTAAAGACCGATTGACAAGGGGCATATTGTCAAAGCTGGTCATCACAAAGCCGCCGCGTACAGTGATGCGCATTGGGCTTCCCTTGATATTGGACCCAGCCACCGACACGGCGAGAGAGTAGGCGCCGGGGATCGTGAGAAGGAAGGTTAACAGAAAATCGCCATTGAGTAGATCACGAACGAAGACGGGCTCCTCACTGCCCTGTGGACCGTCTTCCTCTTGCGCTCGCTCCGCAAGTGGCCCGAGGAGAAAGGCAGCGACGGGATCTCCACCGCTGAGACGCGGATTGTCAAAGGCGTCGCGTAGACCTAGCATCATGGTGCATGCTTGCTGCGCATATGCAGAGGCGGCGCAAGAGCCTCGAACAGCAGAGCGGCAGGCCGACGTCTCCGCCGCCGTGATATTGATCACAAAGGGAGAGTGCCTGATGTGCACAAGATGCGGGCCGTTGACGGTGCGCGTGCCGCCGGCCGTGGCATCCCACACTACAGACACCCCATATGAGCCCGCTGATGTGACGTTGTACCCACCCGAGTAGAGATTGGCAGGCGTGAGAAGAAGCATCTCCGGCCCCTGCCGTCGCTGCTGAGCATGGGGTGGGAAGATGACGAGGAAGCTGCCGATGGATGCCTCTCCACACCAGGCGTCTCCCGCCCACTTTTCTCCGGGCTGACCCGTGGCGGGGTTCAAACATGACGAGAGCTGGCCGTTTGGAACCTTGGGTGAGTCTACTGGTACGCAGTTGGCCAGGAGGCCGTCGCGGTGGCAGTTTGGACCGGAGTCGTCTTCGAGCACACGCCGGTTGCCCCAAGTATCTCGCACTTCTACATGGATCTCGCATCGAACACCCGCGTTACAGGCGGAGACAGCACCGAAGACAGTGGTGGCACTCATGTCTGACGCGCCCGGACGTATCCTGAATTGATAGGGCGAGCCACCACCCAACGGTATGCCGTCGAGAGCAATTTCTAAGGAAAAGAGTCCCGCTGTTGTCACGGTGTAGTCGGCGCGTATCAGCCCGCCTCCATAATCCTGCCAGGCGAGCTTGGAAAAGGAGGCATGCCAAACCGCCGTTTCTTGAGCGCCTTTGACGGCGTTGAAAAAGGGCACGTGCATAGGCCGGATAGAGAGGGTGAATGCATCAGACAAATCGCGTAGGCCGCCCCGCCCCGGCCTTTCCCGTAGCCGCCGCGCATACGTCTCACCGCCCTCCCAGGCCCATCGGCGGTTGCCGTGAAGGTCGCGGAGGGCGATATCCAAGACTGTGGAGCGGCCGGCGATCACGTGTCTGAGGTCCGTGGCCTGGGCACTTTCCAGATTGATGAGCGCCAGAGCAGGCTCGGTAGGCCCAGGCTCAACCCGCACGTCGTACGCCACGCCATGCAAGGACAGCCCTGATTCTCCCACAATGTCTATTTGGTAGAGGCCACTGCGGGTCATGTTGTAAACCATGACGTATCTTCCATCCCCTTGATCCTCCACCTCAAAGCTGGGCGCGGGCGAGGCGGAGGAGGAGGCGGAGGAGGAGGCAACACTTTCATTCGCGCTGCCCCGGTCACTGTAAACAACGGAAGGCCTGACCAGCTCGTGAATGTATCCTGAGACATTGCTCCACGCGCGCGTCCCCAAACTTCTTCCCCCGCCCTCTCCACCTCGGGGTGTGGACTCATGTGCAAAGAGCTTGGCAACCGCTTCATCAGCGGCGCCATTGGGGTGGGAGGGAGGCAGCAGAAAGGAGTCTCTCCCAATCTTCTCCAGCGGTGCGCAGCCCACGGCAGAGTGCTGGAAAAAGGTCTGAAGCAGCTGCTCGAGCGTCCAGTCGCTCGTCTCGGGCGGGCTCGAGGAGGAGGAACGTGAGCCGGCGTGCATGGAGTGGGAGCGAGAAGCTGTCTGGAGCAGCGTCTGCGGGAGCGGCGAGGGCATTGACGGCCAGTCGCCGCTGAATTCGTGAATCTCCTTCCTCTTATCGCAGACGCCCATGGTCAGGTTGTAGAGTCCGCCGCGCCCGTACTTGCGGTTCACGCCCAGGCCCGAGGCGCCTGCACCGGGACACAGCTGGAGCACGGCTCGGAGGACCTTCTCTTGAATGTGCGGACACGCGCCCAGGTGAGCTCCGCGCAGGCGTACGCTCCATGACTCTCCTCCTGCAGTAGTAAAGACTAGTAAGGACTAATATAGTAAAGACTGGTAAGGACTAGTAGTAAAGAATAGTAAGGACTAGTAGTAAAGACGTGTAGCATCTCATAAGGGAAAATACCTTGTGAGAATAGATAAGGGTTAGCTTATGAGCATACTTAAGGGATCTCATAAAGGATACTTCTACAGCAAATCCGAGCGTGAGTCACTGTGAGTCCAGCAACGTCTCCGTGTGAGCAGACACGAGACACACACACACACGAGACAGGTAACCTTGAGGCGGCGGTTGTCCACTGAGGTGTAGAGGTTACTGAATTGAGTACCAATAAACAACACTCTCTCTCTCGAGACAGGTACCCTTGAGGCGGCGGTTGCCCCAGAGATCGCGGTCGTAGAACACGAACTGCCGCCGCAGCGCATACGGCCCTGACACGAGGACGCCCGTTTCCAACCGCCCCGCCAGTGCATCCATGTCATCCTTGTCGTGCCTGTCTTCCAGAGGGTCCTCCTCGTTGCGGCGGGAGAGGAAGGACTCATGGCCCCAGGCTGTGTGTGTGTGTGTGTGTGTGTGTGTGTGTGTGTGTGTGTGTGTGTGTGTGTGTGTGTGTGTGTGTGTGTGTGATGCAGGTGGTGATATTTTACCATTGGGTGCATAGCTCGGGCCAGCGTTGACATGCAGCCTGAAGGGCGACCCCGGTATATGCAGATGTGCTATTTTGGGGAGCTTCTCCGTGGAAATCACCTGCAGCAGCGCTGGGGTTAAAGTGACACACCCACGTGTTAATTTAACACGAGTAAGACGAGCCTCGTGTTTCTTTAACCAATTAGGTGATTTGCTGAGAGCATTCAGACAGAGAGAAAGGGAGAGAGGCAGGTAGAGAAGAGAGAGAAAGGGAGAAAGAAAGAGAGAGAGGGTCAACTGCCGCCAATCATGAGTCCTATCGCAAAAACAATCTTGCTTTTTCTGTTTTGCTCCCAAATCGTCCCCGCCCTCACCCCTATCTGCCTTAACTCCCTCACACAACCGCATCCAGAGATACACAATAGCCATGCACACGCAGTCAACGCCTGCGTAATTGAATTCATACGGATGGAAAGGTCTTGCTCTAGACACGCGACACGCGACACGCGACACACGACACACACGCACCCATATATACCCAATGATAGCCAAGCACACGCAGACACCTGGGGAACTAGGATGCTAACCCTAAACCCTAAACCCTGAACCCTAAACTCTAGACACCTGGGTAACTAGGATGGAAATGTCATGCTCTCGACACACGACCCTCTCTCTCTCTCTCT
>Ga0315905_10007777_pt1 | contig 10840 bp, 6 predicted proteins | sample LakEriMetagenome_5_FD_203522 | JGI IMG/M metagenome (GOLD analysis project Ga0315905, IMG submission 203522) | Freshwater fungal communities from buoy surface, Lake Erie, Ohio, United States - Buoy 4 MA121 | ecosystem: Environmental > Aquatic > Freshwater > Lake | place: USA: Lake Erie, Ohio... | reverse complement strand
AAACGCATGGCCGCCGCCGCACGCGCCCAGAAAAACAATCAGGCCAAAAACAGCCAGAACGGCCGCGAAAACGAACAGAACGGTCAGCAGGCTCAGGTCTCCCAGGCACCCCAGGAACAGGAACTCAGCGAAGAACTCGAACAGCTCGAAATGGAAGCCGACGAGTACGACCAGCAGATGGAAGAGGCCGAAGCCGCCGAAAAAGCCGGTAAACTCGACCCCTCCAAGCTCGACAAACTCAAAGCCTCCAAAAACAAACTCGGCGAACGTCTCAACAAGCTCGGCCAGAAACTCGGCAAAATGGGCATGAAGCGCGACGCCAAAATGAAGCTCCTCGGCATGTGCAAAAAAGCCGGTCAGTGCCAGGGCTTCATGCAGGGCCTCGCCATGTCCCCCTTCGCCGCCCCCGGCGGCAAGGAAGCCGGCGTCGGTTCCATCGAGTCCCGCCGCGAAGGCTCCGAAGAACTCACCGACAACGGCAACACTTCCCAGCTCAAGGGCCAGAAGGGCTCCGGCCCTAGCCTCACCAAGGTCGAAGCCGCCGACGACGGCACCGGCGTCAGCAGCCGCCGCGGCGAAGCCAAAGAACGCACGTTCAAAAAACAATTCGAATCCTTCGTCCAGCGCGAGGACGTCCCCGAAGATGTCAAAGACGGCGTCAAAAACTACTTCAACGCCCTCCACGCCGCCGAACCAGCTGCCGAGAAGAAATAACATCCCCCGGTCTCCCGGCTCTCCCGCTCCCCTCCTCGCCGCCGCGTCGTCCTGACGGGCCAGCCTAACCCATCACGCACACCTCTCTCCCCTTTTTTCCCTAACCATGTCCCCAGAACAATCCGCTCAGCACTTCCAGGAAACTTTCGAGAAAATCCGCTCGGAAATCAGCAAATTCATCGTCGGTCAGCAGGACATCGTCGAAAATGTCCTCATCTCCATCATCTGCGGCGGCCACGTCCTCCTCGAAGGTGTCCCCGGCCTCGGCAAAACCGCCCTCGTCAACACCATCGCCAAGGCCCTCCACCTGAAATTCCAGCGGATCCAGTTCACCCCGGACCTCCTCCCCGCCGACGTCGTCGGTACCCAGATCCTCGTCGATAAAGGCGGCCAGAAGGTCTTCGAATTCCAACAGGGCCCAGTCTTCTGCAACGTCCTCCTCGCTGACGAAATCAACCGCGCCACCCCCAAAACCCAGGCCGCCCTGCTCGAAACCATGCAGGAAAAAACGGTCACCGTGGCCAGCAAAACCCACAAGCTCCCGCTCCCCTTCTTCGTTCTCGCCACCCAGAACCCCATCGAAAACGAAGGCACCTACCCACTCCCGGAAGCCCAGCTCGACCGCTTCTTCTTCAAACTCTTCGTCGAAGTCCCCACCCACAACGACTTCGTCGAAATCCTCAACCGCACCACCGGCAACAAACCCCCGGAAATCAATCCCGTCGCCACCGGCGAGGACATCATCCAGATGGGCGCCACCCTCCGCGAGGTCCCCATCGCCGCCGAAGTCCAGGACTACCTCGTCCGCGTCGTCCGCAATACCCATCCCACGGAGCCCTCCGCCCCGGACTCCGTAAAGACCTACATCCGCCACGGCTCCAGCCCTCGCGGTGCCCAGACCATCCTCACCGCCGCACGCGCCCGCGCCCTCCTCAAAGGCCGCTTCCACGTCTCCAAGGAAGACATCAACGCCGTCGCCGTCTCCGCTCTCCGCCACCGCATGATCCTCTCCTTCGAAGGCGAAGCCGAAGGCATGCGCACCGAAGCCATCGTCAACGACGTCATCGAAAAACTCTCCTTCGCCGGTTACGCCGTCGCCTGACGCCCTCCCTCCCGGGCCTCCCACCCTCCGCCCGCAAGGTCGCCTCCTCTGCCTCCCGTGACCTCCCATGCTCACTGACCCAACCTTCATCCGCAAACTCGACGGGCTCTACCTCCTCGCCCGAAAAGTCCTCGGCGGCTCCATGCAGGCGGACCGCAAATCCTCAAAAAAAGGCTCCGGCATCACCTTCGCCGATTACGCCGAGTACCACCCAGGCGACGACTTCCGCTCCATCGACTGGCGGGTCTACGGCCGTTTCGAACAGCTCGTCGTCAAGCTCTTCGAAATCGACGAGGACGCCACCGTCTACATCCTGCTCGACGAAAGCCCTAGCATGCAGTCGAAATTCACCCTCGCCAAACAACTCGCCGCAGGCATCGGCTACATCGCCCTCCACATGCTCGACCAGCTCTGTGTCTACGGGCTCGCCGACAAACTCCAGCCCGTCCTCGAACGCACCCGCGGCCGCGGCAAGGTCCTCCCCTTCCTCCGCGGTCTCGAAGACGCCCCCACCTTCGGCTCCGACACCAACTTCACCGCCTGCGCACGCGAATTCCAGGCACGCCACCGCCGCAAGGGCATCATCGTCGTCATCTCCGACTTCCTCTTCCCCTCTGGCTTCGATGACGGTCTCAAATTCCTCCAGTGGAACAAGCACGAGGTCTTCTGTCTCCAGGTCCAGGACGACAACGACACCAAGTGCGACTGGAAAGGCGACGTCGATCTCACCTGCATCGAAACCGGTCAGCACCAGCGCCTCACCATCACCCCACGCGAAGCCCGTCTCTACGAACAGGCCGTCGCCGACTGGAACGATTCCCTCCGCAAATGCTGCGCCAGACGCGGCATCGGGCTCGCCTCCACCACCCCCGCAGTCCCCTTCGAAACCGTCATCACTGACATCCTCAGAAGAGGAGGCCTCGTCGCATGAAGTTCCTCGCTCCGCTCTTCTTCTGGTCGTTCCTGAGCTTCCTCCCGCTCGTCGCCATCTACTTCCTCAAGGTCCGGCCACGCCGCCGCACCGCCACCGCCTACTTCCTCTGGAACAGGGTCTTCACGGAAAAAAAAGCCACCTCTCTCTTCCAGCGGCTCCGCGATCTCCTCTCCCTCCTCCTCATGTCCCTCGTCTTCGGCTCGGTCTGCCTCGCGCTCACCAGACCCGAACTCGTCAATGACGACCGCAAGGACCTCCTCATCCTCATCGATAACTCCGCCAGCATGTCCGCCGGCTCCGGCAGCTCCCAGCGCCTCGCCCTAGCCAAAACCGCCGCCTCAGATCTCATCAAAGGCATGGACGCCAGCCAGCGCGCCTCCGTCGCCTCCGTCGCCTCCGACGTCAGCTTCCTCTCCCACCTCACCGACAACCCCCGGCAGCTCCTCGACGCCGTCACCGCCGTCAATCCCACTTCCCTCGACTTCAATCGCAACGCCATCGCCGCTCTCCGCGGCGGCGACAGCTCCGAATGGATGAAAGGCCACCGCCTCATCCTCATCACCGACGGCTGCTTCCCTAGCGGCTCCGCTCCCGATAACGTCGAAATCCTCAAGGTCGGCGACCCTCTCGAAAACGCCGGCATCGTCGGCGCAGACGCTCGCTTCCTCCCAGGCGCAGGCAACCGTCTCGGCATCTACATCCGCACCGCTTCCTCCGCCAAAGAAACCATCAAGGCCGACCTCACCCTCAAACCCGCCGACTCCCCAGCCATCGGCAAACTCGTCTCGCTCGACATCAAACCTGGCACCAACCAAGGCGAAACCTTCGTCATCGAAGACGCTGCCCCAGGCAAATGGATCGCCTCCCTCGACGTCAATGACGCCTTCGCCGGCGACAACTCCGTCTCCCTCGTCGCCCAGAAACCCAAGCCCGTCCGCGTCAACGTCCAGGCCTCCGACAAATTCTTCTTCGACACCGCCGTCGAATCCTTCTCCTCCGGCAACAACGGCTTCCTCCTCCTCAGCCCGGAAAACCCCCAGCTCGTCATCTCCCGCGGCAACGCCCCGGACGCTCCCCTCGCCCTCGTCTTCGAACCCTCCGGCTCCTCCCCATGGTGGTCCGCCATCGGCGAACCGCTCGAATCCGCCGTCCCTCGCGTCTCCATCCCGGACCACCCCATCCTCCGCCACCTCGACGCCGCCGGCATCAACTTCGCAGGAGCCCGCAAAATCACTCCCGCCAAAGACGCTCTCGTCCTCGTCGAATCCGAAGACGCCGTCCCTCTCCTCTTCCTCGCCTCCGCCAACGGCCGCTCGGTCCTCGTCGCCAACATGAACCCAGTCGAAGCAGACTTCTTCTACTCCGCATGGTTCCCAGTCCTCGTCCACAGCGCCGCCACCCACCTCGCAGGCCGCGACGACTCCCTCGCCGCCACCTACCTCCCAGGCGAATCCATCCCTCTCCCAGGCGTCCGCCCAGACGAACCCACCACCATCAAGGCCCCGGACGGTTCCTCCTCCACCGCCTCCGGCAAACGCTCCGCCCCTCTCGACAAACCAGGCTTCTACACGCTCCAGAACGCCTCCGGTGAATGGCTCGCCGCCGTCAATCTCCTCTCCCCGGCCGAAACCCTCCTCGATAACTCCGCCGCCGCCTCCACCGTCGGACCCATCGCCTCAGGCCTCCCGCCCTACCTCATCCTCACCATCCTCGCCATCCTCGTCCTCATCGCCGAGTCCCTCCTCTACCACCGCCGCAAGGTCGGCTGACTCCGCCCACCCACCATAGCAAGGCCGCCCCGGCCTTGTCTCAACCCTAGCGGCAGCCACCGTAGCAAGGCCGTCCCGGCCTTGTCTCCGTACCAGCACTCCACCCTTCCCAGCGCCACCCACCCTCTTCAACGCCATCCCCGCCCCGCTACCGGCCCCTCCTGCTTTTTCAAACACAGCCTAGAACATCCGCTTTTCAGGAAGCGGATTCCACCTTATCGGAGGCGAGAAGCCCGTTCCGCCTCCATGAGCTCTTCCTCCTACGCCTCCCGCCACCTCGGCCTCCTCCCTGAAGAATGCGACGCCATGGCCCAGTTCTGCGGCCACGAATCCCTCGCCGCCCTCATCGACGCCACCGTCCCTGCCTCCATCCGGCTCCTCCACCCGCTCAACGTCCCCCCAGCCCTCCCCGAAGAAGACGCCCTCGCCGATCTCCGCGCCGTCCTCTCCGCCAACAAGGTCCTCAAATCCTTCATCGGCCAGGGCTACTACGGCACCGTCACCCCGCCCGTCATCCTCCGCAATATCTTCGAAAATCCGGCATGGTACACGGCCTACACGCCCTATCAGGCCGAAATCAGTCAGGGCCGTCTCGAAGCCCTCCTCAACTTCCAGACCATGGTCACGGAACTGACCGCCCTCCCGGTCGCTAACGCCTCGCTCCTCGACGAGGGCTCCGCCGCCGCCGAAGCCGTCACACTCTGCCTCGGCGCAGCCACCACCCCCAACCCGCGCCGCATCATCGTCGACCACATGGTCTTCCCCCAGACGCTCGCCGTCATCCGCACCCGCGCCGAAGCCGCCGGCATCGAGGTCTCCGTCGCCAGCGCCGCAAACGCCTCCTTCTCCCCGGACGACGGCACGTTCGCCGTCATCCTCCAATACCCAGCCAGCGACGGCTCCATCACCGACTGGCAACCCCACATCGCACGCTTCCACGATCTCGGCGCTCGCGTCGTCATGATCGCCGACATCCTCGCCCTAACTCTCCTCACTCCCCCAGGCGAACTCGGCGCTGACATCGCCGTCGGCAGCACTCAGCGCTTCGGCGTCCCCATGGGCGCTGGCGGCCCCCACGCCGCCTTCATGGCCGTCAGAGACGACCTCAAACGCAAACTCCCAGGCCGTCTCATCGGAGTCAGCATCGACGCCCACGGCGCTCCCGCCATGCGCCTCAGTCTCCAGACGCGCGAACAGCACATCCGCCGCGACAAGGCCACTAGCAACATCTGCACCGCTCAGGTCCTCCTCGCCGTCATGGCAGGCATGTACGCGGTCTGGCACGGCCCCGCAGGCCTCACCACCATCGCCCGCAGAATCCACAACCTCACCGCCTCCCTAGCTGCCTCGCTCCAATCCGCCGGCTTCACCACCAATTCCTCGTTCTTCGACACGCTCTCGGTCTCCACCGGCCCTCTCACCGATTCCCTCTTCTCCAAGGCCGCCTCCCTCGGCTTCAACCTCCGCCGCATCGACGACTCCCACCTCGGCATCTCCTGCGACGAACTCACCTCCCCCGCAGACATCGCCGCCCTCGCCGCGCTCTTCTCCGCACCCGTCCCAACCGCGGTCTCTTCCTCGCCCGCCCCCGCCCGCTCCTCCGCTTTCCTCAAACAGGAGGTCTTCCACCGCTTCCACTCGGAACACGAGCTCCTCCGCTACATCCACCGGCTCGCCTCCAAAGACCTCACGCTCTGCAATAGCATGATCCCCCTCGGCTCATGCACCATGAAACTCAACGCCACCTCCGTCATGCTCCCGGTCTCATGGCCCGAGGTCGCCGCCATGCACCCGCTCGCCCCCCCAGACCAGCTCGCCGGCACCAACGCCATGATCGCTCAGCTCGAATCATGGCTCGCTTCCATCACCGGCTTCGACGCCGTCTCCGTCGCTCCTAACGGCGGCAGTCAGGGCGAATTCGCCGGCCTCCTCGCCATCCGCGCATGGCACCAGAGCCGCGGCGACCACCACCGCAACATCTGCCTCATCCCCGTCTCCGCCCACGGCACCAACCCAGCCAGCGCCGTCATGGCCGGCATGAAGGTCGTCCCCGTCAAATGCGACGCCGACGGCAACATCGACATCGCCGACCTCAACGCCCGCGCCGCTCAGCACGCCGACGCCCTCGCCGCCCTCATGATCACCTACCCCTCCACCCACGGGGTCTTCGAGGAATCCATCCGCGACATCTGCAACACCATTCACCAGCACGGCGGTCAGGTCTACATGGACGGCGCGAACATGAACGCCCAGGTCGGCCTCACCAGCCCGGGCCTCATCGGCGCTGACGTCTGCCACCTCAATCTCCACAAAACCTTCTGCATCCCCCACGGCGGCGGCGGCCCCGGCGTCGGCCCAGTCTGCACCGCCGCCCACCTCGCCCCCTTCATCCCCGGCCGCGGCACCACCGGCCCGGTCGTCAGCGCTCCCCACGGCAGCGCCAGCATCAATGTCATCCCATGGATGTACATCCGCATGATGGGCCCGGACGGCCTCACCGACGCCACCAGAACCGCCATCCTCAGCGCTAACTACATCGCCTCCAAGGTCGGCCACGCCTTCCCCGTCCTCTACAAGGGCCGCAACGGCACCGTCGCCCACGAATGCATCATCGATGTCCGTCCCTTCAAGGAATCCGCCGACGTCGGCGTCGAAGACGTCGCCAAACGCCTCATCGACTACGGCTACCACGCCCCCACCATGAGCTGGCCAGTCGCCGGTACCCTCATGATCGAACCCACCGAAAGCGAAAGCCGCGCCGAACTCGACCGCTTCTGCAGCGCCCTCCTCGGCATCCACTCGGAAATCACCGCCGTCATCTCCGGCTCCGCCCCGCGCGATAACAATGTCCTCCGCCACGCCCCGCACACCGCCGCCTCTCTCCTCGCGGACTCATGGGACCACCCCTACTCCCGCGCCGCCGCCGCCTACCCGGACGCCCACTCCCGTCACCACAAGTACTGGCCCCCAGTCGGCCGCGTCGACAACGTCCATGGCGACAAACACCTCGTCTGCACTTGCGACTCAGTCGACTCCTACGCCCACTGACCAGCCACCAGCGCCGCAGCCGCGGTGAACAACCACAGGCCATCGCCGCGTTCTCAAACGCAGCCATGTCCCGTCTGCTCCTCTCCCTCTGCCTCGCCGCCGCCTCCACCCACGCGGCCACGCACTGGGCGTTCCAACCCCTATCGGATCCCTCTCCGCCAGCAGTCCCCGCCGCCACCACCGACACCGACCGCTTCTTCTTCGCCAAAGCCGCCGCCGACGGTCTCCAGCTCCCTCCCCCCGCCTCCCCTCGCGCCCTCCTCCGCCGCGCCTCCTACGACCTCACCGGTCTCCCGCCCTCCCCAGCCGAAACCGAAGCCTTCCTCGCCGACTCATCACCCGACGCCTTCGCCAAACTCGTCGACCGTCTCCTCGCCTCCCCTGCCTACGGCGAAAAATGGGGCCGTCTCTGGCTCGATGTCGTCCGCTACGCCGACACCGCCGGCGAAACCGCCGACTACCCCATGCCCCACGCATGGCGCTACCGGAACTGGGTCACCAATGCCTTCAACAACGACCTCCCCGCCGACGAATTCATCCGCTGGCAGATCGCCGGCGATCTCCTCGCCCCATCAGGCCCTCCCGATCAGGCCACTGACAAAATCATCGCCACCGGCTTCCTCGGCATCGCCCGCCGCTTCGGCTTCAACATCGATCAGGACATCCACCTAACCTACGAGGACGCCATCGACACCACCGGCAAGGCCTTCCTCGGCCTCAGTCTCGGCTGCGCCCGCTGCCACGACCACAAACACGACCCCATCTCCCAGCGCGACTACTACGGTCTCTACGGCATCCTCCAAAGCACCCGGCTCCCCTTCACCGGCTGCGAAAAAACCCAGCGGCCCCGCGACATGGTCCCCATCCTCTCGCCCGCCCGTCAGCAGGAACGGCTCAAATGGCAGGCCGAATCCCTAGCCGCCACCGAAGCCCTCAAAGCCGCCGACGCCGCCCTCGACGCCCTAACCCCAGCCTTCGCCGCCTCCGCCACCACCACCATCGCCAGCGGTTCCCTAACGCCCGGCGCATCCGCCTCATGGCCCCCCGACGCCGCCACCGGCACGGTCCCCGTCTCCCGCGGCGAAATGCTCCAGCTCTCCATCCTCCCGCGCGGCAACTTCGGCGCCGACGGCACCGGCCTCGAATTCTCCCTCCGCGAAACCTCCGGTCAGCTCCGCCAGTGGTCCCTCGCCTCCGCCTTCGCCAACCCCGCCGAACCAGACCCCGCATGGTTCATCCTCGACACCGCCCGCGAACCCAGACTCTGTCTCCATTTCGACGCCGCCTTCGAAAACACCAAAGGCCTCTCCGCATGGCGCGGCCCCGACCTCTGGCCCTCCCTCCTCGTCAATACGCTCGACACTCCTAACGCCTACCAGACGTTCTCCTTCCCGCCCCGCTCCATCGCCGTCCACCCGGGCCCTAACGGTGGCATCGCCATCGCCTTCCAGTCCCAGTCCGACGGCCCTCTCTCCATCCAGCTCAGAATCTCCGAATTCGACCCCGGCGGCGATGGCATCGACTGGTCGCTCGTCCGCCGCCCCTCCCTCGCCACCACTCTCGAATCCCAGCGCCCGCTCATCAAAGCACGGCTCCTCACCGCCGCCTCCCTAACCGCCACCGCCGCCCGCGAACCGCTCCCTGACCTCGCCCTCGCCGTCGCCGACTCCCCCCCAGTCAACGCCCGTCTCCACAAAAAGGGCGAACCCAAAGACCTCGGCGACGCCGTCCCCCGCAAGCTCCCCGACGTCTTCGGCGGCGACCTCATCCCCGACGCCGCAGGCAGCGGTCGTCTCCAACTCGCCGACTGGCTCACCCGCGGCCCCGCCAGCCACCTCACCGCCCGCGTCCTCGCCAACCGGCTCTGGCTCGGCCATTTCTCCGAAGGTCTCGTCTCCACTCCTAACGACTTCGGCACCAAAGGCTCACCACCCTCCAACCCAGCCCTCCTCGACTGGCTCGCCTCCCGCCTCATCGCCGACCACTGGTCCCTCAAATCCATGCACCGGCGGCTCATGCTCTCCGCCACCTACCAGCGCGCCTCCAGCGGCCCCGAAGGCGGCGACCACCGCACCGCCTTCTTCCCTCGCCGCCGTCTCACCGCCGAAGAACTCCGCGACTCCCTCCTCGCCCTCGCCGGTAACCTCGACCGCTCTCCAGCCGCCGCACATCCCTTCCCTCCCGAAAACACATGGGCCTTCACCCAGCACGGTCCCTTCAAAGCCGTCTACGATCACCTCCAGCGCAGTGTCTACCTCATGGTCCAGCGCACCCAGCGCCACCCGTTCCTCGCCCTCTTCGACGCCGGCGACCCTAACGCCTCCACCGCCTCCCGCAGCCAGAGCACCGTCCCCACTCAGGCCCTCTACTTCCTCAACGACCCCTTCGTCCACTCCCAGGCCAAAATCATGGCCTCCCGCCTCGTCTCCTCCGCACCAGACGACGCCGCTCGCATGAACCTCGCCTCCTCCCTCCTCTACTCCCGCCCCGCCTCCCCGGCCGAACTCGCCCTCGCCGCCTCCTTCCTCGACGCCTCCCGCAACAGCTCCCTCCCCGAACCAGACCGCTCCATCGACGCATGGTCCGCATGGATCCGCGTCCTCTTCGGCACCAACGAGCTCCTCTACGTGGACTGATCTCCCCCGCCGCGCAGGGCCCCACCCCGCCCGCCTAACCACCACTGACGAATCTTTGCATATCGGTTTCGTATATCGTTTTGCCGGAAATTTATTATTGAAGGGGGATCTCTATTCATGCTATTCTCACGACGCAGCAGGGTTATCCGTACCCGATTCCCGGTTCACTCCGCTGTTTTCGACCCTGGAAATCCACTTCAACCCGCCACATTTCCGGCACCCCCGAACGCCCATGAACCCGTCCCTGAATAACGAAAACGCGCATGCTTTCGTCCTCCACACCCTCCTTTTGATCCTGCGCGCCATAAAGATGCACCAACGCAAGGATGTCCGCACCGCCGCCACCGCCATCGAAGCCCATCTCCTCCAACTCACCTCCCTCGGCGCTCCCTCTCCCCCCGCCTCCTTCCGCATCGCCGAATCAGACGCCCAGAACCCCTGACGCCGCCGATGCGGAATGGCACCGCCCCACCCCCCATGCCAGCCTCTCCCCCATGACCCCGGCCCGCCTCCTCGCAACGTCCCTCGTCGCGCTCGCCGCTCTCGCCTCCGCTTCCCCCTCACACGCCGCCCGCGGCCAGATCTCCCCGGAAGACAAATCATGGTGGGCCTTCCAACCCGTCGCCTCTCCCCCCCA
>Ga0315905_10007776_pt1 | contig 10840 bp, 7 predicted proteins | sample LakEriMetagenome_5_FD_203522 | JGI IMG/M metagenome (GOLD analysis project Ga0315905, IMG submission 203522) | Freshwater fungal communities from buoy surface, Lake Erie, Ohio, United States - Buoy 4 MA121 | ecosystem: Environmental > Aquatic > Freshwater > Lake | place: USA: Lake Erie, Ohio... | reverse complement strand
TACCCCCCCCGTTGGACTGTCATGTTGACGCATCAGAGCCATCGGATCACAAACTGGGCGCGACAGAGGGTCGCTCGAAACACAGACACACACAACAAACGAGGCGGCCGCCCCCCCAACCAGCAAGTGGCGCTCACCTCCGCCCTCCGCCCTTCTTGCCGCCGCCGTCCGCCGCGCCGGCCGCCGACAGCTTGGCCTCCGCGGCCGCCAGCTGGCGCTCGAGGTCCCGCACGCGCCGCAGCAGCGCCATGGGGTCCCCCGCCGCCGCCGCACCCTTGCGCTTGGCCGTCTTCTTCTTCGCCGGCGACGCTTTAGGCGCCGCCGCCGCCGCCGCCCCCTTGTTGTTGTTCCCGCGCCGCCCGCCCCCAAGCAGCGACAGCCAACTCCACCCGCCGCTGCCGCCGCCCGCGCCCGTCGGCTGCTGCAGCGACAGGCGGGCGAGCTCCTGGCCCGCGCGCCACGTCGGCGAGCGCTGGTACGAGCGCTGCACCGCGAGAGGGGGCACGAGGACGAGGAGGAGGACGACCGTGGCGATCGCGAGCCAAGGCAGAGGGGTGGTGGTGGTGGTGGTGGTGGTGGTGGCCGCCGCCGCCGATGCCGCTCTTCCTCCCGTCCCTGCTGCTGCTGCTGCTGCTGCTGCTGCTGGCTGCGGCGAGGGCGAGGCGGACGCCGCTCGGCCAAAAGCGCCGCGCCGCTGCCGCAGCCCGCCTCCGCTGTCCCCCTTCTTGCTCCCAGGACTGGTGGCAGCGGCCGCCACGATCGCCGCCGCCGCCGCCGTCGCCGCTCCACCAGCGGCCGCAGCAGGCGATGGCGAGGGGGACGACCGGCGCACGCCTTTTGCCTCCAGCTCCTGCTCCTGCTGCGGCTGCTGCTTCTGCTGCTGCTGCTGCAACGACATCGCCGCCGCCAGGGGCGACGGCGCGGGGGCCGACGTCGCCAGCGCCTCCTGCACCTGCGCGAGCAGCGCCGCCTGCTGGTCGCGCCCCGCGGCGCTCTGGCGCGCGCGCGCCTCGGCCTCGGCCAGGCGGTCGCCCGTCGCGAGGAGGCGCTCGACGAGGCCGTCCCGCTCGTCCTCGAGCTCGAGGATGCGCGCGGCGAGCTGCTCGGACGTCGGGGCGCCGTGCGGCGTCGTCGGGGGGCCGGGGAGGGTTGCGGTTGGCGTGGACGTCGTCGCCGCCGCGGCCTCCTTGTCGTCGCCGCCGCCGCCGCCGCCGCCGCCGCTCCCGACGCCGCCGACGCGGACGACGCCGCTCATTGGGCGGCTGTCGCTGCTGTTGGCCTCCATGGCGTGCGCGCGCGGCGGTGGCGACGGCATGGTGGCGACGGTGCCGCCGCTCATTGAGGGGTGGGCGGCGCGCGCGCTCGTCTCGCTCGTCTCGTTTGGCGTCTCGAAGGGCGGCTGTCGGTCAGTTGACCACCTCCTCCGCCCGCCGTCTGGGTTTTTTCGATCAGGATGCGCGCGCGGTGTGGTCAGGACATGGGGCGGGTGGTCACGGGTCGTGAGGTGATGGTGGTCGTCGCGATTTGTCTGAGGGCTCGTGCGTGTGTCGTCGGCCGCGCCTTGGGCTTTTGGCCAGCGAACGAGACTGGATTTCGTTGCTCGAGGGCTTTGTTGGGCAGCAAGAGAGGCTCCCCTCCTCAACACGCCTTTCTTCGTCGTCCTCCCAATCGCGATTGCAGCGTACTACCAGCGCAATCCACAAGCGATGTATCCCTGCAGCGCGCCCTCGTCCTCGCGTCTGCACTCGCAGGCCGGCGCGTCGACGAGCAGCAGCAGCAGCAGCAGCCGCGCAGCCGTCGCGCCCCTCACCGCGCCCTCCTCCCGCCGCCTCGCCCGCCGGCGAATGGCCGCCGTCCGCGCGTCGGCCGCGACGCCCGAGGCGGCTGTGACCGCGGACAGCAACGGCAACGGCCGCGCCCAAGCGCCCATCACGGCCGCGAGCCTCGTGCGCCCGCACCTGCGCGACATGGCGCCCTACACGCCGATCGAGCCCTTTGAGGTCCTGAGCGCGCGCTACGGCCGCACGCCCGACCAGATCGTCAAGCTCGACGCCAACGAGAACCCCTACGGGCCCCCCCCGGAGGTCGCAAAAGCCCTGGGCGCCATGCCGTACGCCAACATCTACCCGGACCCGTCGTCGCGCGCGCTGCGCGGCGCGCTCGCGCGCATGCACGGCGTCGACGAGCGGCACCTGCTGGTGAGGGATTGATTTTTTTTTTTCGGAGCATAGCGATTGATTGAGGGGGCGGCCGGTGGGCGTGTTTGGGAGCGGGGCCGGCGGGGGAGGGGAGGATTCGCCGCGCCCGGCCTCGTTGTCTGGCTGGCGGAGGCTCGTGTGCCTCGAGGAAGGAAGGAAGGGAGGAGGGCGACGACGCCCCTCTTGACGCCCCGCGCCCCCCCCCACACACACACCACACACACACCCACACCCCCCAAACAACAACCACTCCTCCACCCAAAACAAAAACAGGTCGGCTGCGGCGCCGACGAGCTCATCGACCTCCTCATGCGCGTCGTCCTCGAGCCGGGGGACGCCATCGTCGACTGCCCCCCGACCTTCACGATGTACGCATTCGACGCCGACGTCAACGCCGCGCGCACCGTCAGCGTCGCCCGCCGGCCCGACTTTTCGCTCGACGTGCCCGCGATCGAGCGCGCCGTGCGCGCCGAGCCGCGCGCCAAGGTGCTGTTCCTCACGTCGCCCAACAACCCGGACGGCAGCGTCCTGCGCGAGGAGGAGCTGACGCGCCTGCTTGAGCTGCCCGTGCTGGTCGTGCTGGACGAGGCCTACATCGAGTTTGCGGACGGCGCGGGCGACCGCGGCCCCGGGGGCAACGGCGCCTCGCGCCTCTCCTGGGTCGCCCGCCGCCCCAACCTGGCGGTCCTGCGCACCTTCAGCAAGAGCGCCGCCTTGGCGGGCCTGCGCGTGGGCTACGGGGCGTTCCCCCTGGACCTCGCCGAGTACCTGTGGCGCGCCAAGCAGCCGTACAACGTGTCGGTGGCCGCCGAGACGGCCGCGTGCGCCGCCCTGACCAACCCGGCCTACCTGGACGCCGTGCGCGACGCCCTCGTGCGCGAGCGCGGGCGCCTGACCGAGGGCCTGCGCGCCATCGGCTGGCTGGAGCCCTTCCCGTCGCAGGCCAACTTTGTGCTGTGCCGCGTCGGCGGCGGGAGGGACGCCAAGGCCGTCCGCGACGCGCTGGCCGAGCGGCACGGCGTGTTTGTGCGCCACTACGCCAAGGCCGGGCTGAGCGGGTTTGTGCGCGTGAGCGTGGGCAAGCCCGAGCACACGGACGCGGTGCTGGCGGCGCTGCGGGAGCTGTGAGGACGACGGGGCAGAAGTGTAAAAAGCGTGTGAGAAGCGATGGAAGGGGGCAGAAGAGAGAGAGAGAGAGAGAGACTGAGGTCGAGGCGGCGGCCGGCACGGGCAAAAGTCCGCCGGCGCGCGGTGCCGACGGCCGGCGCGCCTTTTTCCCCAGTCCGCCCCCGCACACGCCTCTGCCGACGCCACTCACTTGCAGGTCCCTCTGTTACAACGTCTGGTGAATAAGTACCTCAGCTTCTTGTACCTCGTGTGCGCTCGTGTCCACTTGCTCTCTCAGCGTCTTGGAGAAGCGCACGGCGACGTAAAAAGGACCCCCCCCCCCTCGCCCTCATCTGCGCCAGGTCACCGCCGACCCAGCCCGCTCGCAATGCTCGTCTCCGCCCGCGGAGCTGCGTCGCTGCGGCCGGTGGTGCAACGGGGCGCATCCAAGCGGCCAGTGCACTTGCTGAGGCGCCGCGCGCCCGGCTTTGGCGCCCTGCTGTGGCCGCGGGTGCTCGGCGACCAGGTCAGACTCTCCTTTGGGGCCTCCTCTCGCTCTCTCTCGCTCTTCCGTGGATGGATGGACCCGGGCGGCGGCCGACGCTGACGATCCGATCCGACGGCACCCGCCCTCAAACATACCAAACACACACAGGCGCGCAAGCTCCGCGCGGCCCGGCTCCTGCCGCCAGGCGCCACGTCCTCGCGGCGCAGCAGCGGCGGCGGCGGCGCACGCGGCACCGGCGGCACCGGCGACGGCGGCAGCGACGGCGGCAGCAGCGGCAGCGGCCGCGAGCACCGGCCGCCGTCGTCGTCGTCCCCAGCGCCGCCCGCCGCCGCAACAAACCAAAGCATCGACTGCGACGACGACGATCCCGTGGCCTACTCGGGTTACTGGGGCGACGGCCAGGCGTCCTCCGCGTCGTCCGCGGCCGCGGCGGCCGCGGCCGCGGCCGAGGCGGCCGCCGCCGCCGACGCCGCGGCCGACGCCCTGTCTGCCCCCGCGCACCACCACCAGGCGCGGCCCGCGCTGCGGCGGTGGCGCCTGCTCGCGTCGTCCTCCTCCTTCTCCTCCTCCTCCGCCCGCGTTGCGCCCATCGTCACGTCCATGTTTGACACGGCCTTCCTCGCGGCCGACCGCGACGGAGACGGCCGCCTCACGCGCGACGAGGCCGCGCGGCTCGTCGCCTACGTGGCGGCGACCAGCGGCACGGCCGCCGCAAGGCGACGGGCGGCCGGCGCGGCGGCGGCGGCGGCGCAGCGGGTGCGGCGGCAGGCGGCAGCAGGAGCAGGAGCAGGAGCAGAGGCGCCCCCCGCAAGCCTGCCATCGGCGCCCGGCGCTGCCGACGACGCCGCCGCCGCCGTCCTGCTGCTGCTGCCGCCGCTGCGCTCGGCCGGGCGCGCGCTGGGCGTCGCCGCCGCCGCCTGCCTGGCGCTGCTCGGGGCGGGAGGAACTTGGGGCGCCGCCGCCGCGGGCATGGCCGCGGTCGTCGGCTTTGTGGCCTGGGTCCACTGCGCGGCGCACGCCCCCGGCGGCGCGCCCGCGCTGTCCGCGATCGGGGCGGCGGCGGCGGACGCGGGGGCTCCCGCGCTCGGCAGGGCCGGGGCGGCGGCGGCGGCGGCGGCCGGCGGCGCGGCGGCGGCGGCGGCGGCCGGGGCGTGGGCGCTGTGCCTGTGGCCGGCGCTCGTGCTGACACTTGTCCTGGTGCCGCTCGGGTGGCTCGAGCGCGCGGCCAGGCCATTGGACGGGGCGCGGGCGCAGGCGCAGGCGGCGGCGGGCGGCGAGGTGGAGGCGGCCGCGACGGCAGCCGCGAGCCCGCCGCTGCCGTTCGCGCTTCCGCCGCCGCACTTGGACCCCGCGCCCCTGCGCCGGCGGTACCACATCCGCGCCAGCGACGGCGGCGGGTGGATCGAGGAGATGACTTGATGATGAGAGAGAGGACGCGGCCGCTCTTGCGCTGGTGGCGCCGCACCGGCCCCTGGTGGCGACGCCGCCCCCCGCGCCCCTCGCCACGCCGTCTCGCCTTTTTTTTGCCTCGCCCGCGCCAGCGAGCGCACGCCGCTTTGATTGATTTGGACTCCTTTGTGAAACTGCACCACACATGCCGTCGTCATCGTTCGCGCTCCTCCGCGCCTTGAACGCGTGGCGCCGAGCGCGGGGCGCAAGCCCCCTCGCATCCCGCTCCTCCTTCTCCTCGCTACCCGCCGAGCCCGCGCCGCCCGAGGACGATGGCGGCTTCGACGACCGTGACACCCTGCCGCGCGACCGCACGCGCCCGCGCCGCCGCAGACCGGCGCCCGCGAGCGTCGCCCCCGTCACCACGCTGTCGCACGTGCGGGTGATCGAGGAGCCGGCGACGCCGGCGGGGGCACGGGCGGCGGCGGCGGCGGCGGCGGCGGCGGCGGGAGCGGCGCCGGCCGGAGCAGAGGAGGACTCGCTGCTCGCCGAGCTGCGGCGGCAGGGCTACGTGGCCGCGGCGCCCAGGCGGCGTCCGGCAAGGTCGGGTGTCTCGCACGCCGGGCCGGAGACCCTGGCGGGCCTGCTGGAGCAGCTGCGGGGGTCGCCGGCGGCGGGCGACCAGGGCGGGGCGCTGCAGCTGGCGCGCGCGCTGGCCGAGGGCGCGGACGCGCGGGGGGCGCCCGACGACGACGGCGACGGGGACGGCGCCGCGGCCGCGTCCTCTTCGTCGCCGCCCCCGCCCCCGCCCCGCCGGCGCGACGTCGTCTGGGAGCTCGAGTCGCTGTTCGACGACGACCTCAAGGCGCGCCTGGCCGCCGCGGTCGCGGCAAGCCCCGGCATCGCGTCGCCGCCCGCCACCAAGCCGGCGCCGCCCGCGTCTGCGGCCGCCGCCGCCGCCGCCGCCGCCGCCGCCGCCATGATCACGGGCCGCGCGTCCTCGGTCTGGGACCCGCTTCCCGACCAGCGGGCCGCCGCCGAGGCGGCGCGCGCGCGCGCCCTCTGGCTCGTGCGGCGGTCCGAGGCGCGGGAAGGAGGAGGAGGCGGGGAGGAGGAGGAGGAGGAGGAGGAGGAGGAGGAGGGGGAGCACGAGGGGGGCGCCGCGGCCTCGGCAGACGCCGCCGACCACCTGTCCGCCGCGTCCCTGGCGCGCCACCTGTCGCGCGCCGAGCTGGCCGACCTGCTGGAGCAGTGCGGCGCGGCGCCCCCGCCCGAGGCCGCGGCGCGCGCCGCGTTGGCCGAGCGCCTGGCGCGCAAGTTTGCTCAAGAGGAGGAGGAGGTGCGGGACGAGGAGGAGGAGGAGGAGGAGGAGCGGCCGCCACAGCAGCAGCAGCAGCAGCAGCAGCAGCAGCAGCAGCGGGAGCAGCCGCCAACCCCGCCTGTCCCGCCCGCCGCTTTCGCGCTCGACCCCGCCCGCGCCGCCGTGCTCGCCGAGGACCGCGCCCGCGCCCTCGTCCTGTCCGCCGCGGCGCGCCCCGCGGACGTCCGCCGGTGGCTCGAGGCCGCCCACTGCCGGGACGTCGCTGAGTTGCTCCCTCCTGGGGGGGCGGCGGGGGCGGCGGCGGCGCTGGTGGCCACGGCCCCGTCGGCGCAGCAGGCGCGCGCGGCGGCCGAGGCCGTGCGCTGGCGCGTGCAGCAGCGTCTGGAGCGGTGGGCGGCGGCGGCGGGGGAGGGCGAGGAGGGGGCGGACGAGGGTGACGGCGAGGGCGAGGCCGAGGCCGGCCGCCGTCGCCGGCCGCCGTCGGCCGAGCTCTGCCGCGCGGCTGCGCGGCTGCTCGAGCGCCAGGCGCGCGCGCGCCTGCAGCGCGGCGGGGGTGGCGGCGGGCGCCTGATGCAGGTTTTTGGCGGCGGCATGGCGAGCTCCGCCAGCGCCGCGGCGACGCGCAGGCGCCGCGCCAAGAAGCGCGCGCTCGCGGGCAAGCGGGCGGCGGGCGACGAGGACGGCGACGGCGACGAGGACGGCGGCGCGTCGTCGCTGCGCGAGGATTGGGTGCTGCTGGACGTGGGCGGCGGCATCGCGACCGTGCACGTGATGACGCCGCGCGCGCGGGCCTTTTACGCGCTCGAGGGGGATAGGAAAAACGGCGGCGAGGGATATACACACGCGCAATAATGAAACGAAAAAAGCAGAAGCGAGAGAGAAGCGCGAGAAGAAGAAAAAAGCCGCCACACCACCGCTCACCAAAAAAAACCAAAAAGCCAATCGTCGAATCAAAGCTTGCTCGGCGACGGCGCGCGCTCCTTCGCCTCCTCGGCCACCGGCAGCGCGTCCAGGTACCACCCCCAAGGCTTGTCCGACACGTACTCGGTGACCTGCTTGACGGAGAGGAAGTTGTCGAGCCCCCAAGGGCCGAGCTCGCGCCCGTGCCCCGAGTCCTTGGTCCCGCCCCAAGGCGCCTGGAAGAAGCAAGGCTGCGAGCAGTTGACCCACACGATCCCGGCCTCCAGGGCGCGCGCCACGCGCCGGCAGCGCCCGGCGTCGCGCGAGACCACGGCGCCCGCGAGGCCAAAGTTGGTGGCGTTGGCGGCGGCGACCGCCTCGGCCTCGGTGCGGAAGGTCGCGGCGCACAGGACGGGGCCGAAGATTTCCTCGCGCCAGGCGCGCAGCGAGGCCGGGGCGGCGCCGACGAGCAGGACGGTCGGCGCGACGTAGAAGCCCCCCCCCTCGGCCGGGGCCGAGGGCGGGCGGCCGAGCCCGCCCGTCAGCAGCCTGGCGCCCTCGGCGAGGGCCGCGCGGATGTGCTCGGTCACCTTGGCGTGCTGCTGGGCGCTGGCGACGGGGCCGAGGCGGGAGCCGGGCTGCAGCGGCGACCCGAGCGCGCTGATCTGCTCGGCGCGCTTCTTCAGCCTTTGCAAGAACGCGTCGGCGATCGGCTCGTGCAGGAGCAGGCGGCTCGTGGCGGAGCAGATCTGGCCGTTGGTCCAGAAGGCGCCGAACATGGCCCACTCGACGGCCGCGTCGACGTCGGCGTCGTCGAACACGACGAGGGCGGACTTGCCGCCCAGCTCCATCGTCGCGGGGCGCAGGTTGCGCGCGGCGGCCAGGGCGACGTTGCGCCCGGTGGCCGTGCTGCCGGTGAAGGCGACCTTGGCGCAGCCCGGGTGCTCGACGAGCGGGGCGCCCGCGTCGGGGCCCGTGCCGGTGACGACGTTGAGCGCGCCCGGGGGCACCCCCGCCGCGTGCGCGACCTCGGCCAGCAGCAGGCAGGTGCAGGAGGCGACCTCGGACGGCTTGAGGACGACGCAGCAGCCCGCGGCGAGGGCCGGGGCGACCTTCCACCCGCCCGCGAGGAGGAGCGGGTAGTTCCAGGGGGTGACGAGGCCCACGACCCCGAGGGGCTCGCGGTGGACGCGCACGGAGAACTCCTCCATGCCGACGTCGACGGGGTCGCCCGCCGGCTCGTCGCCGCCGCCGCCGCAGAACCGCGCCTCGGCGAGGCCGGCGTAGTAGTCGAAGCACCCGGCGACGTCGTCCAGGTCCCACTCGGCCTCGTCGATCGGCTTGCCCATGTCCATGGTCTCGACGCGGGCGAGGTAGGGCTTGTGGTCGCGCAGGAGGGCCGCCATCCGGCGGAGCGCGTCCGCGCGCCTCTTGGCGGCCGCGGCGGGGGCGCCGAAACGCCCCCCCCAGTCTCCCCGCGCGTGGGCGGCGGCGGCCGCGGCCACGGCCGCGTCGACGTCCGCCTTGGCGCCGGCGGGCACGCGCGCGATGACCTGCTCCGTGGCCGGGTCGACGGCGTCAAAGTAGGCCGACGCGCCGCCGCTCGGCGGGACAAAGGCGCCGTCGATGTACAGCCCTTTCAGGGGGATGGGCGTGGGGACGGGCTGGCCGGGCGGCGGGGCGGGCGGGAAGAGGGGTGGGGACGACGACATGGCGCGCGCGCTTGGATTGGTGGGAGGTTGGCTGGGTGGGGGGAGGGGGCGCGCCGCGTCCGCGTTCGCGAGAGGTGGACGTTGCTGTCGGTTGGAGCAGAGAAGGGTTTGCCGTCTCGCGCGCGCGCCGCGCGCGTCTGGGAGTGGATACAAGAGGCTGGGGGAGTGTGGCGTGCGGCTATGGTCGTCGTGTGCGAGTGGAGCTCTGTCGCATTGTCGTCGTTTTGCGCGACAGCGAGAGAGAGAGGACGGATGGAGAAGAAGGCAGGAAGAGGCAGCAGTGTGTGTTCATCCCCTCGCTCCCTCCCGAACGCCTAAACCCCCCATTCACTCCGCTTTCGCCTTCTCTATACCAATCTGCAATCGTGGTGACACGTATCCGATGCACGCCCTCGCTCCCGCCTGCTCCAGGAGAGCCAGCGGAGGACGACGCCCCCTCCTCGCCAGCGACGGCGACCGTCGCCGCCGCCCGCCGACGCCGCCGCGCGCCGAGCCCCGCCGCCGCTCGCGATCCGCCGCGGCCGCAACGACACCGACGACACCACCTCCACACAGCAGCAGCAGCAGCAGCAGCGCGCCTTCGACGGCCGCCGCCGCCGCCGCCGACTTCCTCTTCACCTGCCGCCGCTGCCGCCAGCGCGCCTCGGCCGCGGCCAACCACCCCGCCGCCTGCCGCCACCACCCGGCCCTCTTCTCCGGCGGCGAGGCCGCCAAGGCGCTCGGCTTCGTCCGCGCCTCGGCCGAGCCGGGCGACCAGCTGCAGGCCGTCACGGGCCGGAAGGGCCTGATGCGGTTCTGGGACTGCTGCGGCAGCGAGGACCCGGACGCGCCCGGGTGCGCCGCGGGCCACCACGTGACGTTTGACGACGCCGAGGACGCGAGGCGGGGGTGGCGGTGACAGGAGAGAGGCGCGCGCGACGACGAATATCCAAAACGCCTGAGCGCGCGAAGGTTTCCTGTTCTGCTGCGGAGGGGCTTCGAGACAATGTGGCGGAGAAGGGAGCGCGCGCGCATTTAACACGCACACGCGGAAAAAAAAAGAGATCGTCGGACCGCGTCAAAACAGCCGCCCGGCGCACTCGGCCCGTCCGGCGGCGGCGCCGCCGCCGCCGCCCGCCCCCCGCCCCTCCTCCTCCGCCAGCGCCGGCCACTGCACCAGGAGCACGTCCGCGAGCCTGAGGGCCCCGAGCAGCCGCGCCGACAGCGACAGCCGCCGCACGCGCGCCACAGACTCGACGTACGCGACGCGCGTGCGCGACGCGCCCGCCGCACGCAGGAGCGCGGCCGCCGCGCAGAGCGGGACGCACGTGCCGGGCCCGTTCGCGAGCAGCAGGGCCGGGCGCTCGCGCCAGACGAGGGCGAGCGCGTGGAGGCAGGCGCGCGCGGTCGTCAGGGCGCTGCTGAGCCAGGCCTGGCCGACCTCGCGGCTGCGCGGGATCGTCACGCACGCGTAGTCGTCGCTCGGTCGCCGCCGCCGTTGCTGCCGCCGCGCGCCGGCCCCCGCCTGCCGCTCCTCCTCCTCCTCCTCCTCCGCCCACCGCCGCTCGCGCGCCGCCGCCTTGGTCGCGCTGAGCGCGTCGGTCGCGGCCGAGACGTAGATGCGCGGCGCGTAGAAGCGCTTGTCGAGATGGTCCAGCAGCACGAGCATCTCGGCCGTGTGGCCGCCTGCGAAGGAAGGGGTTGGGTTGTTGTTGTTTTTGGGGGG
>Ga0315905_10007775_pt1 | contig 10842 bp, 7 predicted proteins | sample LakEriMetagenome_5_FD_203522 | JGI IMG/M metagenome (GOLD analysis project Ga0315905, IMG submission 203522) | Freshwater fungal communities from buoy surface, Lake Erie, Ohio, United States - Buoy 4 MA121 | ecosystem: Environmental > Aquatic > Freshwater > Lake | place: USA: Lake Erie, Ohio... | reverse complement strand
GGTTTGAACTTTTCTGTAGGTAGCATCATCGGTTTGAGTGAACTAGATGTAGAAAGCATGGAATTGATGCAGGGTGCATCTTCTGCTTTGTACGGACCAGGAGGTATGAATGGTACTTTGATTATCAACAGCAGGGATCCATTTAAATACCAGGGACTTTCCTTCCAAGCCAAGAACGGCGCGATGCACGTGGATGGTAAATACCGTGACCCATCACCTTACTACAACTATGATATTCGATATGCGAAGAAAGTCAACGATCGCTTGGCTTTTAAGATAACATCTGGCTTTTTGCAAGCGAAAGACTGGCTAGCAGCAGACGAAAGAAATGTATTGAGATCCGGCCCGGTCCTCGGACGTGTCATTGATGGAACCCGTGCAACCAATCCGAACTACGATGGATTGAGTGTTTATGGAGATGAAACCACACTTGACTTGAATCTGGTGCTAAGAGGGATCGCTGGACAAGCACCTTTCCTCGCACCTTATATCAACTCTATTACTGGAGCACCTAATCCAGTTTCCAGAACTGGTTATTCAGAAAAAGACGTTACAAATCCCAACACAGTTAATTTAAAGGTGGGTGGTTCGGTTCATTATAAACTGAACAGCAATGTGGAAGCTATTCTATCAGGAAACTGGGGAACTGGTAATACAGTTTATACCGGCAGTGAAAGATATTCCATATTGAATTTTACAATGGGTCAATACAAAGCAGAGTTGAAGAGTAAAAATTGGATGGTTCGTGCGTATACTACCCAGGAAAATGCAGGGGAGTCTTACAATACAACCATTACAACCCGTCTGTTCAACGAAGGTTGGAAAAATTCAACTACCTGGTATACCCAATATGGACAAGCATATTTAAACTCCATGCTGTCTGGTTTCAATTCTAGTCAGTCTCATAACATCGCAAGATCCATAGCTGATGTGGGAAGACCAGTGGCAGGCAGCGATCAATTCAACAGAATTTATGATTCAGTTCGTTTGAGACCTATTTCAAAGGGTGGAGGAAGATTGATAGACCGTACCAATTTATACGCTGTAGAAGGTCAATACAACATCAGTTCTGTGTTCAACGACTGGGCGCAGGTATTGGTTGGTGGAAACATCAGAAGATTTATTTTAAATTCAGAAGGTACTTTGTTTGCTGATTCAACTGGTCCCATTCCTGTCACAGAATCTGGTGCTTATCTACAAGCTGTCAAAGGAATTTTTGATGATGCAATTAAATTTACCGTTTCTGGCAGGTACGATAAGAACAATAACTTCAAGGGAAGATTTACTCCAAGAGCAACAGCGCTCTTGCGCATTGCAAAGGACAATCACTTCAGGGTTTCTTATCAAACTGCTTATCGTTTTCCATCTGTTCAGCAGCAATACATTAATCTGGCTGCGGGTGGTGCCATCTTATCTGGTGGTGTGCCTGACATGTTGAGTTTTTTCAAGGTTGCAAGCAATCCTATATATTCTGTGAGTGAGTTGTCCAGCGGTCGTCTGACTGTACAGCAACTGGGTGAGTTCAAACCAGAAGCTGTAAAATCATATGAGATTGGCTACAGAGGTTTGATGGAAAATGGGAAGTTGTTGTTTGATGCTTATTATTATCGCGGCAATTACCAGAATTTTATCACAAGGGTATTGGTTGCACAGTCCATCACATCTAGTCCAAAACCAACTGATATATTAACACCTTCTACAAGAAGAATTATTTCATTTCCCATCAATGCGCCAACTATTGTCAAAACAACTGGTTGGGGTGTTTCTTTGGAATACCGTTTCCCGAAAGGATTTTTCTTGAACACGAATTTATCATCTGATAATTTAGGTGATGTACCCAATGGATACATTACTTATTTCAATGCCCCTAATTTGCGTACAAATACCACCTTTGGTAATTATGGCTTGGGCAAGTCCAAGCGTGCTGCATTCACAGTAGTGCACCGTTGGCAGGCGGCTTTTGATTATGACAGTGATTTGGCAACAGGAACAGTTCCTGCATACCATGTATTGGATGCTCAATTCAGCTATAAATTCCCAAAGGTTCACTCTGTAGTTAAACTTGGTGCCAACAATTTGTTGAATCAATATTATATCACGGCATTGGCCAATCCATCCATCGGGGGATTGTACTACGTGTCAATCGGATACAATATTTTTTAACCAAGCTTAATACATTTTCAACTTGTTAAAAAAATGATTATGAAAAAAATTCAAAATATACTTTCGGTTGGAATGGTTGCAATCATGGTAGTTGTACTGACTGCATCTTGCAATAAAAACACTCCCGAAGCTGTACCCAATCGATTTTATCTCCAAGGCGGAAATACGATAGGAGATATCATCAATACAGATCCCAATTATTCAATCTTAAAAGCTGCTGTTACCAAAGCTGGTTTATTGGCAGATTTGTCTGACAGAAACAAGGTATTCACTGTTTTTGCTCCGAATGATGCGGCCTTCAATATTTCTGGTATTCCTGCTGCAGCCATCAATGTATTGCCGGCTACTACCATTGCAAGTATTTTGCAATACCATATCATCCCAGGCAAGAAACTGGTTGCTGCAGAGATTCCGACTTCATTTCCCAATACACAGTTTGTAACCAGTTTCATCATTCCTGCTCCCAATACAAATCCGCTGGTAAGATTCAGCACTTTTGTTGCAAGGGGTGCATCAGGAGCTTTTGTAAACAACATTCCCATTACTGCAACTGATATAGATGCAGCCAACGGAGTCATGCACAGGATATTTGCTGTGACTGCACCTCCCACAAGGGTTTTGCTTGATACCATAGCAAGAGATGCTGATTTGCAGTATTTAGTTGCGGCAGTATTGGCTGCTGATGCTGGCGTGCCGTCTGGACAGAGATTTCAGGACTACCTTGTAAACCCATTGGCGAATTTCACGGTGATGGCTCCAACCAACCAGGCATTCAATAACCTGTTTGCAGTTCTAGGTTTGCCACAATCACCAGCCTCATTTGCATTGTTGCCTGCGACAACCGTAAGAGGTATACTTGCTTACCATGTTTTATTGGCCAGAGCATTTTCTCCGAATTTACCAGCTACACCTACACCTGTACCCACCTTACTTTCTGCCTCCCTGCCTGTTGCGCCACCATTGACATTTGATGCAACACAGGGTGTAAAAGGATTTAAAAATCCTATTTACTCAAAGATCACTGCGACTGACCGTCATGCGATCAACGGTGTATATCATAAAATTGACATGGTTTTACTACCTCAATAGATTGATTTCAATCAATAAAAAACCGGATGAGTTTTCATCCGGTTTTTTTATGCCTGAGCGATTGTTTTAAACGGCAAATCTAAAGTGCATGATATCACCGTCTTTGACTATATAATCCTTTCCTTGCACTGCCATTTTACCCGCTTCCTTGCAGGCATTTTCTGAGCCGAGTGCAACATAATCATCATATGCAATCACTTCTGCCCTGATAAATCCTTTTTCAAAATCCGTATGAATCACACCGGCAGCCTGCGGTGCGAGCATTCCTTTTGTGATGGTCCAAGCCCTTACTTCCTGAACACCTGCTGTGAAATAGGTAGCAAGATTCAAAAGAATGTACGTTGATTTGATGAGACGAACCACTCCGCTTTCCGAGAGTCCCATGTCTTCCAGAAACAGTTTTCTGTCATCATAACTTTCCATCACAGCAATTTCGCTTTCGATTGCGGCACTGATGAATAAGATTTCTGCCTTTTCATTTTTGACAGCCTCCATTACTTGTTGTGTATGCTGGTTTCCTTTTACAACACTTTTTTCATCCACATTGCATACGTAAATCACTGGTTTGATGGTAAGCAGAAACAAGTCGTGAATGAACTTTTCTTTTTCCTCTTTGCTTATTTCAAACGCACGTGCATTTTTACCTTGTTCCAAAAAGTTTTTCAATTCTTTCAATACTTCGATGCAACGCTGTATGTCACGGTCGCCTGTTTTGGACATTTTTTCGACTCTTGAGAGTTTCTTTTCCACGCTGTCAAGATCTTTCAACTGCAATTCTGTATCAATCACTTCTTTATCACGTATGGGATTTACATTTCCGTCCACATGAATGACATTCTCATCTTCAAAACACCTCAATACATGGATGATGGCATCTGTATTTCGGATGTTACCGAGGAATTGATTTCCCAATCCTTCACCCTTGCTGGCACCCTTGACGAGTCCCGCAATGTCTACGATTTCCACAGTGGTAGGAACCACTTTCTGAGGTTTCACCAATTTTTCCAATTCAATCAGTCTTTGATCGGGAACGGTGATCACCCCCACATTGGGTTCAATGGTACAGAAAGGAAAATTTGCTGCCTGTGCCTTCGCATTGCTCAATGCGTTAAATAAAGTTGATTTTCCTACATTTGGTAAGCCAACAATTCCTGCCTGTAATGCCATATATTCAATTTTGCGTTGCAAAGGTAGTGAGATTGCCTCAGAAGCTTTCTGGTTGTAGGCAAGAAATATAACACGCATCTATGGCCCTCAATCTTATTTGGTTCTCTTTTTTCATCATCGCCTTTGCGGTTGCATTGTTCAAGTGGGTCATCACAGGCGATCCGTTGATTTTCAAAACAATTACAGAGGGCATATTCAAGTCAGCGGGGGACAGTGTGGACTTGTCTTTTAAATTGATAGGGATCATGACATTGTTTTTGGGATTTATGAATATTGGGGAAAAAGCAGGCGCAATTAGATTTTTGTCACGCATCGTTGGGCCATTTTTTTCAAAATTGTTTCCTGAGATTCCGGATAAGCATCCTGCCTTTGGACATATGATCATGAATTTTTCAGCAAACCTGCTTGGATTGGACAATGCTGCAACACCATTTGGACTGAAAGCGATGCAAAGTCTGCAGGAATTGAATCCCGAAAAAGAAACCGCCAGCAATGCACAAATCATGTTTTTGGTTTTGCATGCATCCGGGCTCACATTGATTCCCATAAGTATCATTGCCATTCGTGCATCTGTGTCACCACCTGCAACAAATCCAACCGATATTTTCTTGCCATGTATGATTGCTACTTTTGCAGCCACCATGGCTGCCTTGTTCATAGTATCCTTCAAGCAAAAAATCAATTTATTGCAGCCGGTTGTATTGAGTTGGATTTTGGGGATTTCTGTTTTGATTGGATTGCTGATCAGTTATATCAAATTTGTACTGGCTGATCATCAGATTGAAATTTTCTCAAGCATACTCAGCAATGGACTGATTCTTTTGATATTTCTTGTTTTTTTATTAGGGGGGATGTATAAAAAAGTAAATCTTTTTGAAAGTTTTGTGGAAGGAGCCAAAGGAGGATTCGAAGTAGCGATCAAGATCATCCCATACCTCGTAGCTATGTTGGTTGCCATCAGTGTTCTCAGAAGTTCCGGCGCTTTTGAATTCATCACTTCTTCATTAGGCGATGGTTTTTCAGCAATGGGTGTTGATACGCAATTCGTACAGGCACTCCCCACTGCATTGATGAAACCCTTAAGTGGAAGCGGTGCCCGGGCCATGATGGTCGATACCATGAACACCTATGGTGCCGATTCGTTTGCTGGGAGGCTCTCAGCCATTTTTCAGGGAACCAGTGATACCACTTTTTATGTGGTAGCTGTCTACTTTGGATCCGTGGCTGTCAAAAATACAAGATATGCCATCGGAAGCATGTTGCTGGCTGATTTGGTTGGCATCACCACATCTATATTAATGGCTTATTTATTTTTTGGAATTTGATCATGCAAATACTGTTAAAAGACATATTGCTGTTTGGTTATCATGGAGTACATCCTCTTGAGAATAAAATAGGCACCCAATTTAAGGTGAATCTCATCATAGAAATAGGAGATGACAAAGTGAATGAATTGAAGGATACCATCGATTATGCAGAAGTGTACACTTTGCTCCAGCAAGCGTTCAGCAAAACTGAAAAATTGTTGGAAGTGCTAGCAGATAATATAATGGATGCTCTTGTATTAAAATTTAAACAAATCCTTCACATAGAAATTGAGATCTTGAAGATCGATCCACCCATCCCATCATTTCAGGGAATGGTTGGAGTGAAAAAAAATAAAAAAGTAAATTAACCCTTATGCGTATTAAAATCCTATTGTTCCTTTTTTTAATTGCTGCTGTTCAATTGTTTGCACAAGAAACCATTGCAACTAAATATGATCCCAATGAATTATTCAATCCACTGTTTTATAAACAATATGGAAATTCTATCCGTACAGGAAACGGAGAGCCTGGACTTTCCTACTGGCAAAACAGAGCTGATTACTCTATCAAAGCTTCCTTGAATGATGAAACCAATGAAGTAAAAGGAAGTGTTACGCTTACCTATACAAACAACAGTCCCCACCAGCACAATTATCTCTGGTTTCAGTTGGATCAAAATCTTTTCAATCCATCTTCTCGCGGGTATGCAAAACTCCCTGTGAATGGAAGAAGCAGGTATACAGGTGTGAGTTCTGAGGTGAACGGGGGTTATAAAATTGAATCAGTCAAAGTTGTCAACACCGTTGCCGGTAAATTATCAGAAGTTTCTGTAGACCCTGATATTACCGATACGCGCATGAGGATTGATCTTCCTAAAACCTTAAAGTCCAACGGCGATAAAGTTGTTGTAAAAGTTGATTTCTCTTTTATAGTACCGGAGTATGGTGCAGACAGAACCGGCATTTTGAAAAATGCAGATGGAAATATTTATGCCATTGCACAATGGTATCCACGTATCTGTGTATTTGATGATATTCAAGGTTGGAATACCCTGCCATATCTTGGCGCCAGTGAATTTTACCTGGAGTATGGAAATTTTGACGTTTCGATTACAGCACCAGCCAATCATGTGGTGGTTGCATCAGGTAATTTGTTGAATCCTGCAGAGGTCATGACATCCGAACAGCTGCAACGATATCAAAAGGCGCATGTATCTGATGAAACTGTCATTATCAGGAGCAATGAAGACGTGAAAAATCCATTGAGTCGTCCTGATAAACCAACTTTGACATGGAAATATGCCATCACCAATGCGCGTGATTTTGCATGGGCTTCGTCCAAGTCATTTATCTGGGATGCTGCAAAAATCAATTTGCCCAGTGGGAAATCGGCACTTGCCCAATCTGTTTATCCAAGAAGTTCTGATGGCACCAATGCATGGGGAAGAAGCACCGAGTATACAAAAGCCTCGATTGAAAATTACTCCAAGCGTTGGTTTGAATATCCATATCCCATTGCCACCAATGTTGCCAGCAATGTGGGTGGAATGGAATATCCTGGAATTGTATTTTGTGGGGCCAATGCCAAAACAGAAGGATTGTGGGGTGTAACAGATCATGAGTTTGGTCACACATGGTTTCCCATGATTGTAGGAAGCAATGAACGCAAATATGGTTGGATGGATGAAGGCTTCAATACATTTCTGAATGCCATAGCGGATGATGATTTCAACAACGGAGAATACAAGGCTCCTAAATCCAACATGCATGAAATGGCAAAATTTCTCTACAGTGATCGTACAGAGGCTGTGATGAAAACACCTGATGCCTTGAAGGAATTCAATATTGGACTCTCACTGTATTATAAACCCGGATATGCTTTGACTTTATTGAGGGAGCAAATTGTGGGAGAGAAAAAATTTGATGCTGCATTTAAAAAATACATCAGAGATTGGGCTTACAAACATCCATCTCCTTGGGATTTCTTCCGATCAATGGAGAACTCTGTAGGAGAAGATCTTGGTTGGTTTTGGAAGGGAATGATTTTGGAAAACTGGAAACTTGATCAATCCATCGGTAAAGTGGAGCCTCAAACAGGTGGATCCAAAAATGGGTATGTTGTTACCATTCATAATCTTGAAAAGGTTGCCATGCCGGTCGTGATTGAATATGAAACCATGTCGGGCACCATCGGCCGGGTTCAATTGCCAGTGGAAGTATGGCAAAATGCAGTCAGTGTGAATGCCCGTATTCCTGTAAAAGAAGAGTTGAAAAAGGTTGTAATTGATCCAGATAAGGTCTTTCCCGATGTAAATTCCGAGAATAATAACTGGCTGAATTCCAGACAGTAAGGTTAAATAAACTCAAAAAAAGGCTCTTTTATCGCAAAATGCTTTAATTTTGCGCCTCCAAGACATTTCTTGGAATTATTCCCAAAAGGTCCCATAAGTTCTTCGTCTGTTCGAAGGCACCAGCAGGGGTAACGAAAAAAATACTGTCATGCCAAAAGTTAAAACCCACTCAAGGGCGAAAAAAACTTTTAAAATCACAGGAAGTGGTAAGATCACTTTCAGAAAGCCCACCCGTGGCCACTTGTTAACGAAAAAATCAACCAAAAGAAAGAGAGCCCTCAGAATTGAAGGTCAGGTGCATCATTCCAACCTTGACTTTGTGAAGCGTTTGCTCCGTCTCAAATAGGATTTTTTCATTTCAATCAACTTTAAAGAATTAAGATATGCCACGTTCAAAAAATGCCGTTGCCTCTAGAGCACGCAAAAAAAGAATACTCAAGCAAGCCAAAGGCTTCTTTGGTAAAAGAAAGAATGTTTATACCGTTGCCAAAAACGTTTTAGAGAAAGGTCTCACTTACAGCTACGTTGGCCGTAAACTAAAGAAAAGAGATTACCGCAGTCTTTGGATTGTACGTATCAATGCTGCTGTAAGAGAAGAAGGACTCACTTATTCTGAGTTCATAAACAAGTTGAAAGTCAAGGGTATTGAATTGGATCGCAAAGTATTGGCTGACATGGCCATGAACAATGCCGAGTCATTCAAGAAGCTTGTACAATCGGTTAAATAAACCTGATTCCCATTTGCTTAAAAGATGAGCAATACTTATACTGACCTTGTCAAGCAGACCTTTTACTTTCCACAGGAAGGGTTTGATACAAAAGATGGCTATTTGTACTTCAATGATTTAGACCTCAAAGCATTGATCGACAAGTATGGCACTCCTCTTAAGCTTACTTATCTGCCTAAAATTGGATCACAGATCCACAAGGCAAAATCATTGTTTGCCAAGGCGATCAAGAAACATAAATACGAGGGAAAATATCATTACTGCTATTGCACCAAGAGCTCTCACTTTTCTTTTGTAGTGGAGGAAGCATTGCAGCATGATGTGCATTTAGAAACTTCTTATGCATACGACATTGAAATCATCAATCAGTTGCATAAAAAAAGGAAGATTTCATAGGACACCTATATCATTTGCAACGGGTTTAAGCAAAAGCCTTACACTTCAAGGATTGCACGTCTTATCAATACAGGATTTAAAAATGTCATTCCAATCCTTGACAACAAAGAAGAATTAGAACGCTATAAAAAATCTGTCAGGGAACCCTTCAAACTTGGCATTCGTGTCGCGGCTGAAGAAGAGCCTAATTTTCCTTTTTATACCTCCCGTTTGGGTATCAGGGCAAAAGATATCCTTGAATTTTATGTCGACCAGATTGAGGGATATGAGGAGAAATTCCAGCTCAAAATGCTCCATATCTTTTTGAACAAAGGAATCAAGGATGATATTTATTATTGGAGTGAATTGAACAAGGTGATCAATCTTTATTGCCAGTTGAAAAAGATTTGTCCTGAACTGGACTCAATCAATATAGGAGGTGGTTTCCCCATCAAGCATTCCCTTGGATTTGACTATGATTATGAATTCATGATCAATGAGATCATTTCCAACATTAAAAAAGCATGCAAAAAAGCCAGGGTGCCTATGCCACATATTTTCACTGAATTCGGAAGTTTTACAGTGGGAGAGAGCATGGCACATATTTATTCAGTATTGGCTGAAAAAATTCAAAATGACAGAGAGATCTGGTACATGATTGACTCCTCTTTCATCACAACCCTGCCAGATACTTGGGGGATTGGTGAAAAATTTCTTTTATTGCCGATCAATAAATGGGACAACGAATACCAGCGCGTAGTTTTGGGCGGCCTAACTTGTGACAGCCACGATTACTACGATTCTGAGGAACATATCAACGAAGTATTTCTTCCCAAAACAACTGGTGAAAATCCGAAAGAGCCTTTGTTTTTGGGTTTCTTTCATACAGGAGCTTACCAGGATCAGATCAGTGGATATGGTGGAATCAAACATTGCATGATCCCATCCCCCAAACATATCATTGTTGGCAAAGACAAGCATGGAAAACTGATTGATTGGGTATATGCGAAAGAACAGACTGCTCAGAGCATGTTGAAAATTCTCGGATATATCTAACCGCTTTATTTGCGGACATTCATCTTGTATTTCTTGTTCACCTTTGGATTGTTGAAATATTTTTCAGCTTCCTCTTGCGTATATTTCGCATCGAATTCAACCAGCGGCAGGTCAATCAATTGCAACTGAGACTGCTTTAATTCATCTTTTAATTTCCTGGTCTTGGACAGTATGTCAATATCTTTTTCTCCAACCAAGCCATATTCTGAAAGCATGAAATCCAGGCGCTTGATTGTACCACGAACTTGAGAAGCAATGTTTTGTTCTTGTACTTTGTTGGGTGATACAGTTTCTTTAACAGGAACAAGTGTAAGTCCTAATGAAGGAAGCACTTTGCCAAAGTTCTTTGCTCCGTCGCTTGTTGCAGAGGTAGAGAGAATGGTGCCAAACATCGCAGTAGATGAACTTCCAATATCAAAATAGGTCCTATTTTTCTTTGTCTGCTCTATCTCATTGCTGAGTATGAAAAAGGTAAGCTTGAGATCTTTGATGTATTTTTTAATTTCATCGGCGATCAATTTGTATTCCTGCATTTTTTGGGGATAGTTCACTCCCGGTTTGATGAAAAGCCGAACAGTTGCAGTATCGGAATTGCGATAGGTATCTG
>Ga0315905_10007774_pt1 | contig 10843 bp, 8 predicted proteins | sample LakEriMetagenome_5_FD_203522 | JGI IMG/M metagenome (GOLD analysis project Ga0315905, IMG submission 203522) | Freshwater fungal communities from buoy surface, Lake Erie, Ohio, United States - Buoy 4 MA121 | ecosystem: Environmental > Aquatic > Freshwater > Lake | place: USA: Lake Erie, Ohio... | reverse complement strand
AGGGGATTGCTTTGTGTTTGATCACCGTACTGCACTCAATCCTCATTTGGAAGAAACAGAAACACGCCAATGCTTTGCGTGTCGCGCGGTGGTGACGCCTCGTGAACAACTCTCTCCTTTGTATGTCGAGGGCGTGTCGTGCCCTCATTGCGCTAGCGTTGCACAGGCCGCGTAAGAACTTATTGGAATTCAGGCGGTGACACATTCAACTCGCCGCATCGCCCATCTCGACATGGATGCATTCTACGCATCGGTCGAATTACTTCGCTACCCTGAACTCAAAGGTCAGCCGGTTGTCATTGGCGGTCGAACCGCACATCATCCAGCAATCAGTGCAGATGGCACGCGCATTTATTCTAAGTTGCGTGATTACGCCGGCCGCGGTGTCGTAACTACATCAACCTATGAGGCACGAGCCCTCGGGGTATTCTCAGCCATGGGAATGATGAAAGCCGCCAAGCTCGCGCCAGAAGCTGTTTTGCTTCCTGCAGATTTCGACGCTTATCGACACTATTCTCGTTTATTCAAGCAAGCTGTTGCCGATGTCGCGCCGACCATCGAAGATCGCGGAATCGATGAAATTTATATCGATCTTACTGACCACTTCGAACCTACCATTACCTTAGCCGAAAAAATAAAAACGGCGGTGACAGCTGCCACCGGATTAAGCTGCTCTATCGGCATCGCTCCGAATAAATTACTAGCAAAAATTTGCTCAGAACTCGACAAACCCGATGGCATCACTGTGCTGAACATGGCTGATCTGGAAACACGTATCTGGCCCATGTCCGTTAGAAAAATTAATGGCATCGGCCCCAAGGCCAGCGAAAAATTAGCGTCACTAGGCATTCAATTGATCGGTGAACTAGCCAAGGCAGAGCCATCATTACTGATAGAGCATTTCGGTCGCAACTATGGTCCATGGTTACATCAAGTAGCTCACGGCATCGATGAACGGCCCGTAGTCACTAGTTCCGAACCTAAATCCATCAGCCGCGAAACTACGTTTGAACGTGACCTGCACGCCAAACTAGACCGATCTACCTTGTCAGAAGTTTTTACTCATTTGTGCACGCGAGTCGCCGCTGATTTAAAGCGCAAAGCCTATGTGGGTAAAACCGTAGGCATCAAACTTCGCTATGAAGATTTTCGTACATTGACACGCGATATCACTCTGGCCTCCCCGACGGATGACGCGAACGAAATACGACGAGCTGCAGGTGAATGCTTAAAGCGTGTGGCCTTAGATAAGCGTTTACGTTTGTTAGGTGTGCGCGTAGGTTCACTCTCCAAACCGCAGGCAAATGATGATGATGAATCAGCTCCGCAAGCTGAGTTAATCTTGACATGAATCGCACTATTTATAAATAAAGGTACGTCTTGTCTTACATCGGTCGGTTTGCTCCCTCTCCTACTGGACCACTGCATGCGGGATCACTCGTCGCTGCATTAGCGAGCTATCTGGATGCACGTGCGCATCAGGGGCAATGGCTGATTCGCATTGAAGATATCGATGAAACGCGCACTATCGCAGGAGCTGCCGAGGACATCATTCACACCCTTGCAGCTTTAGGTATGCAATCCGATGAAAAAATCCTCTGGCAAAGCCAACGACAATCACGTTATGAAGCCGCATTTCTTGAATTGGGTAATAAGGTTTATCCCTGCGCCTGCAGTCGTAAAGAAATTGCTGATTCACGTGTCAGCCTCTCAAGTGATGGCGCAGCGATCTACCCAGGTACGTGTCGATTTGGTTTGCCTGAAGGCAGATCCGCACGCGCATGGCGGCTACGCGTTCCCGATGTTGGCGATGCTTTAGATATCATCGAATTTAACGATCGCTGGCAAGGACGTGTGAGCGAATCATTGTCTGCTGCCGTCGGTGATTTTGTGTTGCGTCGTGCCGATGGTTTTTGGGCATATCAGCTAGCTGTTGTGATTGACGATGCTGATCAAGAAATTACTCATGTGGTACGTGGTGCTGATTTATTAGAATCAACTACACGACAAATCTACTTGCAAAAAATTCTGAAGAAAAAAATTCCGCATTATCTTCATGTACCCGTTATCAACAATGATCGTGGTGAAAAGTTATCGAAGCAAACAGGCGCACAAGCACTGGATATCTCACAGCCAGTGAGCACGTTGTTAGCTGCCGCTAAAGCACTCGAACTTAATATCAAACCAGAGACTATCAATTCAGTGCAGATTTTTTTTGAGGCGGCCGTACCCGCTTGGGCACGGCGCTTTGGAGACTAACTTACGTTTTATTTCCGCCGCCACCCAGTAAAGCAGCGCGGCGTATTGGTGGAGCAGTCTTACTATTTTTTGAGAGCACAGGTTCAGTTTGAGCTTGCGCTGGCTCCGAAGGTTCGTAAGGTTTGAGAAACCAAGGATCAATTTTTTCTCTGCGAGGCGCTGGCGCGGATGCCGACCTAGGTCGATCTGATGCTGTGCGATCACCACGATCGGAAGGTCGTCGTTCACTGCGCTCTGGACGCTCGCTACGCTCTGCATGATTTTTATCGCCTGAGTTACGCGCGCTACGACCTTCAAAACCCACCAATTCAACCGGCGTTAATTTTTGGCGTATCAGCTTCTCTATATCTGCCAGTAAGCGGACGTCTTTATCGGAACATAATGACCACGCATCACCCGATGCACCAGCGCGACCCGTGCGACCAATTCTGTGCACATAGTCTTCGGCGCTGTACGGTAAATCGTAGTTGATCACACAAGGTAACTCAGCAATATCTAAACCACGAGCAGCTACATCAGTCGCAACCAATACATCGATACTACCGTTCTTAAAAGCCTCTAATGCCGCCATACGCTCGTTTTGAGTTTTGTCACCATGAATAGGCGCTGCTTTGATACCGTGGCGTTCTAATTCACGCGACAAACGCGATGCACCAATCTTTGTATTCGAAAAAACCAATACCTGTTTCAAATCGCGTCCACGCAGAAGATGAACGACGGCATCTCGCTTGTCTTCTTCATCCACCCGATAAACTACTTGCGTTACACGATCAGCGGTTGCATTGCTACGCGCTACTTCGATCAGTACAGGCTTATCAAGGAAACTCGCCGCGAGTTTTTTAATCTCTGGCGAGAAGGTCGCCGAAAACATTAAATTCTGTCGCTGCTTGGGTAGTAAATTAATGATGCGCTGCAGGTCGGGCAAGAAACCCATATCCAGCATGCGATCAGCTTCATCCATCACAAAAATTTCAGTCTGTGACAGATTCAATGTCTTTTGCTGTACGTGATCTAACAAGCGACCCGGAGTTGCGATCAGGATTTCTACACCGGAACGTAAGGCGGCGGTCTGCGGTGTCATGTCAACGCCACCAAAAACGACGGTTGAACGTAGCGGTGTGTGACGCGAATACGCTTTCACATTCTCAGCCACCTGATCGGCCAGCTCACGGGTGGGCGTTAAGACCAGAGCACGTACTGGATGCCGCGCCGGTGACGCGCTGGTATTTGCATGCGCCATTAGCAGTTGAATGATCGGAAGCGAAAAGCTGGCTGTTTTACCGGTACCCGTTTGCGCTGCGCCCATAACATCGTGGCCTTGCAGAACGATAGGTATAGCTTTAGCTTGAATCGGCGTGGGATGAACATAGCCTTGATCAGCAAGCGCCTGCATGATGGGCGGTGCGAGGCCGAAATCATCGAATCGGGGGGGTGTGGCCGAGCTATCGTCAGCCGTTTGATCAGTAGTTATATCAGTCATCAGGGGGAATTGAGTTAAGCGCGCAGTATAGCACTCGCGTAAGCCATATCTATGCGCTAACAGACTGATTACTAAGCAAATCAGCTCAGCGCTACAGCTCCGGTAAAACCAAAACGTTATCCGAACGCGCACACATCACGAGACAGTCATTAGAGTACTAAGTCTCGATTACGCCCCGATTACATCCTCAATAGTGCGGGCCATGAGTGCCCGCTGAGCAGCCTTGATGGCTATACGCTTGTCTTGATCTGACATCAACTCGGATAACAGGTTCTCGTTATTCGCAGGATCTTCAAATTCTTCTAACAAGGGATTGAAGTCACGCTTAGCCACTTGACGAATCATGTGCATGAAATTCAATGACAAGGTGTCTTTTTCGGGCTTGATATTCGCTAGCAGCTTGGTCGGCACCAGATAATCAACATAAATCGCTGGCCACTGAATACCTTGCTGATCAAACCAAATCTTTAGCAGTTTAGTCTCTGCTGCTCTGGCGGCTACCTGCGCATCATCTGTATGCAGCAAGATGCTGGTCTCTAAAATTTTTCCATCCTCTGGCTGATACAAGGTATGCAGATCAGGCTCACCTAGCTTCATGCGCGCGGGCGTGATATCAATATCCATACCGTTTAGACGAAGGCGCAATGAGACACGATGTTTCTTAACATCGCGGTAGCGCTCAATCAGATAGCCATGTAAAGATTCATAGCATGAGCGTATGCCACCGGCATTGCGATGGCAGGTATTCGACAACAACAGCAGCAATTTCACATTCGACGATACCGAGGTAGCCGTTCCCCGTGCATGCGAACCCGACTCGTGAATACCCATGAAGCAATCTTGCGCCCAACTCTGAAGCTCGGACTCCAGCCGAATAATGCGCGCCGACTGCCCTTTCAGCCGCTTGGGCTGATGGCGGTTGATGATGTCGAGCAAGTATTTTTCAGGATTCTTCATCGCTTTTTGCTGTGCCCATCCGCTTTATCAGTAGCTGGGCCATTTCCAAGTATCAGTCCAATGAATCGGCTCGAGGGTAGTAATCCTGAAGGCAAACCCACTCTCTAGCAGACCTCAAAATAATTATCTAATCAGCAAACTTATTTTTCGTATTGCTTAGACATTCCTTGAAAACATGGATTTCTTCAGACAAATGTGTATCGGAAATACAAATAAATTTCTTTTTTGAAACTATTTTCACTGAGGATTAGGGAACTTATGACGACAGCGACATCCACTCGGGGAAAGACTGAATTTCTGGTCTCCCAAGACACTAGCTCAAAAGAGTTGTTTGACCAGTTGAACGAACTGAATGCAGGCAAAGGACCGAATACTGACCTACCGATTCACGCCTTACATTTATCAATTAATCAGTCTCTCGATTATCGGACGAATTGGCTTTGGTATAAAACGTTCGAATGCTCTAGGGATGGGCTTAATCAATAGTGGTCGATTTTCAATAATTCGAATTACGTAACTAACATTTTTCGTTCTAGGTGTTCGCCAACTCTTGCCATAAAGCCATTCACAAAGTAACTCTCTGCAAGCGGGTAACTTAATTTTTTGGCTGAAAAATTCTTCCTGCACTGACGGGAAAATGAGTTTTTTAGGTATATGCATGCCAAACTTTGTATGTTCATATTTACCTAAAAAATTCCAACGATCAACTACGAAATCGTCATCATGCTTATTTTCATAAAAATAAAAATCTATCAAAGAGCTTCGGTGATTAACTGAGCTATCAACCTGTAAGAAATATTTAGATTTATTACATTGCTTATAAAAATTTATTTTGAAAAAATCAATGCTACTTATTTTCTCAATAACCAAGTCTCTTTTCTCAATAGGGACCAGAATATCGATATCGTCGTCCCCGTCAATTAGATCTAACTCTCTTGTGAGTCCAAGCAGAGTGCCAAAAAAAACAAAATGATCTATATCTTCAAGTAATTTTGAAACCAGAACAAGATTAGCCCGGTTGTCTAACCTCAGAACAGTCGGTTTTTTCATTACTGATCTAGTGTTTCGGTTGGATAATGTATCTTAGACAAAATGGATTTTCAGATTTGAAGATGGCAACATCCGAGCTATCAGAAGATCTCAGAACGGTAAAATTCTCAGATATTTTTTTATTAATATACTGTTTGGAATAAAGCATCCTAAAATGCTCAATCCCAATAGGTGATCTAAAAAAAGTTTCTGATTTTTCTTCGTTTGTAATATTTTTCGTCGATCTAGTCTCAAACATAATTAATGTTTCTGGCGGAAGAAGAGATAACTTTTCGAAAAGCTGATCACAATCTGATTCTAGAAGTGTATGAAGTACGAATCGAAGATAGTAAACATCAAACCCTTTTAATTCGAGCTCAAAAACATTTTTTTTTATGAACTGAAATTTATCTGTTTCTATCTGCGAGGATGGATCTATTCCTGTGACTTTGTAGCCCTTAGAAGAAAAAAAATACGAGTCTCTTCCGTTCCCGCAACCCAGATCAAGAATATGTATTTGCGACTTTTTTTTGATACGGTTTTGTAAAAAGTGCAAAGCGTACATAGAAAAATCGCTTGGCTCAAATGGTAGCTCTTTGCTATTCGAATAAAAATTACTCCAATAGGCCTCGTTAGGCTCATTGCTGTGGGTAGAAAATTCTAATTGATGCTCTATTACTGAATGCACAGACTAATCCCCCGCATTTGTTTATATGCACTTAGAAAATTAAAGTGATCCAAATTACGACGATCAGTTAGTCCGTCATGTTTGGCTTTTATTTCCCTTGAATTCGAAAGTCTAATCTGTATAAAAGTAATTTCTTTGCTAGAACGCAATTAATAGTGATAATAATAACTGGCAATTTAAGGATGAAAAAAAGGGTTACGTTTTCACGTAACCCTTTTTCTTGCTGCTTGTTGTGGTGGGCCCCCCGTGAGTCGAACACGGCACCAACGGATTATGAGTCCGCTGCTCTAACCAACATGAGCTAGGGGCCCGAGAGAGGATTGCTTCTTCGTCACGATAATTTTAGCGTCGAACAAGCACAAAGAGGAGAGTTGCCTCTGCCCTTGTGCTTATCGTTAACGTTAACCGCCTTCGAGGAAGCTCTTAAGCTTATCGGAACGCGACGGATGTCGCAGCTTACGCAAGGCCTTGGCTTCGATCTGACGAATACGCTCACGGGTAACGTCAAACTGTTTACCTACTTCTTCCAAGGTATGGTCGGTCGACATTTCGATACCAAAGCGCATACGCAAGACTTTTGCTTCGCGCGGCGTCAAGGAATCTAGTACATCCTTTACGACTCCACGCATAGACGCATGCAGGGCCGCATCGGCTGGTGCCAGGGTGTTGTTATCTTCGATGAAGTCACCTAAGTGAGAGTCATCGTCGTCACCAATCGGCGTTTCCATGGAAATCGGCTCTTTGGCGATCTTCATGATCTTGCGGATTTTATCTTCCGGCATTTCCATTTTGATCGCCAGTGTCGCTGGATCTGGCTCGGCACCCGTCTCTTGCAAAATCTGACGCGAAATACGATTCATCTTATTGATCGTTTCGATCATATGAACCGGAATACGGATGGTGCGTGCCTGGTCAGCGATAGAGCGCGTAATTGCCTGACGAATCCACCACGTTGCATAAGTAGAGAATTTATAGCCGCGACGATATTCAAATTTATCGACCGCTTTCATCAGACCGATATTGCCTTCTTGAATTAGATCCAAGAATTGCAAACCGCGGTTGGTGTATTTCTTAGCTATCGAAATCACGAGACGGAGGTTGGCCTCGGTCATTTCACGCTTGGCTTTACGAGCACGAGTCTCGCCAGCGGCCATTTTTTTGTTAATGTTTCGAAGGTCTGGCAATGGCAACACAACGCGCGACTGCAGATCTAACAGCTTTTGCTGCAGCTCTTTCACCGTCGGAACATTACGCGCCAAGATGGTGCTGTACGAGTGATTGCCGCTAACTTCGCCATCCACCCACTTCAAGTTAGTTTCATTACCTGGGAAACTCTTGATGAAGTGCGGACGTGGCATGCCACATTTATTGACGGCGACATCCAGAATCTGACGTTCGATTTGACGAACTTCATCCACCTGACCACGTAAAGTATCGCACAGCTTCTCAACGACTTTGGCGGTAAAACGGATGCCCATCAATTCATTCGAAATCGCTTCTTGCGCTTTCACGTAAGGCTTGGAGTTATAGCCATCTTTCTCATACGACTTGCGCATCTTGTCGAAGTTGGTAGAGATAACAGCAAATTTTTCGAGCGAATCGCGTTTGAGTTGCTCTAACTGCTCAGCTGAAAAGCCAGCCGCGCCGCCGTTAGAGTTATCTTCGTCTTCGCCCTCTTCGCCTTCTTCGTCTTCTTCATCCTCGTCTTCTTCATCGGCCGCTGCTGATTTGATGACGGGTGTAGGAATAGGCTCATCCACGGCATTCGGGTCGACTAAACCATCAACCACTTCATCGATCTTGGCTTCGTCTTTCGAGATACGATCTGCCATGGCGAGGATTTCAGAAATCGTCATCGGGCATGCCGAGATCGCCTGAATCATATCTTTGAGGCCGCCTTCAATACGCTTGGCGATTTCGATCTCACCTTCGCGCGTCAACAACTCGACGGTACCCATCTCACGCATGTACATACGAACCGGATCGGTCGTACGGCCAAAATCAGAATCGACGGTTTGCAGCGCAGCTTCTGCGGCGGCATCGGCATCATCATCATTAGCGACGGTTGCTACGTTGTCTGACAGCAGCAAGGCTTCAGCATCCGGCGCTTGCTCGTAGACGGCAATACCCATGTCATTGAAGGTACCGATGATGCCTTCGATGGCTTCCGGATCAACAATGTTTTCTGGAAGGTGATCGTTAATTTCTGAGTGCGTCAAAAAGCCACGATCTTTACCGAGCTTGATCAGTGTTTTAAGTTTTTGACGACGACGCTCGAGTTCTTCTTCCGTTGCCTCGGAATCAGCTGCAAACGCATCTTTAAGAAATTGCTTTTCTTTGGCTTTGCGATCCTTGGCGCGCGCTTTGTCTGCAGCTTTTAATTCTGCGCGCTCAACGGCATTGAGTGCTGCGACTTCTTCGTTCTCTGGCTGAAAATCGCGCGGCTTACGACCACGACGACCAGGCACCTTGATGCCCGGCAGGATGTAGCCCGAGGTATCTATCTCGGCCAATGTAGCGGCGTCGGTCGTTTGTTTGACCGACATAATTTTTTGATCGGACGGAGTGGCCGTCTTGGCAACAGTCACTGGCTTGACGACTTCTGCCGGCTTTTTTACTACAACTTTTACATCGGGTTTCTTGGATGTCACGGACACTTTCTTTGCTGGTGCTTTCGGCGTGACGGCCGGTTTGGCAGTTGCCTTACCAGCCGACTTCACCGCGGTTTTGCTGGCGGCGACAGTGGCCTTCAAAGGCTTCTTTGGCGCCGGCTTGACAATTGACTTGCCGGCTTTTGAGACAACTTTGCTGGTCGGTTTGTTCGCTGTTTTTTTAACGGCAGCCGGTTTTGATTTGACGGCCGGCTTGGCTGCAGTCTTGGTGACTACTTTTTTTGCCGGAGCCTTGGCTGCTTTTTTCACAGCAGGTTTCGCTGGAGCTTTGGCACTTTTTGCCGAAGCTTTAGACGATGTAGGTTTAGCGGCCTTAGATTTGGTCACAGTAGTTTTAACGGGTTTTTTGTTCGTCGCCATGGGTTCATCCACCAAATGGAATTGCCGATGCTGCAAAAGGAACTGGAACACGGGCCGAGCTGACTCGTCAGCTTTGTTGCAGGCCGGTCATTTGCCGGGCTAATCTGCGGGGTCGGGGCCGTCTGTCCAGCAGGATCAATAAAACGTTTCGGGCTTCAAGAAGCGCCTCAGAAAATGTCGATGGAAATAACGCAATACATCACCAGCGGCACTTTCGGAGACGTCCTAAGCCGTCAATTCAAAAGCTTTTGAGTATATCACAAGCAAGCCTATTCTCTTTCTGATAAGACTTGATTCAACCACAAGATCGACCTTACTGAAGCTATCGAAATGCTAATGTTTGTCAACCTATTTGCTGCATGATCGCTCGCCACAACCGAAAGTTAATTCAGTCGATCGCATTATCTTTGTCGGCAGCAGCCCGCAATTTTTCAAGCTCTAGAGAAATTTCACGGTAACGAGCGCGCTGCTCTTCACTCGCCAAACCGCCGGCCGCCAGATGGTCTTGCTCAGACTTGAGCAATCTGATCGTGGTCTGACGCACCGCGCCCGCGAGTTCACGCTTAGCTAATTCGGGATCGGAAATTGGCTCAGCAGCAATTTCGCCCATCATTCCATCGAGATCAGCGCCCTGCTCACGCAACGCTTCTGACAAGGCCGCAAAATTAGCATTGGCTGATATCGATCTAGCCGCATCCACCACCATTTTTAGCATGGCACCAGAATCAGGCGCTGCATGACTAATCATCTCTAACTCACGATCGCCCAACATGCTTGCGAGCGAAGGATGACTCAGCAGTAATCGCAACACCTGCCGCTCTAGCTCAACCGGAGGCTTGCGACGAATTGCCGGTGCCGGCGCACGCTTGGAAGACACCCGCGTTTCTAGCTCAAACAACGATTCGATTTCTTGCACACTACTTTCAGTAATCTGCGCCAGCTGACGTAGCAACTGCAGACGTAATGCCGAAGCAGGCATGGTTTGCAACAATGGCTTGGCATCAAATTGCGCACGCGCACGGCCTTCAGCCGTAGATAAATCTTTGCCCTCAGTGACTTCACTAACGAGAAACTGCGACAAAGGTACGGACTCTAAAACTAACTTCTCAAATGCCTGATTGCCATGTTCGCGAATATAACTATCTGGATCATGTTCTTTAGGTAGAAATAAAAATTTTAATGTGCGGTTATCTGACGCGTGCTGTAGACATGCTTCCAATGCACGACGCGCCGCGCGGCGTCCGGCTGCATCACCATCAAAACTAAAAATGACTTGATCGGTTTGCCGTAATAATTTCTGTACATGGATAGGTGTGCATGCTGTACCCAAGGTAGCAACCGCTTGCTCAAAACCAAATTGCGCCAGCGCGACCACATCCATATAACCTTCAGTGACGA
>Ga0315905_10007772_pt1 | contig 10845 bp, 6 predicted proteins | sample LakEriMetagenome_5_FD_203522 | JGI IMG/M metagenome (GOLD analysis project Ga0315905, IMG submission 203522) | Freshwater fungal communities from buoy surface, Lake Erie, Ohio, United States - Buoy 4 MA121 | ecosystem: Environmental > Aquatic > Freshwater > Lake | place: USA: Lake Erie, Ohio... | reverse complement strand
TCATCGCCCTCCGCCTCCTCCGCTACATGGTCCGCATCTGGGAAGAATGGATCCGCCTCTTCGGCAACTCCAAACCCCTCCCAGTCATCGTCCCCGTCGTCCTCGCCCAGGACCGCAAAGTCTGGAAGCTCAGTACTCAATCCTCCGCCCTCTTCGGAAACGCCGCCGCACTCGATTTCCTCCGCCCCTTCATCCCCGACTTCGCCTTCCGCCTCATCCAACTCGCCGCCATCCCCTTCAACGCCATCCGCGGCACCCCTGACGGCATCTTCGTCCTCCGCGCCCTCAAAGCCGAACCCATCGGCCGCCTCCTCGACAACGCCGTCTGGGACAACAACCTCCTCTCCCATGTCTCCCGCCGCCTCTTCGACCGCTTCATTCCTTACGTCTTCGATCGTACCGACCCAATTGACAGGCCCCTCGTCTTCCGCAGAATTGAAGGGGTCCGCAACCAAGCCCACCGCACCAGCGCCATGACTCTCGCCCAGCATCTCCGCCAGGAAGGCCGCCAGGAAGGCACCCTCGCCGCCAGCCGCCAATCCGTCCTCGAAGCCCTCGATCTCCGCTTCGACCCCATCCCCGATGGCCTCCGCGACTCCATCGAAGCCGTCGCCGACCCCGAAAAACTCCGCGCCCTCCTCCGCGCCGCTATCGTCTCCGATTCACTGGAATCCTTCGCCGCATCGCTCTGATCCGCCCCCAAGCCGCCCGAAGGCCCAGGGTCCCCTAACGCGCGGCGACCCGAGTCAATCCGGCGGTGCGCAGCGCCCTCGGTATGGCAGCGGTTCAAAAGACTACGACTTCAACCTGCGCAACCCAGCCTCGGCGACCCCAACCATCGTCCCTCTCAGGGAACCGACTCCCGCGCGGCTTCACCTCACACCATGAAGCGGCCAATTGCGCCGGTCTGCTCGAATCGGTTGCGCTGCATGGTCAAATCAAGGTCGCCATAATGCTTGATAGGATTTCCATACGCGTTAAGCAGGGTCGTGTACCAGTTGCTCAGGGTCTTGTGTCCCTCCGTCCCGTGAAACGGCAGCCGGATGTATCGTCCCGCAAGGTCAACCCTCGAGTTCCTGCCTGACATCACAACCATCGGTGCCTCCGTGTCCGGGCTGTGATGCCCCGCCCCAGTCTCGGGCAGATAAATGATCGTGGTATTGTCAAACATCGTCCCATCACCCTCACGAATCGCCTCAAGTCTCGTCACCATCGTCTCAATCTGCCTCATGTGGTGAGCCTGCATCGCCGCGCGCATCGCAAGCGCCCCGGCATCCGCCGCGTGGCCGATCGCATGAATGCTCGTCTTCGCCTCGTTCTCCGGCAGGGTCGCAATGTCTGTTCCAAGGTCGTCAATCGTAAACGTGACCACATTGGTCAGACCCGACGCAAGCGCAGCAACAATGACATCCGTAAACGCTTCCTGCTTCTCCAGCAGGGTCGCGTCAACCCCGCCATTCTCATGAATGGACGCAAGTCTTGGCAGGTGCCTCTTGATGGTGTCCCCAAGCGCAGCAACCTTCCCGCTGCGCTCACGAATCGCCTCAAGGCCGCGAACCTGGTTGTCAATCTTCAGGCGCTCATCGCCATCAAGCTGCTTCAACCGGGCTGATTCCTCATCGCGCAGGTAATCAAGAAGCGAATTGTCAGTCTCGACAGCATTCTGATCCGTTACCGATTTGAAGAGTTCGTTGTACGCCGTCATGGGATCGGCATAACAGTAATTGCGCTGCTGTGCCCCGGGCGCCGAATAGCCGGAAACAATGCCGCTCCGGAACTCTCGCCCATGAGGGACCGCCAGCGACATCTCAACATGACCAAACGGCGAAGGAAAAAGCTTCGCCAGCTCAAAGTCCACCGTCGCCCACTTGATGTTGCTCAGAATGTCGCGACCGGCCTTGTACGCTCCAAGGCAGCCGGAATAAGAGTAGTGACCACCCCCGGAAACACACATCGAAATGCCGTGCAGAATCGTCATCCGTTCCTTGTGGCGCTCAAGGCAGCGCAGCCACTCAGGAAGTTCGTGCTTCTCCAGATCGACATCAAAGGCCTCTTTCTCGACATGCTTCTTCCGCTCCTCCGACGAAAACGATGGCAGCCCGAATTGTTCAGGCAGATTGCCGTTGGACTTGCGGATGAAAATGAATCGGTGAGGAAAACCTCCCGCCCCGCTCCTCCCGGAAGCATCCGCAGGCGCCGCCAGAAGATGGCTGAAGGATGGTGACAAAGCGAGTCCCGCCGTGCCTAGAGCAGTTGTCTTCAGAAACTCTCGTCGGTTGAAATTCATAACTTACTCTCTCCGGTTGGATTTGCGGTAAATAAAGGCATCAGAGGTCAGCAGCGAAACGATGACTTCATCAAAGCTCCCTTGGGACCCGACATAGGCGCGGTCAGCATCCATCAGGGTCTTGGAGTCAGACAAACCCTCATTGCGCCCCATGAAAAAGCGAAACGCATGCCGAATGATCGACTGGCGGACCTTCTCCGATCTCGCAAGGCGCTCAATCAGATCGAAGCTGTCCCTGACTTCCCCATCAAGCCGGGCGTCCCCGCTGCTGTCAAGCACCCCACGGGGATCAACCGGCAGGGTCTTGTAAACCGGCAGCATCGCCCCGAAGGTCAGTTCGGAAATCGGCCCGTACGGTGCCGGCGCCTTCTTGATCAGATTGTCAGGATGTTCCAGTGACTCCTCGATCCGGTAACGCCCGAAGTCATCATACCCCTCAAACGGGAATCCCAGCGGATCCATCTTCTGGTGGCACCGCCAGCAGCTCTCGGCACCCGTCCGCTCTTCCATCCGCTGACGCATGGTCCTGCCATGATCCGGGGGAATCACGGCATCCACCGTGATCGGCACATCCGGTATCGTACCGGCAAGTAGCTTCTCCCGAATCCATTTGCCGCGGTGAATCGGATCAGTCTCCAGATTCTGCGCATGCGCGATCAGCCATGCCGGATGCGTGAGGAGGCCTTTGCGGTTTGGGATCCTCGCAGGCTGATGCGTGGGATAGTCCCACGTGCGCCAGTCAATGTTCCAATACGACGTCACCGCCTCACCCCGCATCTGCTGACCCGTTCGGCCCAGCACAGGTCCGCCAGCCCAGTACCCGTAGCCCACAAACATGAATGGCACCGGATTCTTCTGCCCCGCGCTGAACTGGTGCTCCGCCGTCTTCATGAAACGGACAAGGATATCCAGTGTCTTCTTCTCGTTGCCCGGCTGGTACTCCCTCAGCTCTTTGAGGCCTCTGCTGAGCATGAATGACACGTGAGGCGCCAGATCTCCAGGCTTGAATGCTCTCCAGTCGAACTTGCTGAAATACTCGAAGTTCTCCCTGTAATTCGCCGCGGCAGCCTCCATCGCCACGTTGTCGCCGTTGTGATAGACGTAAAACTCTTCGGTGGTCAGCAATGCCTCAAAGACGTTCCGGTCCCGTTCCAGGATGTGCTCCACAAGCAGGTCCGCCTCGTCAACCAACCGGCTCACCGCTGCCTCATGCGTACCCGCTCCAAACCGCACGTCGTCCTTGAAAACCTCCATCGCCTTCGGATAACCAAAAAACTCCCGGAAAAACCGCAACTTGCGGATCGGCTGGTTAGTAACGCTGGCATTCAGATTCGCCGCCTGAACGCTCTCGTCAATAATCGTCCAGACGTCCCGCCGCGCCAGCATCCGTCGGACTTCACGCTCGTAGTCCGCCCGGCAATTCAACCGGCCCTCCGCCGCGGCCATCGCAAGCTCCGCATCCGGGCTGGAATCAGTCAGCGCATAGGCAAGCGCATAGCTGGCATCCCGCGGCAGCATCATCCGGCGCCCAAGCTCGTCGGCTTCGCCATGCCCGAACTCATCCCGATACACAAACTCAGTGCTCAGAATCAGCGTCTCAATCAGCTTCGCAATCGCCGCCTGCCGCTCAAGCTTCTCCATGAAGCCAAGTAGCACAGCAGTGCTCTTCCGAACCTCCTCCTCCGTCGGCTGACGCTCGAAAATCCTCTCATAAAGCTGCCCCGCCAGCTCAGCCAGCAGGCTCTCGTCAGGCGCAGGCATCGCCTCGCGCTCGGCCTTCAACGTCGCCTCCCACTCACCCATGCACTTGTCGATAACCGCCTGATAACTGTCCCCACCCCCGCGGTGCTTCCTGATCGTCGCTTCAATCACCCGCATCTCCGCCTCCTCCAGCGGTACATAATCAGGCCTCGCATATCGCTTATCCGACGCCTTCCCGATAATGCCTTGAATGTCCCAGTTGACCTTAAACGCCTTCAGCATCCCCACCCGATTGAGGATCCTCGATTCCACCACCCCTTCCCTGCCCCAATCCCGCTCGCACTGCTCGATGATGCGCTCGTATTCCACGCCGTCCTTGTGGTACTCATGGAGGCCCTGAAACACCGCAGTGAGGTCGATCTTGTCCAATCGGTCCAGAAGTCCAAGATTGGTTTCGATCCTGACCTGCCCGTTCCTCATAGCAGGCTGCGGATAAGGAAGATCGACACGCTTGATCACGGGCAGCAGCGCTTCATTCCCCTCGCCATAAATGTCCCTGAGCAGCCGCTCCATGTAAAATGGGGTCGTCAGGAAGCGTTCGCGTGATGCCAGTATCTCGCGGTGCCGGAACTCAGCTTCCATCAGCGTGTGCATCGCCGGGTAATGCTTCTTGATCGTCGCATCCGACGCCATGTACCCGGCAATCCGCCGGGCATTCCCGATCATCGTCAGCAGATGCCCCGACGTCAGTGCCTCATTCGCAGAGTAACGAACGCCCACTTTCTTAGGTAGCAGAAACGGATTCGTGATGCTCCGGCGGAACTTGTTTCCCTGCTCGGTCTTCGGGCTCCAATGAACACCACTGTCACCGCGAACCGCCACCTGCTTACCATAAACACTCCGGGTCGGATGATAATCAACCAGTCGGTTCACCCTCTCATTGAAAATGAACTCGCTCACAAGCCAGCGGCGGTCCGCCGTGTACCCAGGCAGCTCTCCGTGCTTCCCGGAAAACAACTCGCCGTGATCAACAACGTTACCGTACTCAAACCGCTTCAGCTTCTCCGCAAGTGCCGCGGCCGCCTCCCCGCTCACAAGGCCTTCCAGCCATTGCATTAGCAACTCGCGTTCCTCTCTGTCCGGCTGGCTCTCCGCTTCCTCGGGCGGCATTTCGCCTAACCGCAACGCTTCCCTCGATGCTTCGAACAGCTTCTGCTGATCAACAGGATCAATCGACTCCAGCGCGTCAAAACGAACATCGCCTTTCTGCTTCCCGGGACCATGGCAGGAAAAACAATGGGTCTCCATCACCCGCATCGCCTTGTCATGCAACTCCGTCGGATTCAGCACAGGCGCCCCCTCAGTCGCGCTCGCAACAATCCCCATGCCGGCAATCACTGCGACAAGCGCACGCCCCCGCCGCACTCTCAATGCGCGCAATGTTCCGGCATCATCCATAAGCAGGCGTCTCATTTCCCTCCAACGATATACTCCTCCCGACTCAGCCTCCCGTTTCTGTCCTTGTCGAACTTCAAAAATCTCGCAGGAGCCGCGTCCGGATCAGGCTGCTTCGCCAGAAACTCCTCCTTGGTCAATTCCCCGTCCTTGTTCGTGTCCCGCATCTCAAACATCGCTCCACGGTCCTGCCCAGCCTTCCTCACAGGCCCCGCCGTCGCCGCATTCCCCGTCTGCATCTGCGGCTTCGCCTCCGGATGACCAGCCAGCACCTTCTTCAACCCTTCCAGCACCTCCGGCTCCGACGCCGCTAGGTTCCGGGTCTCCTGCGGATCCTTCTCATAGTCGTACAGCTCATACTCCGCACTCGATGCCGCCGCTCCCGGAACCTTCCACTCAACCATCCGGTACCGCCCCGTCCGAATCGCCCGTCCCAGCAGCCTGTTCCGCGGATAAACATGAATCACCGACTCCCGCGCCTTCTGTTCCGGATGCCGCAGCACATTCGCAAAACTCACGCCGTCCAACCCGCTCGGCTTCGGCAATCCCGCCAGCTCGGCGAGCGTCGGATAAATGTCCACCGTCTCCACCAGCCCACTCGTCCGCGCCGGCACAATCCCCGGAGCAGCAATCAGCAGCGGAATCCTCGTCGCCTGCTCGTAATTGGTATGCTTGCACCACATCCCATGGTCACCAAGGTGCCACCCATGGTCTCCCCACAGCACCACAATCGTGTTCTCCGTCAGCTTCAACTCGTCCAGCTTGCCTAGCACACGCCCAAGCTGCGCGTCCATATAGCTGACCGCCGCATAATACCCGTGCACCAGCTGCCGCTGCAGTTCCCCCGGCAGCGGCCCTTTACCCGGAATGCCCACATACTGGCGCAACTCACCCCCGAACTGCGGCGCATACTCCGGAGCCCCCACCGGCGCCTCACTCACCGCCGCCAGCGGCAACTTCGCCGGATCATGCATGTCCCAGTACTTCTTCGGCGCACAAAACGGCAGGTGCGGCTTCGAAAATCCCACCGCCATGAAAAACGGGGTTTCCGCTCGCCCCCCAGCCTCAGCCAGCCGCCGCATCGCCTCCACCGCAATGACTCCATCCGGATACGCCTCATCAGCAACCTCCGCCATCTCAAACGCCGGTCCCTTCACCCCCTTGCCCCGCGCCGCCCCACGATTCTCCACCGCCTGATACATCCCGGCCTTCGATGGCGAAAAATGCGGCACATCCCACGAGGCCGCATCCTCACCATTCCCATGCCCCACATGGAAAATCTTCCCCATCGCCTCCGCCCGATACCCCTGCCCATGAAAATACTGCGCCATCGTCACCGCCTCAGGCCGCGACTTCCGGAAATTCGTCGCAAGGTCGTAAATCCCTAACGTCTGCGGCCTCAATCCCGCCATCAGAGCATTCCGCGACGGCGCACAAACCGCCTGGTTGCAGTACGCCGCCTCCATCACCACCGACCTCCCAGCAAGGCGGTCCAGATTCGGTGTCTTCGCCTGCCGATCACCATAACACCCCAGCAGCGGCTTCAAATCATCCACACAAATCAGCAGCACGTTCGGCTTCCGCACGTCCGCCGCCACCCCAGTGAAAATCAGGGCGCACCACGCACTCAGCGTCGCAGGAAAAAAAGCAAATCTCATCATCACCCCCACCCTTGCCCCCTCTCCCCCACCGTCACCCTCGCAATCGCGGATTCACAAGGCCCCTCCGCTGCCCCTCCCACCCCAGCAATCCCCATGGCCGCACTCGCCCGCGCTACCATCAAAGGCGACGTCACCGCCATCGCCAGTCGGCGCGAAGCCGGTCCGCAAGGACTCAAAGTGCTGACTGGTTGAGTCGCTTTTCTTCTCGGCCATCGTGCTGAGGAATAAGGCGGGCAGTTGATTCCCCGGGCGCACCAATCACCCCGCCTCTCCCGCACTATCTTCTCGGGAAATCGCATTACGCCTGCGCCACTCCCCTGGAGTAATTGGTGCCGGCTGCTCAACGAAGGCTTCCAACGGCTCCTCCTCGGACGTTGTGATCTCAATTGAATCGACGAAAGTTTTGAAATCCTTCGCGATGAATCGAAGACTTCTTTCTGAATCCATCAACCACACTTGTCCAACCCGAGCGCCGCTTAAGTAGAGCATGAAGGACCACCCCCCATCATCAAACGCAATCGCTATAGCATTTTTGGGAACGTCGGGCTCAGTGCCATAAAATCCGATTCGGGATATCAAACTCCCTTTCGACCCCACTGATTTCAAGCCGTAGAATGCTCGAACCGAGGTGGAATCTCCATCTCCGATTGAAATCGAGTTGGAGACCGCGTCTCCACCATTCGTATTCAGGAGGAAGTTCCGATAATCTCCTGGAAGAGAGTAGCCCATTTTGGATTCGAATTTTGCTATCTCTTCGTCTGAGCACGTTCCAGCCGGATTTAAGAAATCATTCATAAAGATTACCTGGTTCCATGGCCATTTTCAAATGCTTCCTCATACTTTTCAAGTCTTCCCTGCATCCAGTGATCATTTTGATGCAGTTCCCGTAAACCAGAGGTGCCCCCAAAGCCTGTCAAATCAATGATTCCAAGGGCATCCCTCGCAAGGCCGATGCCACGCGCCACAGACTCTCGGATCCGTAGCCGGAAAGACCATCCCTCCGCGCGTACGCCACACCACCCGGAAACCAGACACCAACGGCACGGCATCCACCAAACCCACTGCCTCCTAATCATCCGGAACCGCCCCCCTCTCCCCACAAGCATTCCCCTGCCCCCATTCCCCTGCCTCCCTCTCTCCTCACCCGCGTTCCCCTGCCACCCCCTCTCACCACAAGCATTCCCCTGCCATCCATTCCCCTGCCTCTCCCTCTCTCACCCCCATTCCTCTGCCTCCCACGGATTGTCCCCAAAACCTCAGAACATTTCTGTCGGATCGCTCCCGCCAGCGGGTGTATCCTCCCAAAGTCACCCACACATGGACCCGGCAACACCCGACATCCCCTGCGACTCCGACCTCCTCATGGCCTACGCCAAGGACGGGAACGAAGCCGCCTTCGGCACCCTCGCCGCCCGCCACGTCGACATGATCTTCTCCGTAAGCCTCCGCCGCTCGAACCACCGGCAACTCGCCGAAGAAGCCACCCAGAACGTCCTCCTCGCCCTCTCCATCAACGCCCGCAAACTCGCACACCTCCACACCAACCTCCACGGTTGGCTCCACACCGCCACCAAATTCGAAGTCGCCAAGCTCCAGCGACGGGAATCCCGTCTCAAAAAGCGCGAACACGCCTACGCCGCCTCCCAAATGAATCCCTCCCAGCACGAAGCCGACACCGTCCCGCGTCTCCTTCCCCTGCTCGACAAAGCCATCGACCAACTGCGCGCCTCCGACCGCGACATCATCGTCCGCAGATACCTCGAAGGCCACGACTTCCGCCGCATCGGCGAAGCCCTCGGAATCACCGAAGACACCGCCCAGAAACGCACCAGTCGCGCCTTCGATTCCCTCAACCGGTTCTTCAAACGACACGCCGGCATCACCGTCTCGGCCACCGCCCTAGCCGCCGGCATCCGCCACCATTGCGCCGAAGCCGCCCCCGCCGCCTGTCTCCAGTTCGCTGCAAAGGCTGCCCCCGCCGGCCTCGCTTCCATCCTCTCCACCACCACCCTCACCAGCATGAGCATGGGCAAACTCTCCGCCCTCACCGCTGGCATCCTCACACTCACCGGCACTGTCGTTTTCCTCACCAGTCCGGACAAACCACGCCCGGATTCCGTCTCCGCTCCTTCTCCCGCAAGCCCCGCACCACCCGCTCCCTCCGCAACCCAACCGCCCGACAACTCCATCGCCGCCAGGACCGCACCCTCCGCCACCACCCCGGAAAACGCTAACCCCATCCCCCCGGAAGACGATCCCGCAGATTTGGAAGCGCTCAGCCCTCACCCAGGACCGGACGAATTGGCACGCCGGCTCTCCGTCAAACACCAGCAGCTAACCAAAGACCTCACCGCCGATCTCAATCTCTCCGACTCACAGGTCACCACCCTCACAAAAATCCTCGACACCCACCTCAAATCCTTCCGCGCCTCGCTCGACATGGACGCTGCACCGGGAGCTTCTCCTGACGAGCAGGAGAAGGCCATGCTCACCAAAGCAGGCAGCCTCATTCGCGGCACCGACCTCCGCAAGGACCTCACAGGCTTCCTCTCCGAACCACAACTCGCCGCCTTCGACGCCCGCGAAGCCAAAGTCCATCAAAGCAACGTCGAGTCTCTCGCCTACCGCGAACTCGCCACCATCTCGCCTGTCCTCAATCTCAACGAAGCACAGAAAAACCGCGCCTTCGAACTCCTTCAGTCCTCGTCCGCCGAAAAACTCAAGCAGGACGGCGATTTCCGCGCCTTCATGGCTCTCCAGAAAAATCAGTCACCCGCCCAAATGGAACTCACGGATCTCGCCGAGGCCGACTTCCTCTCCGCCGCCCTCGACGGCCCCAATTCCCTCCCTCCCGATTCACCAGAATTCAAAAAACAACTCCTCGACGTCGTCGGTACACAAATCCGCAATCAACACGCCCTGCTCGCTCCCATCCTCGACCAAAAACAACAGCAGCGCTACCACGACCACCTCGTCAGCAAAAGTCTCCTCCCTCAGTTCGACATCGATCTTCCCGCCCCGATTCAAAAATGAGCTCACTCACCCTCTTCACCCGTGCCCTCGGCTGCCTCCTTCTCCTCAGCACCGCCGCCTGCGAAGACAAACCATCGCCCCCACGCGGCCCCTCGCCCAAACTCGCGACCGACACCGACCTCGGCCACGGCTATGTCCGCCGCGACGGCACCATCCACTTCATCGGTGGCGGCATCACCGGCACAGGTGCCAACGAAACCCGCATCGACACGCCTTCGCCAGGTGTTCTCAAAACCTTCGCAGATGCAAGGATCGGTCCCGTCAGAACCGCCGAAGGACTCGACGCCGCCAGCTTCAAGGCCCTCTCCGCCACCCACACCAGCGATCAGGCGCGTGTCTACTACAAACTCTCCATCAGTGATTCCTTCCTCGTCTTCCCACTGGCGGAAGCGGACCCCGCATCGTTCGAAGTGCTGTCTCCCGATCTCTCCCGCGACAAGCACCACGTCTGGCTCGATTATCACCCCCAAACTGGAGCCGATCCCGCGACGCTCCAACTCGTCAACGCTGAATGGCGGGTCTTCAAAGACAAGGACTCCGTTCACTATCAGTACAAAATCATCCCCAGCGCCGACCCCGCCACCTTCAAACACATCGGCTCCGGTTACTATGCCGATGACAACAGGGTCTACTGGTGCTCTACCCCGATCCCGATCGCCGATCCCGCCACCTTCAAGGTCCTCGGCGATTCCTTCGTCGCTAAAGACA
>Ga0315905_10007771_pt1 | contig 10847 bp, 14 predicted proteins | sample LakEriMetagenome_5_FD_203522 | JGI IMG/M metagenome (GOLD analysis project Ga0315905, IMG submission 203522) | Freshwater fungal communities from buoy surface, Lake Erie, Ohio, United States - Buoy 4 MA121 | ecosystem: Environmental > Aquatic > Freshwater > Lake | place: USA: Lake Erie, Ohio... | reverse complement strand
TACAATTCCATCCTGTGGATATTTCTCTAGAATATCTGGTAGAGTAGTGTATACAGTGCGGAACTCTGAACTAAGACTTAGGTTAGCCATATCTTCTGTCCAAGTATCATATTGATTAGGAGTAACTCCATATGCAATAAATACTACATCACGATTTCTAAATTCATCCACTGATTTTAGATTTAAGGCTCCTGCTGCGTAGTTACGGGCGTTATCAATGCTCTTAGGAGCAACGACTTCGCCAGTAATCTGTAGAAGTTCTACTTCACTGTAAGCGATTTCTTGTGGAACAAGAGTTCGCATCTTATCAGTAATATCTAGTCCTTCTTTGCCATCGCCACGAGTTAGTGATAGTACGTGCCTACCATAAACATAATAGTTAGCAACAGCAGCCCCATCTAGCTTGGGAGTAGCAGCTATTGCTCCCCCAAGCTCAATTCTAGGCTCGTCGTCGTAACATTTCTGTAGGCTCCACATAGAAAAAGCGTGAGCAATCCGATCACCAGTGACCGGAGCACCCACGCTCTCATAGCCATGATACTCCGCTAGTTTATCAAATTCCTCATCGCTAATGATAGGATCACCAGCATAGTATTTAGAACTTGCGTAATCTAGAAAGAGTTTCATTGATAAATATCCTGTAGAAGTTCACTGAAATTAGAGACTATCACATCTTTAGACTCAGCTAAAGACAAGATTTCGACTAAGCCGATAAATAGCTCCTTAGAGTTATTCAAGTCTAGTGGCATAGCTACACCATCTTTGGTGGGCATCCATTCTTCTGAGAAGTCCAAGTAATACTTACGCAAGTGCATATATTCTACGCCCCTAAATCTATTGATTGTAAGTCTTACTTGGAAATCGTCGGTGGTATGGATTATGCGAGAATAAATTTCCTCATCATTTTCCATTGGCCCTTCCCTTGAGCGAGGCAGACAGTGGAACAACACTAGTTACACTACTGGGCCGGATTAATCTGAAGGAATCTGCATCCCAACAGAAAAGTAAAACAGTATCGTCTGTTTCTTTCGCTCTATTTGATTTTGTTTGAATGTACTCATTAGAGTAGTCAAGGGTGCATACATTATATTTTAACTTCTTCGACTCAAGGCTTCTGTAAGTTATTGTTGCGTCCCCGAATTCTCTTACTGTGGTAATTAATTCGTCTTTTGTCATATTTCTCTTGTCAGCAGGTTGGCATACTTGCAGACGCGAGCGCCAGCCCGTTTAAGGGCTGGCACCGATGAGTTAGGCGAATAGACCAGCAAAATAAACTGCGGCCTTACCAGTTAGCTTTGAGATAATGTCAGAGTCTACTTCCTTACCAGCGGCTTCGATAGCTGCGATAAGTTGAGCCTGAGCATCTTCTTTGCTAACTCGTGTTGAGGCGGTCTTAGTAGTCTTAGATTTTGCAGCACCCGCTGCAGCTTCTTTCTTAATGTAGACACCAGCTTTGCTAAGAATCATACGGACGCCGTTCGGACTTTCGCCAAGTTCATCAGCAATTTCCGATACAATGTCCATCGAGTTCTCAGGTGTAGGCTCGCGGTCTTCGTACATGCCGATCGCTTGAGCCTTCTTGTCGTCATCCCACGCCAAAATAATTCTCCTTTTTGAATAAATAATATCGACTATTTGTTCGTCGATTTCATAATTATATAAAAACAAAAGGCATAAGTCAAGATATATTTTGACCTATGCCTTCTTTGATTTAGTAACTGGCGAAGGTGCTGGGATTCGAACCCAGAACGACGGTTTTGGAGACCGTAATGATAGCCATTTCACTACACCGACGCATTAGTTATACAATTCCCTCGCATCCGATTCATTATCGAATACTTTGCACCCACAATACGTCATATTGTGTGGATTATAGTGCTCTTTAAAGTAGTTATTTCGTGAGGACCAATCTTCACAAGCTTCCGCTAGTGTGGTTCCCTTTCCATACCCAAGATGGCAGGCGGTGTAATCGCGACGAGGGTCGCCTTCACACCAGATTTCCATTAGTTTTGGTTCAGTCATAACCTTCCTTTCAAATTAGATTAACAATCTAGCAAAAATCAGCACACATGTCAACAATAAAATTGACATAAGGCTAGTTTTAAGACGCGGTTTTAGCTTTGGCTGCTTCTTTAATATTAATCTTTTTCTTACTAGATTGTGGCGTTATAGTGGTGAGTGCAATTATTAGCATACCATTAATAAATTCAGCTCCCTGAACCTCAACATTGTCTGCTAGTGTGAACTCGCGAGTGAACGCCTTGTCAGAGATTCCCTTAAACACAAAGGTATCTTCTGTGTCTTTAGGCTTCACGTTTCCTGTAATAACTAACTTTGCACCTTCTAGTTCAATCTGAACATCTTCTTTGCTAAAGCCAGCTAGAGCTATCTCGATAGCGTACTTATTCTCATCGACTTTTTTAAGATTAAACGGTGGATAATTCGGTAGTAGTTTGGCGGACTGATCCGCAATATTAGTTAGTTTTTCTAGTACTTTGTCATATCCTACAAAGAAACGTGCGAAATCATTATTTATCATATATCTCCTCCTTAAGCGAGATTATTTATTCACCCTTACGGCATGAATTGTCTTTCTTGAACTTCTACTTCAATCTGAAGTTCGGCTGTATTATTACCATCGTTCCAGTGTCTAATGACACCCGCCACGATGAAGGCGTTAGCAATCATATATGTGGCTAAAATTACTGTTCGTATAATAGCTATTCTATTAGACTCTTCATTGTATTCTGTAGCTTTTTGACCAAGGGCTTTACACCATAGATGCCACATATATTATTTCTCCTTTCTTTTTGGATGCCCCTCTAGGACTCGAACCTAAATTGACGGATTCAAAGTCCGCTCTCTTACCATTAGAGGAAGGGGCAAGAGTTAGTATATAACTAGCTATTTATTGTTACTGGTGCCCCCACGACGACTCGAACGCCGGACCTGATGATTACAAATCAACTGCTCTACCAACTGAGCTATAAGGGCATAATAGTAATGTAAATAATGAATGGTACTCCCGAAGGGACTCGAACCCCTAACCTAACCGTTATGAGCGGTCAGCTCTAACCATTGAGCTACAGGAGTACTAGGCTTCTTTGTTGTCTAGCAAATATATGACCAAAACTATTGGCCAAAATAAGCTAAATAAGGTAACAGCTAGGATGAATGAAGTAGAGTACCTTTTGGCATCCTTTATTACCCAACCAAAAAATATAAGAATTGTAAGGGCGTACCCTAAAAGTGCATATTCAATCATAAATGTCCTGGCTCCCTGAGAAGGATTCGAACCTCCGACCAATTGATTAACAGTCAACTGCGCTACCGCTGCGCCATCAGGGAATATTATAAATGGTGATCCCGACAGGATTCGAACCTGTGACCCCAAGCTTAGAAGGCTCGTGCTCTATCCAGCTGAGCTACGGGACCTAGTGTCTTACAAAGTGGTCGGCTGCTGTAGTAGCAGCGAAACTATCTGGCTTAATTCGGGCCTGAATACCTAGTCCTCTAACCCACCCTAGTGCTTCACTAGTAACTACGTTACTTGCGTGGCGAGGGTCTGGGTTAACATCTAGATGAACTTCTAGGCGTCTATTTCCCACTATATCTTCGATAGCATAGAACGCCTCAAGAGCGTACTGCACTTCCATAAGAAGTCGTGGACGCATCTGACCATAGTCTGGAACAGTAATCTGATTATGAAAAATCTTACATCCATGCTTAGAGTCCATGTGTAGAACTACTACTGTAGAGTATAAAGCCTTATTCTTTTTAGGAATACGAAGCGAGTCACAACCAATATAGATTGATGATTGCTCACTTGACTCTAGAATTGCTTTACGCGCGTTCAACCACATATTTAAAATCATCCGTCTCAATAGATACGATAGAATCGAGCAAGAATGAACGCCAAGCGTTCTGCTCTAGATCCCATACAGTTACAACATCTTCTTTTGGTGGCATATTAGTAATACTACGAGCTATCTCAGGGAGATACTCAGAAATAGTAGTGCAATGCATCTCGCGCTTAGTCCCGTCCTTTTTGGTAAAGACTACAGTAACTAAATCTGTTTTTAGCAGGTTTCGAATAGCTTCGATGTTCATTGGGCTTTCCTTTCATTGAAAACATACTATAGCTAAGTTATACTATAATGTCAAGAACTTTTTTCAGATCCCTGTGTAATCTTCATTTCGAGAGAGAATTTATCATACTGCTTAAGGAACTCTAGCTGTCTGCACAGAGTTTCCTCTATATCAGTAGAGTATACGGGAAAACTGTAATAAGAAGTAATATTTCCATCCCGAAGAGGATAACTACTTGTGATAACTACTTTCATACTTCCTCCAAAACTGGTAGTCCTACTCGGATTCGAACCGAGACCGATCCCTAATCTGGGCTTCGGGATATAAATCCGACCGCTCTACCTTTAAGCTATAGGACTATGGTAAGGGCGGCGGGACTCGAACCCGCACGGATGAACCGAGAGATTTTAAGTCTCTTGCGTCTACCATTTCGCCACGCCCTCATTTGTTATTATCAATATAATGCAAAATAGATCGAAAGTCAAGACATTTTTTAAAAAGGCCTGTTTATAGCTTTTGTGAAATGATTCACGCTGTGTAACTTCCTGATGAATTAAATTTAAGAATAGTATTTGCACCACTTGTTGTGATTACTGGTGATCCGGTTGTAGTTCCCGTGTAGGATGATGTTGGTACTGAAATAATAACTACGCCAGAACCTCCTGCGCCACCAGCGTTAGTCGAACCACCTCCGGCATTAAATCCACCGCCACCGCCGCCGCCTCTGTTTGTAAACCCAGGTTGCCCAGCTACAAAGTTTGTGCCTGCTGATCCGCCTCCACCATCTCCACCATTTCCTGGTGAGCTAGTACCATAACTACTTCCACCACCACCACCGGCATATACTATAGATGAGCCGGTAATACTTGATGTTGAACCACTACCGCCATCACCTCCGGCAAAGTCAGAACCACCTTGTCCAGGATATAAGCTACCGCCGCCCCCGCCGCCACCGTAAACGCCACCGCTATCAGCATCGCTACCGGTTCCGCCATATGTACCTTCACCACTTATTCCACTGCCATTAGTACTGGCAACATAATTATATCCACCGCCACCGCCGCCGGAACCACCATTTTTTCCTGCAGCGCCGCCTCCATAGCCGCCGCCACCGCCGCCTGTTGTAGAGACGCCTAAAGCAGAAGATCCAGAGCCGTTATTACCAGCACTGTTGGTAACTAGAGCAGCTCCAGCACCGACGGTAACTGTGTACACTGTATTTCTATTTAATGTAGTAGAGCCAGACCTTAGACCGCCTGCTCCACCTCCGCCCCCTTGCCACGTACCACCACCGCCACCACCAGCAACAATTAAGTAAGATGCTGTATATGTAGCTGGTGCCGCGGACTTACCTCGAAGGTTATTCATAGAAATAGCCCCCGAGGCAACACCTGCCAACGAGCGCACAGCCGATTCATTTAGATTTATAGAAGCAGTAGCACTACGGCCCAGTTCTGTATTAACCTGAGACATGCTGATTGTGCTCGTTGGTAGTGCCATTTTATTATCCTAATTGAGCCTGGGCTTCCTGCATTAGTTTGCGTATAATAGGATCCGACGCTTTGTGCGGAAGCTCCTGTAGACCCGCTAGTATGATGTTTAATTCATTAATGTTTAGTTGAAGATTAACTGTAGGTACTTGCTGGTTATCTTCAAGCTTTGGGTCTAATTCTGGGTTATTCATAAATTCTCCTTTATGCGGTTAGTGGTGTAGTTTCTGATGGAGGAGCCCATGGCAGTGCTCCATCTGTTACTTCGGTGATTGGTGTGACAATAGCATCAATCTGCTTCTGAATCTGTTCTTCAATATGCACCTTGTATCCAGGATTTGCATTGACTACTGACTGAATCCAGCCAATAACTTGCGCTTCAGTTAGATTTTCATATGCAGTAAAATTATCTGCATCTATTTGGTCTGGCTGAAATGGGGTGGCACCATTAAAAGTGCCACTATTACCGTTCTCGTCAGTGCCAGTGCATTCCCAGTAGGTCTGCACGATAATATCATTTAGTTCTGTGGAAGGATCATCCTGCTTTTTTAGGCTTTTGATACTCCATGTGTATGTTAGTGACATTTTATTCTCCTAATAATTTATTGAGCTCTTTTTTAAGCTCGATGATTTGGAATTGTTGTTCTTTGATTGCCTCAACTAGAAGAGCAATAGTACCATTGTAGTCCACTGAGAGTACTTCCCCATAAGACATGGTATCGTTCTTCTGTACAGCTTCAGGCAATACTGGCTCTACGTCCTGAGCAATTAGACCTGCATAACGAGTTGTTGTGTCTTCTTTATCAATACGTGTAAAGGTTACGCCGTTAAGTTGCATTACCTTCTGTATGGCATCGGAGATTGGTTCGAAGTTGTCTTTTAACTTACGATCAGAATAAGCTGTAACGTTACCAGCAGCAGTGAAGTCTCCACCCTGTGTGAATGTGAACAATACAGCATTGTATGGAGAGTTGACAATTTCCCAACCACCAGCCCCATTCAAACGCCAATACTGCTGTGGATTGGTTGCTGAACTGTAAGTATTGTATACGGTTAGGAACCCATGATATCCAGTACCACCATAAGCATTGTAACCATTAATATTTAGGTATGAGGCACCATTAGCAATAGGACCAATATTTAGAGCATTTATATATGACGTGCCATTTGGATTGACATAGTAACCTGTGTCGTTCTGATCGTAGAATATGGGCGCTCTCATATCACTAGATGTAGACCTGATGGAGCCGGTCATATATAAGTTACCGTTGTACGTACGATCGGACGTGTTTAGATATTCGACCCATCCGCTAAACGTGCCATTCTGAATGTTGCGTTGTTGCAGACGATTGGCGTTATCTTCCCAGCCCCAAGCAACTTGCGTCCCCCAATAACCACTTCCATTTGAGTGCCGCCTACTTTCGTAGAACCACCATGTTCCAGCTGGGCCACCTGAAGAAACATCTCCATGAAAATTGTAGGACTGAGTTGGTGTATTTTGGAAACCAGTATTCCAGTTAGTGTTTACGTCCTTTCCACCCAAATATGTGAATGTTTTGTTAAGGTTTGTGTCGCCAGCGGGATTTACATAAAAACCAGTATTGTCGGTATCATAAAAGATTGGTGCTCTTATATCCGATGCTGTAATGCGTCCATTTGACCCATCCAATGAAATTACATTGGTACCATTGTATGTACCTCCATTAATATATACACGAGAGTTTGTAGTCCCTCCGTTACTGCCCCAACCAAGAATACCGCTAGAGTTAAGAAGATTACTAGACCCTGTCCATATACCCTGTCCAAATGATGAACTTTGGTTGATACGAAGATATCCGTCAGCAGTTTCAAACATCGTCTTACTATTACCTGACATAGTATTAATGTTGGTAGTAGAAGCACCATCAAAGTAAAAAGCAGTGTTATTACTATCATAGAAGATTGGGGCGTCAACACGGGTTGCTGCATAGCCAGAAGCAAAGATAATATCTCTTCTATTATTTGTAATATCACTTTGACCAGCAAATACAAAGTTACCAGCGCCGTTCATATAGATACGAGCGGCCCCACGGTTTGACCAGTGGAAGTTAATACCAGGTGCCTCTGTTGCTGCCCCAGTAGCTGCACCCGCATAAGAGTACTCACGGACTTCTAAACCACCAAACACATCGTTAGATGTTCCATCTCTTGCTATGTACAGATTTCCAAGAAGATTGGTTGTTCCCAGCGGATTCATGTAATAAGCTGTGTTATCAACATCATAAAATATTGTTGCACGCGCATCGCTAGTAGTTGTAATACCGCCATTACTAGCTGTGAATCTACCATCAGTTCCAAAACCAAAATATTTGTGGTTTGGACTCGCCCCTGTACGAATATTTAATACGTTTGTAGTACCTTCATAGACATAAACTTCATTTCCGCCCAAAAGAAAATTAGAAAACCTTGAGGTGCTACTTGGATCACTATAATAAGAGGTATTGTTACTATCGTAGAATATGGGTGCACGGAAATCCGCTCTTGCGCTAAAGCTGCCACTACGGCAATCAAGCCAAGCAGCATTTTCGCCAATTGGAACAGTTTGTCCTGAAATGCTTGGGCCAAACCCAATCCCAAACCACGATTGAAGCTGTAGGTTGGATGTAGTGCTGCTTGCACCATCACCGCTAGTTCCACGAATGAAGGTGCTTCCAGTACCAGCAAAATTAATACCGCCACCAGATGTTGTAGCATTAGCTGGGACAGTAAGTACGCCTGTAAGAGTTCCGCCCGAAAGAGGTAACTTTGTAGAATCTGTAGCGGTCGCTGCACTACCAGTAATATTAATACCCCAACTACCAGATGCCACACCTTGAATAGCAGCAGCTACAGCCGCTGGAGTTGTGCGAACCATCTGGTTTGTAGCTGGATACATTGATACCAAAACAGTAGGAGTTTGTGAAGAAAGACCAGAGCTAAGAACGATCTCGCGCGCTGCAATGTCTCCAGCAGCATCACGGTAAGCAATCGTGCTCGCTGTAGGTGCTGTTGTTGGATTATTGAACCCACTAATTGATCCTGCAGTGCCTGTTATGTTACTATCTGTGTAAGCTAATGTTTTTACAGTCCATGTTGTGGCACCGGCAGCAGCATATTTATGCTGCATAACTTGCGAATTTTTACCGAAGTAGAGAGAGTTAAAACCTCCTCCGCTTGAATCTGAATAAGTAGATAAGTCAATAACATCAGCATAAGTACCAGAGTTATCATCGTTGAGAGAGGAGAAGCGGAAACGTCCGCCAGCTACATATCCTATACCAGTCGTAGGGTTTGATAGTGTTCTAATATCTACTGAGCGTACACTATTTTCTGGAGAAACAGTAAACGAAGCTCTAGCTGCAGGACTAAAGGTTAGTGCGGTCGTTACTTGAGTAGAGGTTAGGGATAGAGTTCCACCAAGTGTTAAATTTCCACTTCCAGTGACAGTTCCGCTGAGTGTCAGTCCGCTTACAGTACCAGTACCTCCAACCGAGGTTACAGTGCCGCCAGAGTTTGTATCAACCCAAGGCACGTTTACGACCATTTGGTCCGCCGCGTTTAGTTGAACACCATAAGTACGTGACGCTGTAGTAGTAACTGCGTTTGCTGCTACAGTTTGAACACTGGCATCAAATACCTCAACACCTCCCAATGTAGTAGCTGTAGCCTTTGGCAGAACGTAGTTATTAGCACTAGTAGCTATGCCATCTAATTTAGTCTTATCAGCCGCGCTCATGGAGCCAGCCGCTGATGTTGTGGCCGCACTTATAGAAATAGCTGGAGCAGTTCCACCGCTAGATACGATTGGAGCCGTACCAGTAACACCTGTTACAGTACCAAGATTTGATGTATAACCACTTGGATTGGTCGCGTTATAAGGCGTAAATCCAAGACCAGTAGTAATTTGCCCAGAAGTTATTGTACCAGAGTAAACTCCAGTAATTGTAGCCGCTGTTCCAGTAGTATTCTGGTTAAGAGTAGGAATATCAGCAGCTACTAAAGCTCTAAAATCAGGTATTCCTGCGGACCCATTTGGTGCCGCATAAACATAATTAGCTGTCTTACTTGTAGTTACGGAACTTGCTTCCCAAGAAGAAGTTGTAGTATTATATGTCCAGGTTCTATTTCCTGATACAAAGGTCTGTCCATTAGTAGGACTAGACGGAAAATCTAATGCCATATAGTATCCTAAGGACTGCCTTGGCTGGGCAATCGCACAAGCAAATTATGCTTACGGTTGTTGTAAGTCCCAGTTAAGTGAGTCCTCGTTCCATGAATATGGCTTTCCGTCATTTGGATATTCGACAGGTGGTTCCCATAAACAAGTTGTTTCGTTTAAATTCCATGATTGGAATGGTTGTGGGGGGATAAACGCATCGCGTTCAGCATCATATGTATATCCAACACCTGCGTAGTTTTTACGCAGCGGACGTCCTTCTGGGTGCTGACCGCCATAAGTGTTGTATGATGTTTGCACCCAAAGTGCTGGATCGCCGAACATACCCGTGTCGATAACGTCTTGCTCGATAACAAGTACTTCTGTGACGATGCCGCCAATAACTTTTGCAAAATGTGCCATGATGTTTCCTTAAAATGTAATAGTGCCCGATGATGTCTTTAAAACGCGATCGTGCCAGATGATGTGAACTTATAAATTGTGCTGCCACCAGAAGTGGTTACGACAGGAGAGCCAGTTACATACAGGGCAGCAACTGGTGATGATATAATTACAACTCCTGAACCGCCGGTTGCGTTTGCACCAGCACCACCGCCCGTGTTTGTACCGCCGGCAACCCCAGGATTACCACCGCCGCCAACGCCGCCCGTGCCAGAACTATAGGTACTTCCGCCTGCACCTCCGCCAGCATAAGTTACAGAAGTACCAGTAATCGAACTTGCTAAACCTGCGCCGCCATTTTGAGCCGAGCCATTAACCGAATTTGCTGCTGCTGCGCCAGCACCACCGCCACTACCACCTGTAACCCGCGTAAAATCACTTTGATACGAACCAGCGCCACCAGCGTTGCCGAAACCGCCAGAACTTGACCCCGGTTGTTGTGCCGCGCCTCCTGCGGCCAGCCACCAACCGCCGCCACCTGAACCACCAGCAGACCCAGCATTACCACCACCACCAGCGCCACCGCCAAGGCCATTAATGCTGTTAAAACTGCTGTTTGCGCCGTTTGTTCCTGGTAAATCGCCAGTGGCAGTGGCGGCAGTCCCGCCAGCACCAATAGTGACTGAATATAT
>Ga0315905_10007769_pt1 | contig 10848 bp, 8 predicted proteins | sample LakEriMetagenome_5_FD_203522 | JGI IMG/M metagenome (GOLD analysis project Ga0315905, IMG submission 203522) | Freshwater fungal communities from buoy surface, Lake Erie, Ohio, United States - Buoy 4 MA121 | ecosystem: Environmental > Aquatic > Freshwater > Lake | place: USA: Lake Erie, Ohio... | reverse complement strand
TGATGCTGAAACCGCAGTGGTCCTTGGGCATGCTGGCCACCCCGCGCCGCACCTTCCGCAACATCGTGGGCCACGCGAAGGGCGTTGGTGACCTTGCCTCGCTCACCTCATGGACCAACGAACAGTTTGACCCGCATCTGGATTGGAAAAAGGTGGAACGCATCCGCGACCAATGGGGCGGCAAGCTGATCCTGAAAGGCATCCTCGACGCCGACGACGCCCGCATGGCGGCCGACACCGGGGCCGATGCGATCATCGTGTCGAACCACGGCGGGCGGCAGTTGGACGGCGCGCTGTCCTCGATCCGCATGCTGCCGCAGATCGTGCGCGCCGTGGGGGATCGAACCGAGGTGCATCTCGATAGCGGCATCCGCTCGGGCCAAGACGTGCTGAAGGCGCTCGCCATGGGCGCCAAAGGCACCTTCATCGGCCGCAGCTATCTTTACGGCCTTGGTGCCATGGGGCAGGCGGGCGTGACCAAAGCGCTCGAGATCATTCACAAGGAACTCGACACCACCATGGCGCTCTGCGGCGTGCAAAAGGCCACGGACCTCTCGCGCGAACACCTCTTGGTGCCCGAAGATTTTGAGGGGCGCTGGGCGTAGCTCCTCGGTCGCCTTCGGCGCCTCGTCGTCAGGTGGAGCCCTCTTCAAGCACCCGCGACAGGCCCCCTTTTCAGACCCTCGCGCGCTTCCGCCAAAGATCAAACCGCCCGCACGATCCGGGCTTGAAAGCAATTGTTCCGCGCGGATCGCACATCCACAAAGCTGATCTCCTCCCGCGCCAAAAGATCGGCCGCATAGCTGGCAATCTCGGCCTTGGCGACGATCTTGCCCGTCCCATAGCGAATCCGCTGATCCGCCGTGTACCCCTTCAAAAGATAATCCGGGCTGTCCAACATCGGCGGCAGACCTTGCCCTGACCAAGCGTCGCAAGCTTCGGCACATAAGAAGATCGGCCCGGTCTCGGCATAGGGTTGCGCAGTGTCAAAGGGCCGATAGGCCAAGATCAGCATCTCTGCACCCTGCGGAATGAAGTCGAGACAATGCCGGCAGGGATTGCCTGCCCCATCCGAGACGGTGCGCTCTGGCAAACAATCATAGGCATCACGCCCGCCACTTCGCAGGGCGCGCACCCGATCACTCGAAAGCGGAAGAAACTTGATCTGGTCCATGCAAAGCCTCCTGATGTCAGGCGCTCAATGTGCAAGGGGGACCGTCTGCGGCAACCCGTTTCTTGCGCATTCGAGGCCAGAGTGCCGAGAGGCGCGACACCAAGCCTTCGGACACTACCACCTTCGGTCAGGCCACCCCATCACCGCCCCAACAACCCCAGCATTTCCGCTGCGGCCAATTCGGGCGTGGTCTCCCCGGCCGCGACCTGCACCCCCAAACGCTCCATGATCCCCCGCGCAGGTTCGCGCAAGAGCGCGGCCAAAAGCCCCTGCCGCACCTCTTCTTCAAACCAATGCCGGGCCTGCGCCGCGCGGCGGCCTTCCCAATGCCCGGCCCCGCGCCGCCACTCGGCCAAAGCCAGCATATCGGCCCAAGCCTCGGCCATGCCGGTTTGCTCGACTGCGGACACCATCATCGCCTTGGGGAACCCCTCGGGGTCCTGAGGCCGCCGCCGGAGCAGCCGCAAGGCCCCCGCATAATCCCCGCAAGTCCGCGTCGCGGCGGGCTTCAAATCCCCATCCGCCTTGTTGACCAAAATCAGATCGGCCATCTCCATGATGCCGCGCTTGACGCCCTGCAACTCATCGCCCCCCGCCGGGGCCAACAAAAGCAGGAAGAGATCACACATCTCCGACACCATGGTCTCCGACTGGCCAACCCCCACGGTTTCGATCAACACCACGTCAAACCCTGCCGCCTCACACAAGGCCACCGCCTCCCGCGTGCGCCGGGCAACGCCGCCCATTTGCGCTTGGGACGGCGAGGGCCGGATAAAGGCCAAAGGATCGCGACTGAGAAGTTCCATCCGCGTCTTGTCACCCAAGATCGACCCGCCCGAGCGCGCCGAGGACGGGTCCACCGCCAGAACCGCCACCCGCTTGCCCATGCCGGTCAACATCTTGCCAAAGGCCTCGATGAACGTCGATTTGCCCACCCCCGGCGTGCCTGAGAGCCCGATCCGCAAGGCCTGCCGGTCGCGCCCGATGGCGGCCAACAACGCCAGCGCCTCTGCCCGGTGATCCGCCCGCGCGCTTTCGACCAAAGTGATCGCCCGCGCCAAAGCCCGCCTGTCGCCCGCCCGGATGCTGTCCGCCGAAATCATGCCAACCCCTCGTCCTTTGCCCCCTTTTGCCCCAAGCCCGCCCGCAGCGCCAGTGGTCCGCCGCGAAGCGGGGGGCTTTGCGCCCCCCGCACCCCCCGCAGAGTATTTCTGCCAAGATGAAATCCGATCTTTCATCTTGGCCTAAATACTCCCGCCGGAGGCGTCCAACCGGTGACAAGCGCGCGCCAATGGCCGATAAGGCGCGGATGACCCAAACCGCGCCCCCCGACCGGCTGCCCATCGACGACGCGCTGCCCGCGCTGACCGCCGCAATGGCCGCGCGCGGGATGGCGGTGTTGCAGGCGCCGCCGGGTGCAGGCAAGACTACGCGCGTGCCCCTCGCACTTTTGCCGCAGATCACCGGCCGGATTGTCATGCTGGAGCCGCGCCGTCTGGCCGCCCGCGCCGCCGCCGAGCGGATGGCCGAGACCTTGGGCGAACCTGTGGGCCAGACCGTCGGCTACCGCATGCGCGGCGAGGCCAAGGTCTCGCCCGCGAGCCGGATCGAGGTGGTGACCGAAGGCATCCTGACGCGTATGATCCAATCCGACGCCGCCTTGCCCGGTGTGGGCTGCGTGATCTTCGATGAGTTTCACGAGCGCAGCCTGAACGCCGATCTCGGTCTGGCGCTCGCCTTGGAAATCCGCACCGCCCTGCGTGAGGATTTGCAGCTTTTGGTGATGTCGGCCACGCTCGATGCCGCACCCGTCGCCGCCCTGATGGGCGATGCGCCGCTCATCACCTCCGAAGGCCGCGCCTATCCGGTCGAGACCCGCTGGCTGCCCCGCAGCCCCGACGCCACCTTGCGCTATGAGGCGGCGATGGCTGGGCTCGTCGCGCAGGCGGTGGACGACTGCCCCGAGGGTGGCGTCTTGGTCTTTCTGCCCGGCGAGGGCGAGATCCGCCGGGTCGAGGCCGCCTTGCAGGGCCGTCTGCCCCCCGGCTGTGAGATCCGCCCTCTCTGCGGTGCCATGGAGTTCGCCGCCCAACGCGCCGCCTTGGCCCCGGTGGCCGAGGGGCGGCGCAAGGTGGTGCTGGCCACCTCGATCGCCGAAACCTCGCTCACCATTCCCGATATCCGCGTGGTGGTTGATGGGGGCCGGTCGCGCCGCGCGCGGTTTGACCCCAATTCTGGCATGTCACGGCTGGTGACCGAGCGCGTCACCCGCGCCGAGGCCGAACAACGGCGTGGCCGGGCGGGCCGCGTGGCACCCGGCACCTGCTATCGCTTTTGGACCAAGGGCGAGGAGGGCGGCCTTGCGCCCTTCCCCCCGGCCGAGATCGAGGCCGCCGATCTGACCGGCCTTGCCTTGGAGCTTGCCCTCTGGGGGGCCGCCGATCTGCCCTTTCTCACCCCGCCAAACCCCGGTGTTCTGGCCGAAGCGCAGGCGCTTTTGGCCGGGCTGGGCGCCTTGGAGGGTGGCCGCATCACCGCTCATGGCCGCGCCCTTGCCGCACTGCCCCTGCATCCGCGCTTGGCGCATATGCTGGCCCTTGCCGGGGTCGGCGCCGCGCCCTTGGCCGCCCTCATGGCCGAGCGTGACCCGCTGAAAGGCGCGCCCCCCGATCTTGCCCTGCGCCTGCAAGCCCTTGACGACACCCGCAGATTTGAGGCCGCGCATCCTTGGCCCGTCTCGCACCCCACCTTGGCCCGCATTCGCGACGAGGCCAAGCGGCTTTCGCGCGCCGCGCCCGCCGCCAGCCATCCCGGCCTCACGCCCGCCCAGATGGCGGCCCTTGCCTACCCCGACCGCATTGGCCTGCGCCGCAAGGGCGATGCGCCGCGCTGGCTCCTGTCGGGTGGCAAGGGCGCGCTCATGGCCCCCGGCACGCCCCTTGCCAATGCGCGCCTCATCGTCGCCACCGACCTTGACGGCGACACCCGCGAGGCCGCCGTGCGCCAAGCCCTGACCCTGACCGAGCCCGAGTTGCGCGCCGTCCATGGCGACCAGATCGCCTGGCACAGCCTATGCGAATGGTCGCGCCGCGAGGGCCGGGTTCTGGCCCGCCGTCAGGAACGCTTTGGCGCCCTGGTCTTGGCCGACCAGCCCTGGCCCGACGCCCCGCCCGAGGCGATGGCGCGGGCTGCACTTGAAGGCCTGCGCCAGATCGGCCTCACCTTCACCCCCGCCGCCCGGCGGCTCCGCGCGCGCATCGAACTCGCGCGCGCCGGGGGCGAGGCCTGGCCCGATTGCCGCGATGAGGCGCTCCTTGCCTCTGCCGAGGATTGGCTTCTGTCCCACCTGACCAAAGCCCGCGCCGAGGCTGACCTCCGCAGCCTTGACCTGCACGACGCCCTTCTGTCCCGCCTCGACTGGTCCCAACAGGCCGAGCTTGACCGCCTTGTGCCAGCCCATTTCACCACGCCCTTGGGCCGCAAGGTCCCCATCGACTATGACGGTGACCACCCGGCGATCGAGATCCGCTTGCAGGAAATGTTCGGCGTCACGACCCACCCCACCGTGGGCCAAGCCCGCAAACCCCTGCGCGTCACGCTTCTGTCACCGGGGCAAAAGCCCATTCAGGTGACGCTGGACATCCCCAACTTCTGGCGGACCTCCTACACGGACGTCCGCAAAGACATGCGCGGCCAATACCCCCGCCACCCTTGGCCCGAAGACCCAACCGAGGCGGAACCGACGCTGAGGGCGAAACCGAGGGGGACGTGAACGCGGTGTTGCCCCCACCCCCAGCCCCCTCCCCACCGACCCGCGCGCCCCGATCCACCGGCGCACCGATAGGCCAGACGATCACCTCCCCTCCCCCTCGTGGGGAGGGGCTGGGGGTGGGGGGCCATATCTTACCCCGCCAATTCCTCCCCCGCCCGCCGAATGGCGTCCCGAATATGCCCGGCCATGAACTCGGTAAAGAGCTTCACCTTCGGGTCCTTCAGCCGCCGATGCTGCGACAGGCTGGACAACTGCGTCGGCACCGGCGGGGTGGCCACGGCCACCGGCACCAAAGCGCCGGATCGCAGATGCTGCGCCACCTCAAAGATCGGCTTCATCACGATCCCGCGCCCGTCCAAGGCCCAGCCGGTCAGCACATCACCGTCATCGCTTTCAAACGGCCCGCCAATTTCAAACCGGCGCGGCCCCTCTGCCGTTTGCAGCGTCCACTGAAACTCTTTCGCGCCGGGAAACCGCAGGTTCAGACAGTCGTGCTTGTCCCCCACAAGTGCCGCCCCATCCATCGGCATCCCCCGCCGCGCGATATAGGCGGGGGCGGCGCACAGCACCCTTGGGCAATCGGCGATCAGCCGCACCTTCAGCGTGGAATCCTCCAACACACCAAGGTGGAACGCCACATCCAGCCCTTCCGCCGTCACATCAATCACCCGGTCCGACAGGCGCAACCGCACGTCGATCTGCGGGTACAAATCCTTAAACGCCGGCACATGCGGCGCAATAAACCGCCGCCCCACACCCAAAGGGGCCGAGACGAAAATCGTCCCCCGCGGGTTTTGCGTGACATCCATCACCGCGGCTTCGGCGTCGTCAATCGCCTCCAGCACCTTGCGCGCGCCCTCATAGAAGATCCGCCCGTTTTCCGTGGGCTGCAAACTGCGCGTGGTGCGCGAAAAAAGCCGCACCCCCAGATGCTTTTCCAACTCCGAAATCCGGGCCGAGGCGACAGCGGGCGAGGTGCGCTGATCGCGCGCCGCCGCCGACATGCTGCCCAGTTCGAAAACCCGCACGAACATGCGGATATTGTTCACATAAGACAATCTGACCCCCGATTATCTGGCCGCATTTGAAAGTGATCCGCCATTTGCCGGATTAACAGAAAGGTGCATGCCGGTATAGCCTTTGCACAAAGCATCAAAGGGGCGGCTTGCCATGTATGATTGGGTGGTCCTGTGGGACTGGGTGGAAATCGCCGCGCGCTGGGTGCATGTGATCACCGCCATCGCGTGGATCGGCTCGTCCTTCTACTTCATCGCCCTCGACCTTGGCCTGCACCGCGACCGCAACCTTGCCTCCGGGGCCGATGGTGAGGAATGGCAAGTCCATGGCGGCGGGTTCTACCACATCCAGAAATACCTCGTCGCCCCCGCCGCGATGCCGGACCATCTGGTCTGGTTCAAATGGGAAAGCTACGCCACGTGGCTCTCGGGCTTTGCCATGCTGGTTTTGGTCTATTACATGGGCCATGAGATGTATCTCATCGACCCGGCGGTCGCCGACCTTGCCCCGTGGCAAGCAATCGCCATCTCGATGGCCTCCCTCGCCTTTGGCTGGGTCGCCTACAACACCATCTGCAAGGTCTTTGTGAACGCCAACCAGACGCTGGTCATGGTCGCGCTCTTCGCGCTTCTGGTCGCCATGGCTTGGTTCTACACCCAAGTCTTCTCGGGCCGCGCAGCCCTTCTGCACCTTGGCGCCTTCACCGCCTCCATCATGTCGGGCAACGTGTTCTTCATCATCATGCCCAACCAGCGCGTGGTGGTGGCTGACCTCAAGGCAGGCCGCAAGCCCGATCCCAAATACGGCAAAATCGCCAAGCAGCGCAGCACGCACAACAACTACCTGACGCTGCCGGTGATCTTCCTGATGCTGTCGAACCATTACCCGCTGGTCTTCGCCACCGAGTATAACTGGATCATCGCGTCGCTTGTCTTCCTGATGGGCGTCACAATCCGGCACTGGTTCAACACCCAACACGCCCGCAAAGGCAACCCGCATTGGACTTGGGCCGCGACCGCGATCCTGTTCCTCCTGATCGCATGGCTCTCCACCGCACCGGTGCAGACCCGCGACCCGGAATCCGCCATGGCCCCCGGCGCGCTCCGCTATGCCGCCGCCACCGGCTTTGACGATGTGGTCTCGATCGTCCAAGGCCGCTGCTCGATGTGCCACGCGGTTGAGCCGGGCTGGGACGGCCTCCACTACGCCCCCAAAGGTGTTGTTCTGGAAACCCCCGCCCAAATCGCGGCCGAGGCGAAGCGGATCTACCTGCAAGCCGGCCTCAGCCACGCCATGCCGCCCGCGAACCTCAGCTACATGGAGCCGCAAGAGCGCGAGGCGATTATCCTGTGGTTCCAATCAGCCGGGCAGAGCGGGGTTGAAGGCTAACGTAGGTCGGGCTTCAGCCCAACTCCCCGCCAGAATTAACCATTTCCCCGCCCGTCCGCTGTCGGGACAGACGCCAGACGCAAACCCGACGCGAACCCGACGCCCGCCATACGCTGATTTTCGCTGAAAATCAGCGCCTTAACCGGTTTTCAGTACCCGCTCCAACCGCTCCAGGAAAAACGCCACATTCTCATGGCTGAACACCAAGGGCGGGCGAATTTTCAACACATGCCCTTTGGGTCCGGTGGCCGAAATCAACACACCTTCCTCGCGCAACCGATTGACGATCCACCCCGCTTTTGTGGCATCCGGCCGCCCCTCGCCGTCGACAATGTCCTGCCCCAAGAACAGCCCCACAGCCCGCAAGTCGCCCAAGGGCGCATGATCCTTGGCCAGCCCCCGCAGGCCAACGGCAAAGGCCCCGCCCACCGCGCGGGCATTGTCCATCAGCCGCTCACCCTCCACCACGTCAAGCACGGCAAGCGCTGTCGCCGCCGCCACGGCATTTCCGCCGAAGGTGTTGAAATAACGTGCTTTTGACCCAAACGCCTCGATCACACGCGGCTGAATCACCAGCCCCGCCACCGGGTATCCATTGCCCATCGGCTTGCCCAGACTGACCATATCGGGCAGCACGTCATGGCGCTGGAACCCCCACATCGCCGCCCCCGTGCGGCCAAATCCCGGCTGCACCTCATCGGCGATAAACAGCCCCCCCGCCGCCCGAATGGCCGCCACCGCAGGGGCCAAAAACCCCGCCGGATCGGCAAACACCCCGTCCGAGGAAAACACGGTATCCACAATCAACGCCGCCGGTTTGATGCCATGGCGCTGCATATCCCGGATCGCGGCCTGCACCCCGGCAGCAAAAAGCGCCCCCGTCTCCGGCCCCGATTTCGGCGCAGGCACCACCCGAACATGCTCGCCCAAATCCACCCCAGCGCCAAGGCTGGGCGACATCCCGGCAATCGCGTAAGTCACGCCATGGTAAGCATTTTCCGTCACGATAAACCCGGTCCCACCGGTCTGTGCGCGGGCAATCCGGAACGCCAGATCATTGGCCTCCGACCCGGTGCAGGTGAACATCACATGGCTCAACTCACCCGGAAAATGCGCCAAAAGCCGCTCCGCATAGCTCAAGACACCTTCGTGCAAATACCGCGTATGGCTGGCAAACACCGCCGATTGCCGCGCCGTTGCCGCCACCACATGCGGATGACAATGCCCAACCGAAGCGACGTTGTTGTAGGTATCCAGATAGGCCTTCCCGGCCGTGTCATAAAGCCAAACCCCATCCCCCCGCACCAGATGCACCGGGGTCTCGTAAAACAACCGATACGCTGGCCCCAACGCCTTTTGCCGCCGCGCCACAAGCGCCTCATACTCGGGCGGCAAATTGCCTTTGCCCGGCTGATAGGCGTTCGGCATATTGCCGGGAAAGCTCTGGCGGGCGGTATCGGTCATCGGTCACTCCATCGGACAAGCAGCGGTCAGCGCGCTCAGCACATCGGCACGGGGCAGGGCGGCCAGCGCCAAAAGCCCAGCCCGTGCCGAAGGGTAATTGCGCAGAATATAAGCGGAATTTTCAGGATAGCGCACGGCGCGCCATGAGGTGATGCAGATCGTGGTCAGCATCCGCGTGGCGGTCAGATCAGGGACCAAGGACAGCTCTACCGGCGTCAAGGCCAAGACCCGGTGATAAGCGGCGGTGAAACCGACAAGGCTCTCCAACGCCGCCGCAGGGTCAATCTGATACGAGGCCGCAACCCCCAAATCGCAGACCAAAGGCGTGCGCACCATGTCGCCAAAGTCCAAGACCCCGGCGATCCGATCAGGGTTCTTGGCATCCACCAACACATTGTGCGGGTTCAGATCATTGTGCACCACTTGCCAGCGGCACGCGGCCAAATGGGGGGCCAACTCGGCGTCAAACCGGTCCAGCGTGGCGGCACACAGCGCCGCCATATCCTGCGGCACATGGGGCAAAAGCGGGCGTAGGCGGCTTGCCTGCCGGATATCCCATTGCAGCACATGATCAGCCCCCGCATGGGCAAAGCCCTGAAGTCCAAGGGAAATTCGCGCCGCCATCTCGCCCATCGCCCCGCGTCGCGCCGGGCTCGCGGGCGCGCTGTGCATCGGTCGCCCCTCCAGATAGGTGAGCACCCGCATCAGGCCCTGCGCCGTCTCCACCTCGCAAGCGCCGGACCGCGTCCGAATGACCTGCGGCACCGGCAGACCCTTGCCCGCCAGATGCAACAAGGCCGCCGTCTGAAAATCGGTCACCGCCCGCGGCTCGGCCCGGTTGGCGAACTTCACCACATAGCCCTGAGCCCCCGTCACCAGATGCAGGTTCAGATCCCGCTCTGACGTCAATCGCGTCAAAGACCCCGCCAACCCAAAGTGCTGCGCCAAAAGCGCGCCCACCTCGGCCTCTGCCACCTCAGGCGGCCGCGTTGCCAAAAGATCTTCCGAACCGCTCATCTCATCTCGCCAAAACTCAGCCGTATCAGCGCCTTGACCGCCCTCTAAGTCAACCCCGCCCGCATTTCATCTTGGCCCAAATACTCCCGCCGGAGGCCCCCGGCCCGCCACGGACGCCCCGGCCTAAAGATCCAACTCAGCCCACAGCGGCAGATGGTCCGACGCGGCACAACCCCCATCCACCCAAACCCGCTGCAAGCGCGGCACAAGGGCGGCATCGACAAAGATATGGTCCAACTTCCGCAGCCGCACCTCAGCCGCGATCAGCTTTTCATGGGTATGCAGCCGCTGGCCAAGGGCGGCCACCGCATCCACCATCGCCCCGCGATAGCGCGCGCCGGGGTGATAGGGCGTGTCGCCCACAATCGCGCGGTGCTCCTCGCTGCCGGGCTCGGAATTGAAATCCCCCAGCCACAGCATCTCGGCTGGGCAGGGCGGCTCGGGCAGGCTTTCTGTCCAGTTGCGCGCAGGCTCGTCATCGGTCCCCGACCACGGTCCCACCGGCACCAGCGCCGTCTTCAAGGCGGCAATCTGTGCCAATCGCTCACCCACGCCCACATGCGCCAGATGTACCGACACCACCCGCAACGGCCCAGAAGGCGCGGCAATGCACGCCTCCAGCGCGCAGGTCTGGGTGTTGATCGGATCAAGCATCGGCGCCAAGGGCAAGAGATGCAGCCGGCTCCACAGGATCGGCCAGCGCGAGATCACCATCGGCCCGAACTGGCGGCGGCGGTTCACCACACGCCCACCTTCGACTGTCGAGGCATCCATGTCAAAGCCGGGGCCAAAGACAGTGTAACGGTCGCCCAGCATCTCACTCAGCCGCGCAGGTTGGTCGTCAAACTCGGTGCGTGACCAGTGGCGATCCACCTCTTGCAGACAGGCGATATCGGCCCCCGCAATCACCCCCGCTGCGCGGGCCAGATCATAGACCCCGTCCGCACCAAAACCGTATTGCATGTTGAAGGACAAAAGCCGCATCGCGCCCCCTCATGGCCCAATCACACACAGC
>Ga0315905_10007767_pt1 | contig 10849 bp, 9 predicted proteins | sample LakEriMetagenome_5_FD_203522 | JGI IMG/M metagenome (GOLD analysis project Ga0315905, IMG submission 203522) | Freshwater fungal communities from buoy surface, Lake Erie, Ohio, United States - Buoy 4 MA121 | ecosystem: Environmental > Aquatic > Freshwater > Lake | place: USA: Lake Erie, Ohio... | reverse complement strand
TGATCGCGCGGAGGCGGCACTTGGTCCGCTCACAACCCTCGTCAACAATGCCGGCGTCGGCGTCCTGTCCCGCGGTGATTTGCTTGATGTCACACCGGAAAGTTATGATCGGTGCCTCGCGATCAACACCCGCGCACCGTTTTTTCTCACGCAAGCTTGGGCGAAGCGCGTTTTACAGCGTGAGCGTCCAGCCGATGTCCATCATTGCGTGATCACGATTTCGTCGGCAAATGCGGAAGCGGTCGCAGTCGCCCGAGGCGAATATTGCGTGTCGAAAGCCGGTGCCGCGATGGTCGCAAAAGTGTTCGCCGTGCGTCTCGGCGGCGAGGATATCGGCTCATACGATATTCGCCCGGGCCTCATCGAAACGCCGATGACGGCTATTGTTCAAGACCATTACCGCAAGCGCATCAAAGAGGGCTTGACCGTTATCCAACGGATGGGACAACCAAAAGATATCGGCGACATCACCATCGCCCTTGCGACAGGCCAATTGGCATTTTGCACCGGGCAAGTCCTCTCCGCCGATGGCGGCCTTGTCATCCCGAGATTTTAAACATTTAGACATCGGAACCGACCATGACCTCGATTTCGCTCCCCGATACGAAGGGCCACCTCTCCCGCTACACCTTGACCGGCGTCCCGATTGAAACGCCCAAAGGCCCGCATGATTTCAGCCGCATCGCATTTTCAGCAGCCCATATTGTTGCGGATCCCTTCTCTGCCCGTGAGCCAAGTATCGGCCCGGCAATTGAGTGGGGCGCAACCCTTGCCTATCGCCGTCATTTGCTGGATCTCGGGCTGGGTATTGCCGAAGCGATGGATACCGCACAGCGCGGCGGCGGTCTCGACTGGCCGGGCGCACTCGAACTGATCACCCAATCCTTGCAGGCCGCGAAGCCCGAAGAGCGCGACCGGATTTTCTCGGGCATCGGCACGGATCATCTGTCACCCAACGATGCCCGCTCGATTGATGACGTGATCCGCGCCTATCTCGAACAGGTCGAAGCCGTCCAGAAACGCGGTGGCCGGATGATTATGATGGCGAGCCGCGCCTTGGCCCGGATCGCGAATTCCGCAAAAGAGTATGAGACCGTCTATGCCAAGGTTCTGGCCGCATGCGACAAGCCTGTCATCCTGCATTGGCTCGGCGATATGTTCGATCCGCAGCTAAAGAATTATTGGGGCGCTGATACGTTCGAGACAGCACTTGAAACCTCTTTGCGTGTTATCGAAGCCAATGCCGCAAAAATTGACGGTATCAAAATATCGCTGCTGGACGATCAGAAAGAAATTCGTATGCGCCGCCGCCTTCCCCATGGCGTCAAAATGTATACCGGCGACGATTTCAACTACCCCGAATTGATCAAGGGGGACGCGCAGGGGTTCAGCCACGCTTTGCTTGGCATTTTCGATGCAATTGCCCCTGCTGCGTCGGCAGCACTTGCCGCGCTCAAAGCAGGCAATAATGCCGCCTATGACCGGATTTTTGCACCAACCGTGCCGCTATCCCGCCTCATCTTCCGCAGCCCGACGCAATATTACAAAACCGGCATTGTGTTTCTTGCCTATCTTAACGGCTTCCAGCCGCATTTCACCATGATTGGCGGCGCGCAATCCATGCGACCGCTACCCTATTTCACGGAACTTTTCACGCTTGCGGATAAAGCAGGATTGCTCGCCAACCCGGATGATGCCGCTCACAGGATGAAGCGTTTCCTCGCACTCTACGGCGTCGCTTCGTGATGCGTGATCTCGCGAACCGTCTCGATCTCTGTTCGATCAACACAGCGACACTGGGTCATCGCGAAAAAATCAGCACGGTGATCGACGCCGCCGCACGACACGGCTATGGCGCGATCTGCCCATGGCGTCGCGATCTTCAAGATGAGAACGTCGCAGCCATTGCCCGCCAGATCCGTGATGCCCGATTGACTGTTTCAGGCTATTGCCGCTCCACCTATTTCCCGGCGCGCACACGGCAGGAATTAGAGGCGAATATCGCTGACAATATCAAAGCCGTCACCGATGCAGCCACCCTTGGCGCTGCGTGCTTTGTGCTTGTCGTCGGCTCGTTGCCTGAAGGCTCGCGTGATTTGACTGCTGCGCGCGCTCAGGTCGACGATGGTGTTTTGCGCCTGCTCGAGCACGCAAAAAAGGTCGGCATTCGTCTCGCACTCGAGCCTTTGCATCCGATGTATGCCGGAGATCGTTCCTGCCTCAACACGTTGCAACAAGCGCTCGATCTGGCAGAAAAGATCGAGCCGGACTCACCGTCCCTGCCGTCGCTCGGTGTTGCGGTCGATGTCTACCATGTCTGGTGGGATCCCGATCTCGCCAGAGAAATTGCACGCGCGGGCAAAGCAAACCGGCTTTTCGGCTATCATGTGTGCGACTGGCTTGTGCCGACGCGCGATCTGCTTACGGATCGCGGTATGATGGGCGATGGCGTCATCGACCTGCGCATGATCCGCGCACTGATGGAATCAGCAAATTATAACGGCCCCGTCGAGGTTGAGATATTCTCGTCCCTCGATTGGTGGAAACGCCCGATGAATGACGTTCTGGCGATCTGCAGCGAGCGGTTACAGACCGTCTGTTGAACCTGCTCAATCGCGGAAATTAGGCTTTCGCTTTTCCTTGAAACTCGCAACACCTTCCGCCTTGTCGGATGAGGCAGCAATCAATGCACCCGATAAACTGTCCAGTGCTGCGGCTGTTCCCTCACCATTGGCAGCATTCAGCACGAGCTTCGTCGCCTCTAAAGCCCGGGGTGACAGGGTCGCGATCCGCTCGGCAACCGCCAGTGCCGCTGCCATCGGATCCGGTGAAATCTCGTTGAGAAATCCCACCTGATGCATCCGCTCGGCTGAGATGCGCGAACCAGCCAATGCCATTTCCCGAAGCACAGCCTGCGGCACGAGCGCCGCGAGACGTTGCGCACCCGACCAACCCGGAACGATTCCGATCGTTGTTTCCGGCAGCGCGAACTGGGCATGCGGCGCGGCAATTCTGAGATCGCTTGTCGCCAGCAATTCCAACCCGCCGCCAAACGCCATGCCGTTCACCGCCGCAATCAGGGGCACCGGCAAGCGCGCAAGGCGATCAAACAAGCGGTGCCCTTTCGGCACCCATTCCCGCGAGAATTGCCCTGCATCCAGCGCCGACCATTCATTGATATCCGCACCCGTGCAGAACGCCTTTTCCCCGGCACCCGTGATCACAACGGCCCGGATCGAACGGTCGCGTTCGATAGTAATCGCACAGTCCTCAAGCGCATCAAGCATCCCGAGCGTCAGCGCATTGCCTTTGGCCGGATTATCAATCGTGACAACCAGCGTCGCGCCCCGCCTCTCCTGTCCGATCATGCCGCTCATTTGGAAGTAAGACCCAAAGCGGCAAGTGCCGTCTCCGCGCATTCGGCATCCTCATGTCCGGCTGCGCCTGAAACGCCGATCCCGCCGATAATCGTTCCATCCTCGACAATGGGTACACCGCCCTGCCATGTGATCAAACGCGGACGGTTGGCCATGCCCATTGTCAAATCAGGCGAGCTGCCCATCCGCTCGGCGAGCGCCTTCGTCGTCCGGCGGAGCGAGGCCGCCGTATAGGCTTTGTCCAGCGCGATATCACCGGTGATCGCATTCACGCCATCCATCCGCGCCGCAGCGACGGTCGCACCAGCCGAATCGACAACAAAAACAGCGATCTTCCAATTGCGGGATTGCGCGTGCTTGATCGCTTCAGTGGTTAACCGGAGCGCGGATGCCAGTGCAACCGACTGGATGGTTATGGAATGGGTCATGCAAATCCTGAAATCGAGCGTACGCTTTTCAGCGTCTCCATGTCCTGATTTTGCACCTTCTGCGTTCTGCTTACAATCCGGTAATCAGCGAAAATTTGTCCTGCACGCAAAAAACCCGCCGACTACTTTGATGTAGTCGGCGGGGTGAAAAACTTCACGCTATTGACGCGGTTCAGCCAACCATTTGCGGGCGGAAATCCTTCGGATCAATGCCTGCCACTTCCACCGGCTTCTTCATCGCGTCGCGACGGAAAGGCTCGCCAAGTTCCTGATTGAGAATGATCTCGACAAAAGTCGTCACACCCTTCTTCTGCGCCTCGCACGCCTCTTTCAAAGCCGCCGTAATCTCGGCTTGCGTTTTCACGGTAACGCCCTTTAGGCCGCATCCTTCGGCCACACGCGCATAGGAGAGATGCGGGTCAAGTTCGGTGCCGACGAAATTATCATCGTACCAGAGCGTCGAATTGCGCTTTTCCGCGCCCCACTGGTAATTGCGGAAAATCACCATCGTGATCGCTGGCCATTCCTCGCGGCCGATCGAGCTCATCTCCGACATCGAGATGCCGAACGCACCATCACCGGCAAAGCCTACGACAGGAATATCCGGATTGCCGATTTTCGCGCCGATAATCGACGGGAACCCGTAACCGCAAGGCCCGAACAGGCCCGGTGCCAGATATTTCCGACCTTCCTCGAAGGTCGGATACGCATTGCCGATCGCGCAATTATTCCCGATATCGGATGAAATGATCGCCTCTTTCGGCAATGCCGCCTGAATGGCCCGCCATGCCTGACGGGGCGACAAACGCTCCGGATTGGCCTTCCGCGCACGCTCGTTCCACGTTGTGCCCGGATCATCATCCTCATGATCCATCGATGAAAGCTGCTGCAACCACGCTGATTTCGTCTGATGGATCAGCGCCTTGCGGGAATCACGCCCGTCATTTCCTGCACTCGGTGCAAGCTGCGCGAGGATCTGCTGGGCAACCTGCTTTGCATCACCGCAAATGCCAACCGTCACAGGCTTTGTCAGCCCGATTCGGTCTGGGTTGATATCAACCTGAATGATCTTCGCCGTCTTCGGCCAGTAATCAATGCCATACCCCGGCAATGTCGAAAACGGATTCAGCCGTGTTCCGAGCGCGAGCACGACATCCGCTTTCGCAATCAATTCCATCGCGGCCTTCGAGCCATTATAGCCGAGCGGACCCGCCGCCAGGCGGTGGCTACCGGGAAAGCTGTCATTATGCTGGTAATTGCTGCAAACCGGAGCATCAAGCCGTTCAGCGAGCGCGGCACAATCCGGAATCGCGTTACCGAGCACAACGCCCGCGCCCGATAAAATCACCGGGAATTTTGCTTCGGAGAGCAGTTTCGCCGCTTCCGCAATCGCGTGCGCACCGCCCGCAGGCCGCTCGAATTCAAGGATCGACGGCAAATTGATATCGACCACTTGGGTCCAGTAATCGCGCGGAATGTTGATTTGGGCCGGGGCAGAAAGCCGCTTCGCCTTCAAAATCACACGATTTAAAACTTCAGCCACGCGGGACGGATCACGCACCTCTTCCTGATAGCAGACCATGTCGCGGAACATCGCCATCTGTTCAACTTCCTGAAACCCGCCCATGCCGATCGTCTTGTTCGCCGCTTGCGGGGTGACGAGCAGCATCGGGGTATGGTTCCAGTACGCCGTCTTCACAGCGGTCACAAAGCCGGTCACACCGGGCCCGTTCTGCGCAATCGCCATCGCGATCTTGCCCGTCGTGCGGGTGTAGCCATCACAGATCAGACCGCCATTGGTTTCCTGCGCGACATCCCAGAAATGGATCCCTGCTTTAGGAAACAGATCCGAAATCGGCATGAAGGCCGATCCGATAATGCCAAAGGCATGCTCGATACCGTGCATTTGCAGCACTTTCACGAAGGCTTCTTCGGTGGTCATTTTCATGGCGGTTCGTCTCCTGTGGAATTTCTGGTCTCAAGTCCTGCATACGCTGCGATGATGGCATAAAACCGAAGCGAATGGGTGTCGACACTTAAACGTGCGTCTTTACGCACCACAAGCGTGACCGTGCTTTGAACCAGCCATCCTTTAATCGGTAGAGCCAGACGATTTCGCAGCATTGGGCCAAGCATGACGTGGAGTGCGTCACGCTTGGCCAAGTCCGGATAACGGTCCTTCGTCCAGAAATGATTTTGCTACTCAGCGATGCCGAGCGCGATCAAATGATCCGCACCGGCGCGGACGCGGGTTTTGTCGCGCAATTCGAGGATCAGGCGCGGGTTGGAGGTCAGGCGTGACAGGGCGCGGAAAACTTCCATCCACTGAATATTGCCTTCGCCCGGTGCCCAATGCCGGTCGGCATGGCCGTCTGTATCCTGCAAATGGACGTGGGCAAGCATATTGCTCGCCGCGTGCACATAATAATCGACAGGGTGGCCGTTGGTAGAGCCATACGCATAATTCGCGTGGCCCGTATCAATCGAAACCTGCACCGCTGTGCTATTGAAAGACTTCGCAAGCTCAACCCGGGCATGCGGGTCGATGTCCTCAATGTTCTCGATCACCATCACGCAGCCCATATCTTCAGCGCGTTTCACGGCGTTCTTCAACGTATCGTGCACACGCTCGATAATCGCTGCCCGACTGCCGGGAGTATAATCCAGATTGTTATGATCCCATGTGGTGTAGGGCGAATGGATCACCATCTGCGTCGCACCCAGATGTGCGCAGACATCAAGCCCCTGCCCGATACGCTTCTTTACAACCTCACGAACATCGGGATCTTCCGAATCAATTGTGAACCCCCAGAACGGCCCGTGAATGCCCAGGCGACCTTGATACCCGTCGAGTTCCTTCTTGATTTCATTAGCAAGTGGCTTCCAATCGCCGTTCAGGACGTGCGCCCAAAAGAAATCCTGCACCTCAAGGTCGCGTTGGCGCTCGAGGATCCAGTCTCGGTGCATACGTAGGCCTTCGAGCGGAAGTGCAACTCCTAAAACGGGCAGTGAATGATGTGGGATAGACATGTTGATCTCCATAAATTCGGTTTGATCATCATGATGAAAAAAAATGACGAGTGAATGACGAACTTTATCTCGCCAGAGATACCGACACACACAGTGCCTCATGGTCAGAAATGGCCATTCCGTCCGCATCGATGGCTGGCAGGGTAGCAGGTACTGATGCCTCAAGGCCGCGCGTGAAGAACCAGTCAATCCGCGTAAACGGTGGTTCAGGTGTTCCGTCAGGGCGGGTTCGGCAAGACGCCTCGGGCAAATTGGCATGTCGCCATTCAAACCCTGCCTCGCGCATCACCGCAAACATCGGTTCAATCGGCGAAGGGTCATCAAAGATTTGACGCAAAGCTTCGGGATCGGTCGGTAAGGTTAGCGTGTTAAAATCACCCCCAATAATCACAGGCAAAGCGCCTGCGCGTTCATTGATTGCTTCAACAAGCCGTCGCGCCTGATCTCCACGTTTGGCGGGCGTCGTGCGATTTTCGAAATGCGCTGACACGCACCATAGACCGTTGTGTTGTTCACCAATTCGGGCAGCAACCGCATTGCGAAAGCCAATTCGGCGCTGATCCGCCGTTTCCCGGTCGACATACCAATAGGCACCGTCATCAAGCCTGACCGCAAAAGCATCGTACAAAGTGTGTCGCGAAACAATCGCATTGCCATGATACCCAGAGGCATTGGTTTCCCCAGCATGCCAAATCATTTCGCGATCATCGCCAATACCAAGCTCGGCAAATTCAAGGGCATAGACGTAGCCCGCGCCCGTTGGCCCAGCGAGATCGGCAATCGTGTGCCGGTTGCCCGAGCGCGCCATCCCGATATCGACTTCTGTCAGCAACGCGACATCGGGAGCAACCGACCCCAACAGCGCACGAGACGCAGCGTCATATTTGAGCCGTTCCGCATTCCAAGAAAAGATAACGAGGCTACCATTCGTGCGCTTCGTCTCATCGGGAGAGCTGGCTGGAACCTGCTCGAGGGCCTTAAAGGCCGGGATGTCTTGAAGACACGAATCATGAAGTTCAATCGTCGCCGCACCCGCCTGAGCCTTTGCAATTACGTCCGCGCTCAAGGGGGAAAACCTGCTGACCTTTCTATCAATAATTTTCGAATTCATGGCAGCTTTCCTCACCTTCATTCGCAAAAACTGGCGGTACGAATGATGCGTTTTCACGACGTCCCCATGACAGTCAACTGCGCAAATCTTCAACGTTAATCTTCATAAATGCGTCATGGGATGTTCCGAAGAATGTCACACTCCGCAGGTACCGATCTGGGCGCTAAACCACCGAACCAACCTTCGACGGAGCTATCTTATGAAATCGAAACTCATCGCTACAGCTGCTACGCTTTTGCTCGCAGCAACTACGTCGGCCTTCTCAGCAGAGCGCGTAAAATTTGAAATGTGGCACGGCCTGACCGGCGATCTCGGCAGCGCCGTTGAGGAAGTTTGCAAGCGCTTCAACGACTCGCAAACCGCGTACGAAATCACATGCACCTCACAAGGCTCCTATGACAACGCTTTACAGAACGCGATTGCTGCATATCGCGCGAAAAAGAACCCGACCATCGTTCAGGTCTTCGATGCCGGTACGCTAGATCTGCTCCTTTCGGAAGCCTATGTTCCTGCTGGAAAGCTGATGGAAGATAATGGCTATAAAATCAATTGGTCCGATTATGTGCCCGCAATTTCGAATTATTACGCTGATTCGAAGGGTGTTCTGAATTCTTTCCCGTTTAATTCCTCAACAGCAATGCTGTATTGGAACAAGGATGCCTTTGCCAAGATTGGTAAATCAGAAGCTCCGAAGACATGGGAGGAAACTTTTGAGACCTTGAAGGCACTGAAAACTGCAGGTTACGAATGCCCCATGGCTTGGGATTATGGTGTGTGGCAAACGATGGAACAATTTTCAGCCACAAACAATATTCCAATCGCAACCAAGGGTAACGGTTACCAAGGCCTTGACGCTGAATTTTCCGTCAACAAGACCAAGTTCGTTGACATAATCAAAAGCATGAAAAAAGCCTACGATGACGGCCTCGTGAAGATAAAGACGCAGGACACAGGGGCAACGATCGTACAGGCCTTCTCCAATGCCGATTGCCAGTTGATGCTCTCCTCCATCGCGGATCATGGCACGGTTGGTAAGACTCAGAAGCCTGACATGCAGTGGGACGTCGCCATGCTTCCGATTCTGGCAGGTGGCGAGCGTCATAACTCGCTCGTAGGCGGTGCATCTCTATGGACGCTTAAAGGCAAATCCGCCGACGAATACAAGGGGGCTGCGGCCTTCTTCAACTTCATCGCTCAGCCGGACGCTGCGCTCTTCTTTTCGACCCGCACGGGCTATATCCCTGTCACCACGTCGGGCTTCGAATTCATGAAGGCTCAAGGCTTCTACGATAAGGCACCGTATAAGGGCCGTGAGCTGGCCATTGCTTCGCTGAATGCTTCTCCTATTACGGAAAATACCCGTGGAATCCGTCTTGGCGGCTACGTCCAGATCCGCAAGGAAATGCGCGATGCTCTCGTGGAAATCTTTGCCAATAAGGTTTCAGTCGAAGCAGGAATCAACTCTGCGGTAGAGCGGTCAAACGCCGTTCTCCGCAAGTTCGAAAAAACCTACGGTGGCAAACAACTTCCTTGATAAAGAACTCTATTATGGACGCGGCAAAAGCCGCGTCCATCATTCTTGCGGACAGAAAAACATGGAAAAACGCGCGACCTTTTCAAATGCTTCCATCGGGGTGCTGTTTGTCGTCCCGCAGATTTTGCTCGTCTTTACTTTTTTCTACTGGCCGACGGGTGCTGCCCTTTTCTGGGCCTTCACACTAGAGAGGCCCTGGGGTGGCGGCAATGAATGGGTGGGTCTCGATAATTTCCGCCAGGTTTTTGCCGATCGAGCCTATTGGGCTTCGATCACACGAAGTCTAGTTTTCGCGGGTGCCACCACTTTCCTGGCCATGGGATTTGGATTGTTACTCGCCGTTGCCTGCGATCGGGGCCTTAAATTCTATCAGGGATTTAGAACTGTTTTTGTCTGGCCTTACGCGGTTGTTGCACCCGCCGCTGCTCTGGCTTTCCGATTCATTTTTGCCCCTGACGCTGGCATTTTTTCTGCACTCGTCAAATCCAATCCCGAATTCTGGAATCCGGCGCAGAATGGCTCTCACGCGATGGTGATGGTGATTGTCTGCTATTCCTGGAAGTATGCCGCCTATTGTTTCATCTTTTTCTTGGCAGCCCTCCAGGCCATTCCTCGATCCGTCATTGAAGCAAGCGCTATGGACGGGGCGGGCGTGCTCCGGCGGGTCCGTGATATTCAACTTCCGCTGATTACGCCGACTTTCTTTTTTCTGCTTGTGATCAGCATCACGGATAGTTTCCAAGATTCGTTCAGTATTGTGGACGTGATGACGGACGGCGGACCCGCCAAGGCGACCGAATTCATGGTCTATAAAATCTATTTCGACGGTTTCCGCGGGCTCGATTATTCGGGTGCTGCGGCCCAATCCATCGTGTTGATGTTCCTGATGATGGTACTGACGTTCTTTCAGTTCCGTTTCATCGAACGTCGCATCCATTACAGCTGAGTTTGCCATGATTGAGCGCACGCCACTTCTCAACGTTACCACCTATATCGTCCTGTGTATCGGGGCTCTCATGGTGTTTATCCCGCTTTGGCTGGTCTTCGTTGGTGCCACACTCACAGTACGAGAGATCAATATACCGGAACTTCACCTTATCCCGGGCAACCATTTGTTCGAAAACCTTTCGGCAGCGTGGGAGCGTGGGCATCTGGGCGGGCGTCTAACTAACAGTCTGATCATGTCGCTCGGCGTCGCAACAGGCAAAGTAGCTATGTCGGCGATTACAGCATTTGGTCTCATCTATTTCCGATTCCCGGGCCGGATGCTGATTTTCTGGCTCATCTTTATCACGCTAATGCTGCCTCTCGAGGTTCGTATCGTGCCGACCTATGCGGTTGCTGCCAATGCACTCTGGCCGTTTCAATC
>Ga0315905_10007766_pt1 | contig 10850 bp, 9 predicted proteins | sample LakEriMetagenome_5_FD_203522 | JGI IMG/M metagenome (GOLD analysis project Ga0315905, IMG submission 203522) | Freshwater fungal communities from buoy surface, Lake Erie, Ohio, United States - Buoy 4 MA121 | ecosystem: Environmental > Aquatic > Freshwater > Lake | place: USA: Lake Erie, Ohio... | reverse complement strand
GTCCCTCTTGTGTGTTGCTGAAACGCGTGCCACAAGGCCGAACGGAGAGTGGGGGTATAGTACTCGCCACCAATGCTGGGCCACGAGTGCCCAGCGGCGGTGTCACCCTGAGGAGGCGTTGTGCTTACCGACCTTCAGTCATCTATTTGATTGTCAATAAACTTCTGTCTCTCTCTCTCTCTCTCTCTTTCGCTCGCTCTCTCTGTCTCTCCCCATTCTTCCAACGACACCTACATTCTCCCTGTAAGCAGAAGAATATCTGATGGATGCCCACACGGATTCAGCCTAACATCCTCTAGTCGCCCGATCCTTGGTCACCTTCCACGCGCGGTGTCACCCGGAAGAGGCGTTGTACTTACCGACCTTCAGTCATCTAGTTGATTGTCAATAAACTTATCCCTCTCTCTCTCTCTCTCTCTCTCTCTCTCTCTCTCTCTCTTCGCCCCCGCCTTCATAATCGCCGCGTTGAGCAATTAGCGACAGTACCTGCTGTTGGGCGCTGATCAAGGCCTGCAGAGCCTGCAGAGTGGAGGGATCAGGGTTCGCCGACATTTTCTGTATGCCCTCCGTCAATTCCTCCTGCAAGGTCGCAGGTGAAGGCCAAGCGGAGCGAGGGGGCAGAGATGAAAGGAAGGAGGAAGGCATGTCTGTCATACGATCGGGAACCACAGGCATGCGAGTGGGGGGGTGCAAGCGAGCGTCAGAAGAACAAGGATGTGCCCCCCGCAACAAGGATGTGCCCCCCGCAACACACACCTGATTCTTCTGTAGCGTTTGCAACACCTGCTCTCTACTCTGCTGACCACTCGTGTTCTCCGCGATAGTCTCATCCTCGTCCCCTGTCTCCTTGGCCTGGGCGCCCTCTCCTTCGTCTGGCTTTGCCGCCGCATCTGCTGCCTCCGCCTCCCGGGCGAGGACGTACACGAGCCAGAGACACAGATATGACAAACACAAAATTACCACACACACACACACACACACACACACACACACACACACACACATACACACACACACACACACACACCAAAGAGAACCGTGGACCCACAGCAGCTCTCGCTTATGAATATAATTGCAGCACAACCGTACGGCAACCTACGCAAACATCTTCCTATTTTTGTCCTATTTTTGTCCTATTTTTGACCGCCGGTGTCCATCTTCAATAAGTTAAGTAATAACTAAGTTAAGTAATAATACTCACTACTAAGTTAAGTAATAATACTAACTAATAGGTGTCCATCCAACCACAGCTGTCCCCACAAGTAACGCTCGTTGTACCTAACTACACAGGTATCGCTCGTTGTAGTAGTGAATAGTGGAGCTTTTTTTTTTTTGTGATGCTTCACAATCACACGTTGTACCTAACTACACAAGTATCGCTCGTTGTACCTTAGCCTTCTGGAGGCGCTCCTCCTCCTTTTGGCGAGCGAGTTTGCGAGCGATCATGCCTTTCTGACGCGCTTGGATCCTTTTCGCCGCGTTTTCTTTCCGTCTGTGTGTGTGTGTGTGTGTGTGTGTGTGTGTGTGTGTGTACATATTTGTATAAACATATGTACATATCATAAATGCGTTTTCTTTCCGTCTGCACACCACGCCACCGACACAAAAATCACAGGAAGAAGAGAGGCATGATATGGCAAGAAATAGATGCCGGAAGAGCGTGCGCGTGCAGGCTGACACGAATGCCGGCATTCCAATGTGATCTCTTACACCATTTGTGATTTAACGCGACGCGAATGCCCGCATTCCAATGTGATCTCTTACACCATTCATGATTCAACGTACCGTTTGAGGAAATCAGGGACTGGTTTCAAAAGCCATTCATAAATGGCTAAATCAGCATTGCCCGTCGTTATCAGCCGCATCCTGTTGCTCGGGGCAAAGTGCCAAAACTCAGGTGTGCGCATGAGGATTGCATTTGAATGATGGTGCGCTGCATGGGGCATGTAAGCGAGGTAGAGAGGGTCGACTCTGAGGAGGAGGATACATGTGATATGAGGAGGAGGATACATGCAAGCGAGGTAGAGAGGGTCGACTCTGAGCGTACAGGATGGATGCAAGTAAGATTGGGATGCTTGAAACGTGCACACGCTCCTTCTATTGATGGCGAACGCGGCAGATGGGGCCGACAATACTCGGGGGGCAATTGGACAGGATATTGGTAGCCATTTATGTTTGAGCGCGCGCACGCGCATGCGTGAACTGCGTGTGTGTGTGTGTGTGTGTGTGTGTGTGTGTGTGACCTATGCGTCTCGACGTTTCTTGCGAACGCAACACAAGCCACCGCACCAGAGTGATGACCAGCACCCTCGAGCACCATCGCTCCATCTTGACTGTCTTCAGCTCCAGCGACACGCACGCTCACACCCTGATAGGTTACAATAGACACTGCTCCTGAGCTATCGCCCGCTGCGAACATGGGACCGTGCCCACAGCGCTCTGCTGCGTTCCTCAGGAGAAGATAACAGACACGAGGATGGGGACAGGAAGGAAGGAGTGCAGAGCAACGGGACAAAGATTCAGAACTTGGCGAGGTGACATGCAGCCGTGAGCTCAACAAATTTAAATTTGTTGATTTAACAAAGGTGCACGAAGACGGCGAGTGCCCCCCCACAGCAAGCAAACCGCAACGAAAATCAACGAAAACAAGACCAGGCACCTGCAGAAGTGGATGCGTGCGAGCCATGGAATGCAGCTTCGAGGGCAAAGCCAAAGGGAATGCGCCACGAACTCCACCCGTGACCAGGTCTGTAACGGAAAAAAGCAGGCAATGGGCAAAACATATGAGGAGGAGGATACATGTCATAGGAGGAGGAGGATACATGTCTGTAACGGGAAAAAGCAGGCAATGGGCAAAACATCCGTCAAAATCTTTCAAACGTACTAGAAACGTGAGTCGTCACTAGTGCACGAGTGTAACCACGCGAAAAGCGTGCGCCCAACAGAGTGGCGTGCAAGGAGGGCCAAGACGATGAGGTAAGACCGATGAGGCAAGACTGTGCACCTGTCCCTAGCGGCTGAGAGCTGACTCGACTCAAATGCGTCCCATGCATCTAGCGAGGAGACATCTCTCCCCGCCTCGACCCCGACTGCTCCATGCCCGCCCGCGCGGTCCATCGTAAAGTCTGGCGTGAGAGCACGAAACGGCAGGACGGACCAATAGAGCACCTCGCGCTCACGCGTGGCCACCTGAAGATAGCGCCCATCCGCCGACCAATCGAGAGAGAGAGGAACACCACGGGCTTTGTGTGGTGGTAGCAGTCCTTTCTCAATTCTTGGAAGCACGTCATCGTTACTACCTAAGACGCGCTTCTTGCCAACAAAGGTGATCAACACCGACACCTCGAGATGGTGGCATTGGCTTGCCGCACTTTCAGACGCGGACGACTTTACAATGGAAAAGCCAGCCGACGCAAGGTATTGGCTATCCGGGCGGAAGCATGTTGCAGTGATGGCACTCAATGCGGCATATCCGGCGGGTGTATCGCCAATCTGCGAAACACGTATGGAAAGGTCGTGAGCGTTGATGATATACAGAGATCCCTTTGCCGAACCCACAGCAATTGCCTGTGCGTCGTGTGACCATGCAATGCACAGAAGGTCTTCTTGCAGTTCTGTCAACTTTGCGGCCCTGCCTGCTGTCGGCTCTTGCCCTGATTTCCCACGGGCTACGGGCAGGTCCCACGTGCGCAAGGTGCCATCACGCCCAGCCGATGCTCCCATTTCGCCATGGGGATGTGTAACCAACGACACCAACGGCCAATTCTCAAGCAAATGCGGCAAAATCTCGGAGTTTGTTATCTTGTTCTCCTCCAGAGCCCCAAATGTAATCGGAGCAGTTGGACCTGGCTGGTAGAGAGAAGCAAGACGCACGGGGATGCCAGCTTTGGTTTCCAATTCCACTGCTGCGCCCGGAAGAAGATAGCACACACGCGCTTTTGTAACGGCTGACCGGAACTGCACAAATCCCAGTATTGGGCCGAGGACAGAGTCCTTTGTTGCAGATTTAGAATGCCATGCAGTCACAGACGTCGATGTAGTGGTGTGATTTACAGAAGACGCCATAATCGTCCTCGAATCCACAGGCGTCTGGCGATATACCAGGTAGCTGGCCAGATCTTTCAACTTCTCCAGGCAAGTTTGCACGCTTGTTGACGAATCCTGCAAGGTGAAGACCCACTCGCGTGACTCCATTAAGCCCTTTGGTCTTGGCGTATGTCCATGATTAAATTTGTTGTAATCCGATGCGTCTGAGATCGGGACCTCAAGCATGTCATTCGATGACAGCCCAACATACGCTTTGCCTTGCCTAAATCCCTCTCCCACGCACACACTGTGGACGCATGCGGCGCGGTCATGAAGCATGGCCTTGCATGGAATTGCGTAACGGGACTCGAGAGTGGAGGTACCCTGGGAGGCAATAACGTTCCAAATCTTGATCGCACAATCCATGCCACCTGTAATCATGGTGGTCATGTTGCCAGCTATATCAAACACGCCCCCAGGGTGCACCAATCGAATGCGGTTCGTGCTGTGTTCACCACGCCACGTTATCAAATCGCCATTGGCCATCCCTGCCACCAGTCACAATTCGGTCAGCTGATGTCGATGGCACAATATCGGCCATCAGCATCTTCTGTGTCAAACAGACCTGTGACGAGAACAGAGCTGCTCACAAAGTGACAGCAAATGGCCATGGGGTCAGGCAATTGGTCTGAGATGTGATGGAGCACTCCCTCTTCGATAATGAGTTTGCACCTTTCTCCTGCTGCAGGGTTGTGCAACGTCCAGAATGTGACGCCGTGCGGTCCACAGGTGGAAGCCCACACCTGGTCTCGGTCACCGTCTGACCGCTCGAAAAAGTGATTGCATTTTACATCCAGGAACGGCACGTTGTGATCACAAGTCAGATGTGCGAGTTGCACCTCATCAGCCCAATCCCACACCGTAAGGGTCCGCGAGTCGTCGAGTCCTCCTGCACACAACAACATCTTGCCTTCTGGTCCAAACGAAAGCTGGCGCACGGGAAAGGCATGTATAAGCTTGGCTATGCATGTCAATGCCACTGTGTCCCAGACATGCACTTCGCCCACATCTCCGACTTCTGCTGTTGCCATAAGCACAGGCACTTCCAAATCAAAACCAGCATCAGCATGGTCAGCGCGTGCAATCGGCTCGAATTTTGCGATGCATGCAACGTCATCAGCGTGCTGCAAATAGAAGCGTTGCTTTGCCCGCTCTCCACTGAGAACCACAACTCGGCCAACAAACCAAACAATCAGGCCATCCTTTCCCGACAAAACATTGCCCCGACAGTCATGGCCACGATAGCCGTGCACACGCTCCAACTGGAGGTCGAGATCTTTGAGAGCCATCCTGGCAAAACTTGACCCCCAACCCCCAATCACATCTGCGCTCAGGAAGAGATCAAGTGGAGGTCGCAGCATAGAAGTGCGCCAAGGCTCAGAGGCGTGGGAGAAAGAAGCCTGCGCAGAGGCTCGCGCAGAGACCCCATAGCACGGCAAGAGACCCAAGAGAAGCCTGATGCCTTCAGCATGCTGGCTGCGCATCACAGAGAGCGAGTCTGTGTAAACCTCTGTCTTGAGACGGCGTAAGCGCCAACAGAAGATTGTGAGCTCTCTGCCACCAGCCGTGAACACAGTTTCGCCACCGACAGCACCTGCAGGCATGAAGCATACTGCACTTACTGCCGCGGAATGCGCGCGTATTCTTGTCAGCTTTGCGTCGTCAATGCTGGGAAAACGCGAAATGAATACTTCACCCGACGATGTCCCGGCAATCACCACGTCCTTGCCAACCCGCGTGACTGCATTGATCTCGTACTCTGTAGACCTGTGCACTCCCACACGTCACTTGTCACCTGCAGAGACTGCGCGAAATGACAAGCCCTAACAAACTCTTACACAACGGAACGTGTGTGTGTGTGTGTGTGTGTGTTTGTGTGTGTGTGTGTGTGTGTGTGTGAAAATATTGGTTTGTGAATATTTGGGTATTTGTGGGTGTGTGTGTTGCACGCCCTACCCGGCTTCAGGGTGCAAGCCTCGCACACTCCAGCCGATAGTGGATGAGGTTGTGTGCCAGTGCACGTCACGAAGCAGCGAAACGTTACGCACTTGCCGCCCTTTGCGCTCCAACTCCCAGTAAACTATGTCCTGAGCGCAACAGAGAAGACACAGGCAGAACATACAGCTGTGTTGGGTTCGAGCACATTGTTACCGAATACATTTTACTTGAGACTGCAGTATCTGATATATGATGATTTGACACTATGTATGATGATGTGACACTATGTATGATGATGTGACACTATGTATGATGATACATACATTTTACTTGAGACTGCAGTATCTGAGTGCAGAATCTAGCGCGTTTGGTTCTCACCTGAGCGTTGGTAGCACCCTGCAGGTAATGGCCATCCAGACTCCAGTCCAAGGTGCAGATGAAGCCACCAAGGGACACGGAAATCAGCCGCTTCATCTCATATCCAGAGAGGCTCTTGAAGTACAATGCGATGGTATTATCGGAGTAGGCAACAGCCAGCATGTTATCCTGCGGCGAATATTTCACACACATCACGCCCGCACTCCGACTTGCACCCTGCTCCCCCAGCATCACGCCCCCCCGCCCCCCAGGCGCTATGGTCTCGAGCAAACATAGGCGGCCAGACTTGCAGCTCATGATTTTGCAATTGCCATTTGTGAGCCCAACGCACAAGTGCGCATCAGTGTCGGCGCTCATGTCGACACACACGGCCGTCAGAGCACGCGTCTGGCCCTTAGGCGTGTACTCCCAGAGACGGTGCTGGGACACCATGCGTTTGGAGCGCATATCCCACACGCGCACTGTGCTGTCGCTCCCGACGGAGGCCAAGAGGCCGAGGTTGGAATGCGAGCACAAACACGTCACGTGATCTTGCGCGTGCGCATTGAGAAGGGAACGACATTCAGCCTGCGTGCCAAATGTTGGACCGTCGTTGACGAGCAGGTAAATGCTGTTGGTTTCTAGGCCCATGGCGATGCAAGTGCGGCCAGTTTCATCGCTCGGCAGGATGCTCAGTGCGCGCACACACGGCGTGCGATGGTCCCAATACGAGTATGCGCCGCTATGACCTTTCCCCCGAGGCTGCGAACCAACAGCGTTTTCCTTGCCGTCATGAGCTCCAGTGTGCGCGACAGGTGCTTGATGCGGCTCGTTCGCTGCGTCCATCTTGCGGCACAGTTCGTCTGCGTCGATGGTGCCGAGCAGAGTGAGCACGGTTCGGGCGCGTTGGGGGAAGGGTTTCGTCAGCGACCACTGGTGCACTTTGCCGTCATGGGCAGCGCTGAGTAGATAATCATCTTGCACGGCAAGGTCAAAGATAGGACCCGCGTGAGCGGGTTCCAAACTCTTGCTTACTGCAATCCCGTTCCACACGTAAATGCACCCATCCTGCATCCCTGTTACAGTGGTCATGGCGTCGAGAAACTCGATGCTCACGGCAGCCTGCTGAAGTCCAACTTCTCCGACTGAGCCGTACACGCCCAGCAACGAAGCAAATATTTCGGCCTCGCCGCCTTGCCCTTTTGCCTCTTGCCCTTTCAGCGACCAGAACCTGCCTCCAAGAATCCATCCAATGTCACGTGACCAGCTTGCTGCATCGCCGTGCACGCACAGAGCCTTTGGTTGTTGTCTCTATATAGGTCTCTTTGTCCCTATTTATGTCTCTTTTGACTGTGCAAGCACAGATCCTGTCCCCTCCTCGCCGCCCCTGGAACTATATTCCCGCCGACACTCAACCTGCAGGCACACACACGAGCACGAATCTCCAGAAAACGTGACCCCTTCTGAGCTAGAGTGTGAACAATGCCCTGGAACTATCTCACCGCACTGATTGCGTCCCGGCCGTGACGAGGGTAAAGTTGCGTCGACTCTGGAAAGGGTTTGCACGCGCCGCGTAAACGCGACCTGTGCCCGCACTTGCAGACGCAATCAATTGCCCCTCTTTCCATAGCCATACCAGCACCTAAGTCCAACCGCCGCGTCACCTTGCACCCAGGTCTTTGAGTGTGCTTTATGTGTGGCTCGGATGCGTGGAGTGTGTTTTTCTGAACATTCGAGATCCGCAGGGAAGGAAAGATTATCGAGCTTAAACATGGAGCGGCACGGCAGGCGCACGGCAAAAAGCCCGGCGGAGCAGAAACACGACACAGAAAGAAAAAGAGCAACACGGGCGGGGTGAGGTGGATGGAGACCATCATATCCTCGGTTACAGCAACGACCAGATCACCGCTCTCTCCTTTCGTAGTCAGATAATTGTCAGCAAACGACAAGCAGCTGACACCCGACCAAGTTTCTTCGCCTTCAGCCGACGACACGACGCTGCGGGGCAATACTGCTAGCGTCTCCATGCTGTGCGAGTCCCAAACACACACTTTGCCCTTTAGCCCGTGCTCGCCTGTCGCGACGATGACCTTCTCTGGATGCATGGCAATAGCCGACACCTCATCAGTGTGCTCGAGAAAGAAGCGCTGTGTGCGGGTCTCAATGTTGAATACGACCGCGATGTACGAGGCGGGAAAGATGATCTCGCCCGAAACGTTGCAACACAGATTGCCCCGTGCTCGGGACCCGCTGTAGCCAAAGACGAATTCCAGCTCAAGCTTCGTCGGAGGCACTGTTCTGCCAGCCTCCCCGGGGTCGACCCAGCCGGTCGGCGGAAACGCAGTTGATTGCCAGGCTGGCACGGTAGCCACCAGCTCGCTCTTTTCAGGCGCGCCTCGACGGCTTGCTGCGCGTGGGCAGGTGCGCCCGATCATCTCCGCAACACCACCTCTACCATAGTCCGCTCTGCCGTGCGGCTTGCCATCGCTTTCAGCCAGGGCGCCCGGAGGGGGCGCGGACGAATGGGTGCGTGCCTCGACATCCTCTTCTATGAGGACCTTGACCGCGTCGAGGAGCTTCAGGCGCTGCCCGAGCGACACAATGTTGAAAGGCGGCTCCTTGAGCTTCTGGTTTCCTGAGATCCCGTCGAGCAGCACCAGCTGCCGTCCACGCACACCGTGCTTGCGGAAAATGTCCGCCAGCGACACGCCACCCTGGCTTGAACCCAGCAGCGACTGCGTGCTGCATGCGTCTAGGAACTGCGCGACCTTTGCGGCGGTCCACTCGTCCACGGGCCCGTCCTTGAGAAGCTTCCTGCAAACCTCGCGGACTTCGCGTGGGCGATCTTCCTCCGACTTTTCCGCCTTTTTCGCCGGCGCCCCGGACATGTCCGAGTCACAGCGTGCGGCGGCGAGAGGCGGGGTCTACGTGTACGTGAATGTGTGCTTTGTTGAGCGCTGACATTAACATGCGCGAAAAAGCATCCACGAACCGGACACCATGGCAGCCGACGGCGGCAGAAGCAAACAGGAGTCGCATGTCCTCGCTCTCGTGTGCCTGCTGGTCGTCGGCGTCGCTGATGAAGCGGCAGATGCAGAGCAGCCTGCCGTGGTCTTGAGGCTGGCCAATGCCCTGCAACGCTCTACCGAGTATGGCCAGTACGACGACGAGTTCCTCAAAAGCAACATCGCCGAGGTCTTTCGTGCGTGCGTGCGTGCGTGCGTGTGTGCATATGCATATGTGTGTGTGCGCGCGCGCGTGCTACACGCGTCATGAGCGCGCATGCGTGCGCAAACGAGCTCGATCTCACTCTGCATGTCCGGGCTCGCTCGCGAACACAATCGATGCTTACTGCGCAACAGGTGCGCGCGGGATACTACCAAATGTACTATTCGCCGAGGGTGTACACAGAACACCCGGAGCAGGTCACCATAACGCTCGCGATTGAGGTGACCGGCTACGACATGGGCGCGCTCAAGGACTTTGCTTCAGCGCGCCCGTGCGTTCGCGTGCAGCTGCCGCAGGTCAGGCCTAGATGAAAAATAGCCCCTTGGCCGTGCTGACAGCGCTTGCGCGTGCAGCACCTGCTGTGATCTCGAAAATCTTCTCGCTGATGCACCCATACCTATGCGAACCAGGACGACCCGAATCAGGAAGGTGCAGTCGAGCAAGGCGATGCTGAATTCTGCGGGCATCGCACGTTTAGCTTTCCCTGGTCCGGCCAACGGAATTTGCACGAGCCGAGGCTTTTTTATGCTGCCCTCTATGACCGCAACATGCACTGGGTTGCCGACTCTGAAACCATCGCCGTCGAGTTCGTTGAGTTGCCCACGTGGCGCCCGTGGCGGCTCGAGTTGCCCCGCGCTCACCTGCAAATGCGCAACTCCCCCGATACGGACATGGATAAGGACGTACTGGAGCGTCCACCTGAGTCCAAAGAAGGCCATCTGCTTCTCAGCCATGGGCAGCAGGCATCTGGTACCTCTGACCAGTCAGCGGGAGGACAAGCGGGAGACAAGGACGATTGCTCGCCGGAAAACCAGCCAGGCTTTGGGGCGGGGCAAGGGGCGTACGGGGATAGGGCAGTTGTGACGTTTCTCGCAGATGCGGCAGATGTTGGTACGTTTCTGGCTCGTCTGCAGAACTGGCAAGAAAACCTGGGCAAACCGTGTGCACCTCAAGCGTCGGCACCTGCTAACGGCTTTGCGAGCTGCTGCCGCAACACGGATGACAACGGAGGAGGCGATGCACGCAATGACGGAAACAGTGGTAGTGACAGTGGTGGAGACAGGCGCAGAAGCTGGGATCGGTGAACATATGTACATATATATGTATGTACGTATGTATGTTTTTACGTACACACGCGCGCGCACACACACACACACACACACACACACACATGGACATGCGGCTGTATGCATATGAACATGTGTATGCACAGAAAAACACACACAAACACATCTCTCGCG
>Ga0315905_10007763_pt1 | contig 10854 bp, 1 predicted proteins | sample LakEriMetagenome_5_FD_203522 | JGI IMG/M metagenome (GOLD analysis project Ga0315905, IMG submission 203522) | Freshwater fungal communities from buoy surface, Lake Erie, Ohio, United States - Buoy 4 MA121 | ecosystem: Environmental > Aquatic > Freshwater > Lake | place: USA: Lake Erie, Ohio... | reverse complement strand
GCGTGCTCCGGACGCGAAACCCCCCTTGCGCGGGTTTTTTTTTCGCCCAAAACACGAACGCCGCCCCCCCCCCCCCAAAAAAAAAACACACGGAAAACACCACCACCAAACCAAACCAAAAAAAAAACCTTCCACAGGTCCGCCTCGACGACCCGTCGCAGTACCAGGCCCTCGTCGACGCCGAGTGGAACATCATCTACGACAAGCTCGCCAAGTGCGCCGCGTCGGGCGCCAAGGTCGTGCTCAGCCGCCTCGCGGTCGGCGACCTCGCGACGCAGTACTTTGCCGACCGCGGCATCTTCTGCGCGGGGCGCGTCCCCGCGGAGGACATGGAGCGCGTGGCCAAGGCCACGGGCGCGCGCGTGCAGACGACCGTCAACAACCTCGACGCGGCGGCCGCGCTGGGCGAGTGCGCGCGCTTTGAGGAGCGGCAGGTCGGCGGGGAGAGGTACAACCTGTTCACGGGGTGCCCGGGCGCGCGCACGGCGACGCTCGTGCTGCGCGGCGGCAGCGAGCAGTTCATCGACGAGGCCGAGCGCTCCCTCCACGACGCCATCTGCATCGTGCGGCGCGCGCTCAAGCACGCGCAGGTCGTCCCGGGCGGGGGCGCCGTGGACATGGCCGCGAGCAGCGCGCTGCGCGCGGCGGCGCTCGAGATCCCGGGCAAGGCGCAGCTGTTCACGGCCGCGTACGCGCGCGCGCTCGAGGTGATCCCGCGGCAGCTGTGCGACAACAGCGGGTTCGACGCGACGGACGTCCTGAACAAGCTGCGGCAGAAGCACGCGGCGGCGGCGCAGGCCGCGGCGCAGGCGGCCGCGGCGGGCGCCGACGAGGCGGGGCAGGCCGCCGCGGCCGTCGCGGCCGGCGCGCGCTTCGGCGTCGACGTCAACACGGGCGGCGTGGTCGACACGTTCGGCGCCTTCGTGTGGGAGCCGTCCCTCGTGAAGATCAACGCGCTGCAGTCGGCCACCGAGGCGGCGTGCCTGGTCCTCAGCGTGGACGAGACGGTGCGCAACCCCAAGAGCGAGTCGGCCGAGGGCGGCGCCATGGCGGCCGCGATGGGCGGGCGCGGCGGCGGGCGCGGCGGCGGGCGCGGCGGCGGCATGGGCGGGCGCGGGATGCGCCGGTGATTTCTTTTGGCGGGTATTTTCGTGTGCATCAGGTTTGTGGTGGCGCCGATCGTGGTCGTTTTCGAGTCGACGGATCAAGCGCAGAGGACCAAAAAGAGAGGGGAGCGACGAACGTTTCTTTGTTTGTTGTCGTGGTCGCTGGGCCCCTCCTCGCGACAGCGTGTGTGTAAGGGGCGTCCTCCCTCCTCTCTCTCCTTACACGTCCTCCTTGTCGTCGTCGTCCAGCTCGAGCCCATACCCGGCCAGCGCCTCCCGCAGCCGCGCCGCCGCCAGCTCGGCCTGCGCGCGCCGCCCCCGGGCCATGTCGGCGTCGGCGTCGCCCCCGCCGTCGCCCGCCGCCGCCGCCGCCGCCGCCGCCGCGGCCCCGTCGCGCCGCCACCACTCGGCAAACGGCACCTGTACCACGACCCACCCGCGCGCCTCGAGGGAGGCGCGGCGGGCGGCCGCCGCGCGCGTGGGCGCGTGCGGATAAGTGCGCGCGCAAGCTTCGGGCGGCAAGGGCTCCCAAGCGACCATCGCGACGTGGCGCGCTCCCGTTGTTTGCGCGTCTGAAGGGCCGTCGCCGCGGAGGCCGCTGCCCTTGCCGCCGCCGCCCGCGAATCCCAAGCCAAAGTCGTCGTCGCCCTCGTCGCCATCCGAGTCGTCGCCGCTGCTGGCGCCGCCGCGAGAGGAAGACGGGGAGGCGCGGGACCTGCGCGCGCGCCGCACGGCCGCGCGCGTCACGAGCGGCACGACGAGCGCGCCGTCCATCGTCGTCGTCTCGGGCGGCGGCAGCAGCAGCCCGGCGGCCCCCGGGCCCCTCAGCCGCAGCACGGGCCCCAGGCCCGCGTCCTCGACGGCGCGCGCGACCGAGGCCTCGAGCTCGGAAGGCGAGGACGACGGGCGCGGGGCCAGGCCCCCCGCTCCGCCGCCGGCGAGCGCCCACGCCGCAAACGCCGGGGCGGCCAGCAGCGGCGGCAGCAGGGCGGCGGGCCGGGCGACCGAGGCGCGCGCCGACGCGTCGATCAGGGCCTTGACAGAGCGCGCCAGGGGCAGAGGGGGCGGGCGAGCAGAGGGGGCGGGCTGGGCGCGGCGCTTCGAAGGCCGCCGCCGCGCCGAGACGACGTCGGCCAGGGCGGCGAGCGCGACGTCCCCGAGGCGGTGGCGCGCCTCGAACAGGGCCGCGAGCTGCTCGGGCGCGTACGCGGCGGCGGCGTCAAAGCCGGAGAGCGCCCACTGCAGCTCGCGCCACAGCCCCCCCGGCGGAGGAGGGGGCGCGGCCGCGGAGCCGCCGCCGCCGCTGGCGCGGATCGCCGCCCGCGCGTCGGCGTCCAGGCCGGCGCCCGAGCCGCTGCGCTTGAGCGCGACGGCCGCCCACAGCACGTCGACGAGGGCGGCCTGGAGCGCGGCGGCGGGCTCGGGCGGGGGGAGGCAGCTGTTGCGCGCGGACGGCGGCGAGGAGCGCGGCGGCGTGGGAGGCGCCGCGGCGCCGCCGCCGCCGCCCGCCAAGAAGCGGTAGTGCTCCCCGCTCTCGGCCGCCTCCTGCAGCATGCTCGCCCACTGGGGCGGCCCGCCGCTCGGCGCCTGGGCGTGCGGCTGCAGCGGCAGGCGGCCCTGCGGCTGCTGCGGGGGGGACGACGCCGCCGCCGCCGCCGCATGCGGGCCCGCGGCCGCCGTCGACGTCCGCAGGTTGCGCAGCTGGATGGCCACGTGCCGGAGGAGGTCGTCGACTCGCCCCGCCGCCTCCTCCTCCTCCTCGTCGCCGCCGCCGCCGCCGCCGCCGCCGCCGCCGCCCGCCCCCCCCCCCCGCTCGGGAGAGGAGGTCCCGAGCGCCGCGAGCGCGCGCAGCAGGCGGCCCACGCACGACAGGGGCCAGCCCTCGCGGTCGGCGGCCCACGCCGCGCGCGCCAGCGCCGCCGCGCACAGGCGCGGGTGCTGCACGCGCAGCTCGGCGAACGCGGCCACGAGCGCCGACAGCTCCCTCGGGGCGAAGCACGCGGGGGGCGGCGGCTGAGCGGGGCGGGCGGAAGGAGGAGGAGGAGGAGGAGGAGGGGGCGCGTTGTCGAGGCGGTCCGACGGGAGCCCGGGCGGGAGGGACTTGGCGAAGGCCGGCGTGTCCCGGCGGCGGAAGACCGACCCAGCCCCCCCCATCAAGGGCGGGGGCGCGGGGACGGCCGGCGGCACGCGCGCGAGCAGGGCGGCCGCGCGGTCGCCGATCGCCGCCCAGAGGGCCGCGTCGCCGCCTCCGTCGTCGTCGAACTGGCCGGCGCGGGCGAGGGCGCGCGCGGCCGCGGCGAGGGCCGACGGCGGGGCGGTCGGGACCAGGGCGCGCAGCGGGCCGCCGGCGGCGGCGGCGGCGGCGAGGAGGCCGCGGCAGGCAAGGGCCGCTGCTGCTGCCGCCGGCGGCGACGCGCACACCACGCCCGCGGCGCCGTCCAGGGCGCGGCCCAGGTCCTCGGCGTCCAGGTCGCCGAGGCGGGGGCGCAGGGCGGGCACGAGCACCTCGGCCAGCAGCTGGGCGTCGGCCGCGGACCGCGCGGCGGCGGCGGCCGGGGAGAGAGGCGGCTGTCGCGGCGGCGGCGGCGGCGGCGGCTGCGGCGGCTGCGGCGACGGCGGTTGTGCTGCTGCTGCTGCCGCTGCCGCTGCTGCCGCTGTCGTCGCCGCCGCGCCGCCAAACCGCCCGCTCGGAACGCCGCGCGGGCCGCTCACGCGCAGCATGGGGCTCGTGCCGCCCCTTGCTGCTGCCGCCGCCGCCGCGACCGCCGCCGCCCGCTGCTCCCCCAGATTATTGCTGCCGCCGCCGCCGCCGCCGCCGCTGTCGGCCGCGCGCCCATCCCCAACGCCGACGCTCCGCCGCCGCGCCTCCTCGCGCGCGCGCCCCGCCCGCGCCTCGGCGAGCCGCCCGAAGAAGAACGCCAGGCGCGCCAGCTCGGGGGGCGGGCGCCGCGCGGCGCCGCCCCGGCCCGCCTCGAGCAGCGACGCGCGCAGGTGGTTGGCCGCGGTGGCGGCTGCTGCTGCGGCGGCGGCGGCGGCGCCGCCGCCGCCGCCGCCGGCGGCGGCCGCGGCCGAGGCCAGCACCAGCTCTTCCAGTCGCTCCGTCGTCGGGGCCGAGGCGACGGCGGCGTCGAGGTCGGCCGCGCCCGAGATGAGGACGACGCCGCCGTCTTGCTGCTGCTGCTGCTGCTGCTGCTGCTGCTGGGAGAGGCGCCGGCGCTGCTGGCCCGGCGCAAAGGAAGGGGAGATGGGGCTCGTCGAGCCGCGCGCTGCCGCCACAGTGCCCGCGGCGCGGGCCACGAGCTGCCTGCAGTGGGCTGTTGGCGGACGTTTTGGGGTTTCGGTTGTGTGTGTCGGAGAGGAGGGGTGGGGGGTGGGGGGTGATGAGGAGAACTGATTTCGTCGGCCGCACGCGCGCGCGCATAGTCGCGCCCGAGCCAATCCTAGAGGCACCCATATCTACGTACCCATCATTAGCTCCCCGGCAGGCATTGCGCGCGGGGCCGGCAGCGATCGCCTGGCGGCGCTTTCCGCGAATCAATTGGGCGCCATGATGTGTGGAGGCGTGCTCCGAAACGACAGCCGGCCTGCCGCGAGGGACTGCGCGCGCGCCTCCTTATAGATGTAAACAACGAAGAGAGGTCAGTACTGATGAGAATCGAGAACGGGAAAGTGGCCGGGAAAGAAGAGGACCCGCGCTCGCACGCAAGCTTTTGGGCCCCGTCGGCCGTCAGCCGCCGCCGCCGCCGCCGCCCAAGAACGACGGCGGCCGCCAAGCCCCTCCTGCACCGCCGCCGCCGCCGCCGCCCCCGCCGGCCCGCCCATAGTCGACGGCGGCGGCCGCCGACCGCTCGGCCACGAGCGCGGCCTCGAGCTCGTCCTGCTCGCAAAAGTGGCCCGAGGCCGCGGCGGCCAGAGGAACGGCCCCGCCGTCCATCAGCCGGAACAGCTGCAGGCCGTCGCCGCTGCCGCCGCCGTCGCCCGGCCGCCCCCGCCGCCCGCACCTCCTCCTCCTGACGGCCGCCGCCACCTCGCGCGGCCGCAGGCGCCGGATCGCCGCGGGCGCCAGCAGCACGGGCTGCCCCGCGGGCGCGGCCCGCACGGCCAGCGCCCACGCCCGCTCGAGCGCCTCCCGGTCCTCCTCGGCGCTGCACGGCTCGACGTCGCCAGCGCTGCCGCCGCCGCCCCCCTTGCCGCCGCCCTCGCCGCCGCCCTCGCCGCCGCAGCGCCGAAAGCCCCCGCGCCCGACCAGCGCCAGGGCGCGCTCGGCGGTCAGGCCCGAGGCCGGGTCCGGGCGGAACTCGACGAGCGGGAGGCGCTCAAAGGTAAGCGGCGAGACGTGGACGGGCTCGCCGCACGCGGCGCAGGCGTCCGGGTCACAGTCGCCGCCGACGCCGTCCGGCAGGAGGAGGAGCGGGGGCGCAGGGGCGCCGCACCGCGGGCAGCCGTTTCCGCCACCGTCCTCAGCCGCCAACGTCGTCGCCGCCACCGCCGCGCGCGCGCGCACGACCGCCATCTCCACTCCGGCCATCTGGTCCGCCGTGAGCACCAGGGGGGGCACGCGCAGCCGCCACGACGCTTGGTCGTCCGGGCCCGCCCCCGCCGCCGCCGCCGCCGCCGCCGCCGCCGCTGCCCCGCCAGACCGCAGGCCGAGCAGAAACTCGCCCGCGCGCCGCGCCACGTCCGCCTCGCCCAGAGACGGACCAAGGCGCACGACCGTCATCAGGGCCTTGACCAGGCTGACGCCGTGCGGCAGCCGGCGCGCGCCCCCGGGCGAGGCGCGGAACGAGGCCGGAGGCAGCGGGGCGTCTCGGCCGCCGCCGCGGCCGCCGCCGCCCCGGCCGAAAAAAAGGCCGCGCGACGCGACAAGGCAGGCCGCGCGCAGGACGAGCGCGGGCGGGTGCACGGCGAACGGCAGCGCGGCCGCGTCGTGCACGAAGGCGTACGCCCAGTAGGCCTCGGCCGCGCGCAGGCGCTTGTCGAACTTTTGCTGCTGCCGACGGGGAGGGCGACCAGGAGGGCGAGGAGGAGGAGGAGGAGGAGGACTGCCGCTGCCGAGCGCCCCCGCCCCCGCCCCATCCTCCTCCTCCTCCTCCTCCTCCTCCTCCCCCCGCTCCTCCTCCTCCCGCATCGCCAGGTCCGCGCGCATCCGCGCCCACGCCGCGGCCTCGGCAAACTTGCCGGCCTCGGCCGCGGACGCGGCCACGCTGCGCAGCAGGCGGGCCGCCAGCCGCGGCAGGCCCGCGCGCGCGTACGCGCCGGCGGCCTCGGCCCAGCGGCCGCGCGACGCGAGCGCGGCGGCGCGGGGCAGGTGCGCGGCGCGCGCCAGGCCGCCGGGGGGCCCCCCGCCGCCGCCGCCCGCGGCGAGCAGGGCGGCCTCGCGCCAGCGGCCCGCCGACGCGTGCAGGGAGACGAGGGCGGCGGTGTCGCCGAGGCGCGCGAGGACGGCGGAGGCGTCGTCGTGCCGGCCGGCCGACGCCAGGGCCGCGGCCGCGCGCCTCAGCAGCTGCTGCTGCTGCTGTCGCGACCGCTCCTTGCCGCACCTTGCCGCCGGCAGCGGCGGCGGCGCCGCCGCCAGAGCGCGCAGCTGCTCCCAAAGGCCGTGCTTCGCCATGAGGGCCACGGCCGCCTCGAGATCGCCGCGCGCGACCAGGGCGCGGGCCTGCTCGGCGGCGGCGGCGGCGGCGGCGGCAGATGAGGGCGACAACGACTGGCGCGCGCGCGCCTTCTGGTCCTCCCGCCGGCTGCCGCCCTCGCCGCCGCCGTCGTCGTCGCCCTCCTCCTCCTCCTCCTCCTCCTCCTCCTGGTCGTCGGACGATCCGTCCTCCTCTTTGCCCTTTCGCCGCTGCCTCCGCGTTCGCTGCTGCTGCCGCCCCTGCTGCTGCGCCTCGGCTGCCTCGGCCGCCGCCAGCGCCGCCGCCGCCGACGGGCTCAGGCGCGGGAGCTCTGGCGCCCCCGCCGCCGCCCCCGCCGCCCCTCCCCCTCCTCCCCCCCCGGCCGACGAGCAGCACCGCCGCGCCACCTCGCGCGCGTGGCCGAGCCGCCCCATCGCCAGCCACATCTCGACCGCCCGCGACGGGCACCCGGCGCGGCAGAACAGGCGCGACGCGCGCGCGAAGCGCCCGCCCCACGCCGCCGCCTCGGCGCGCAGGGCCCCCGGGGGCGCCGCGCCCGAGGCCGCGGCCGCGCGCAGCCGCGCCACGAGCTCGGCGCCCCGCGCGTCGCGCAGGCGCGCGAACGCCTCGCCCGCGGCGCGCAGGTCGAGGGCGCCGAGGGCCTCGCGCGCGAGGAGGCGCCAGTCGGCGCGCGAGGCCCCCAGGCACGCGACGGCGCGGGCGGCGGCCAGGCCCGGGGCGACGATGACGGTCGAGGAGGAGGAGGAGGAGGAGGAGGAGGAGCGGGGGCCGGCGGCGGACGGCCGCGGCACCGCGACCCTCTGCCGCGCCAGGTGCCGCACCGCCGCCCCCAAGGGCACGGAGAGCGCGGCCAGCGCGGGAGCCGCCGTCGCGCCGCCACCACACGCCGGCGAAGAGGCCGCCGCCGCCGCCGCCGCCGCAGAGGGCCGCAGCAGCACAAAGGCGGTCGCCCCCGCCAGGCCGACGACCAGCCCGCCGCCGCCGGCGTCCTGCGTCGACGGCGGCGGCGGCGCGGCGAGCGGCGGGCACAGCAGGCGGCCCTCCTCGAGCAGGCCCGCGGCGATCAGGGCCGCGGCGCGGCGGCGGGCGGCGGCCGGGTCGGCAGCGGCGGGGCCGTCGGAGTCGTCCTCCTCGCTGCGATCCGAGGCGGCGTCCGCGTCGGCGCCGGCGGCGGCCGCGGCCCCCCGCCCAGCGCCCTGCGCCGCGGCCTGCGCGGCCGCCGACGCCAGCGCGGCCGCCCCTGCCTCGTCGCCCGCGGCGAGCGGCACAAAGTGCACGGCCAGCTGCCCGCCGCCGGAGACGGCCAGGACGTCCGGGTGCGCGTCGCTCCAGGCGCAGCTCTCGGCGCCCTGGACGCGCCAGCTGGGCGGCCTCGGGCCAGCGACGGCGGCGGCGTCGGCGGCGGCGGCAGCGGCGGCGGCGGCGGCGGCGGCGGCCTTGCCCCCCCCGCTCCCTCGGCCCCCCCTCGCGCCGCGCTCGGGGCGCGGCGGCGGCTGCAGCAGCAGCGCCGCGGGGCCAAACGGCTCGTAGACCGAGCACGTGCCGTAGTCGTCGACGACGGCCAGGCGCAGGCGGTCGGCGGACAGGTCGAGGCAGCGGACGCCCGGCGGCGGGGAGGGGTGCGAGGGGGACGCCGACGACGCGGGCGCGGGCGCCGCCGCCGGCCCCGCCGCGGCGGCGACCAGCGGCACCGGCGCCCCCGCGCGGCCGGCAAAGACGGCCGCCACGGCGCCCGAGCGCAGGCCGACCAGCAGCGTCTCGGCTCCGGGGGGCCCGCCGGCCGCGCGCACGTAGCGGATGGCCGAGTCGAACGACCACTCGCGCTCGGGCGCCTGCTGCTGCTGCTGCGGCTGCTGAAGGAAGCCGCGCGCCGCCGCCGGGGCCGCCGCCCCCCCCCCCCCCCCCCCCCCCCCCCCCCCCCCCCCCCCCCCCCCCCCTGCGGTGGGGCCGACGGCGTAGGCGGCCATGCGCGCGCCCGCGCACAGGAAGACGTGGCGGGCCCCCACGACGAGCAGGGAGCACGCGCCCGGCGCGCGGGAGGACAGGGGCCCGAGCAGCCGCTCGGCGCCGACGGGCGACAGCGTGGCCACGAGCGCGTACGCGTCGCCGCCGCGGCCGCGGCTGCTGCCTCCGAGCGGCCCCGCCGCCGCCGCCGCCTCGTCCTCGTCCTCTCCCGCCGGCCCCTCGCCGCCGTCGCTCCCGCTGCCGCCGTCGTCGCCGTCGTCGTCGCCGCTGCTTCCGCCCGCGCCGCCGGCGGCCCCGCGCCGCTCAAACACCTCCACCCGCCCGCGCAGCTGCACGGCCACGCGCGCGCCGTAGACGCCCACGCGCTGGACGAGCTCGCCGAAGCGCAGGAGCCCCACGCCCGCCTCCTGCTCCTCCTCCTCGCCCTCCCCCTCATCCTCCTCCTCCCGCTCGCGCGCGCCCGCTCTTCCCGCCGCCGCCGCGTCGGCTCGCCGCCTGCTCTTCCTCCTCCCCCGACGACTCACCCGCAGCCGCCGGACCGACACGGACGTGAGCCCCTCCCGCGCGGCGTACACGTGCCCGTGCGCCCCGGACAGGTGGAGGGCGTGCACGGTCGGCACGTGCGCCGCGACGACACTCACGGTGCCGTCGTGGCGGCCCAGGGCCACGTGCGCGGTCGGCAGGTGGGCGGGGAGCGGGAGCGGGAGGGGCGGCGACGCGACCCCCGACGCCGGCGCGGACGCGGTCAGGAGCGAGGGGGCGGCGCTGTAGGCGCACCCGCCCGGGCGCTGCGCCAGGGCCCACACCCAGTGCAGGCACTCTGCGCCGCTCGTCGTCGTCGCTGTCGGGGCGGCGGCGGGCCCGGCGTCGCCGCCGCCGGGCCACCAAAAGGGGCCGAGGTCGAAGAAGGGCGGCGGGGCCGCCGCTCCGCCGCCGCGGGGCGACGACGAGGGCTCGTCCGGCCGCCAGGCGACGAGCGAGACGCGCCCGCACGCGCCGCCCAGGAGCAGCAGCGTGTCCCTCGAGGCGGAGGCGCCCTCCGCCCCCTCCTCCTCCTCCTCGCCGCCGCCGCCCGCGCCCGGGCGGAAGAGCGAGGCCGAGACGGCGTTGCCCCAGGCGCCGCCGCCGTCGCCGCCCGCCGTCGCGGCCATGCCTCTGCCCAGGTGCCACGAGCGCACCGTGGGCTCGGCAGCAGCAGCAGCAGCAGCAGAAGCACGCGACGGCGGCGCCGCGCCGCCGCCGCGCGCGGGAGGAAGCAGGACCTCGTGCAGCCGCCCGTCGGCCGTGGAGACGGCCAGCGCCGCGGCCGCCGCCGCCGCCGCCGCCGCCGCCCGGGCGCCGCCCTTGCCGCCCTTGCCGCCGCCGCCGCCGCCCTCCCCCCGCCACCCGCGCAGCCACACCACCGCGAGCGCCGCCGCCGCGGGCCCCGGCCCCGGGGAAAGGTCGAGCCGCACGCGCCGCAGCTCCGCCCCGCCCGCGCACCCGTCGCGCAGCGACACGGAGCCGTCCGTCAGGCCGAGCGCCAGCACGCGCCCGCCCCCCGGGGACCAGGCCGCGGCGCGGGTCGCCCGCGGGGCGCGGGGGGGCGCCGCCGCCGCCGCGACCAGGGGCACGCGCACGACCTCGCGGGAGGCGCCCGGGTCCCACAGGGCCAGCTCCGTCGGGGAGACGGACGCCAGGCGCGGCTGCGAGGGGCTGGCGCTCCAGGCGAGCGCGAGGACGGGTTGGGCGGCGGCCGAGGGGGAGGGGGAGGGGGCGGGGGCGGCGGGCGCTCCCGGCGCTCCTGCCGCTCCCGCCGCTCCTGCCGCCGCGGGATCGCCCGCCCCGCCGCCGCCGTGCGCGTAGCGCAGCACGGGCTGCCCGCCGCTCGTCCACACGACCACCGTGCCGGCCGCGTCACCGCTCGCGAAGCGGCCCGCCGCGCCGCCCGCGTGCGCGACGGCCAGCACGGCGCCCGCGTGGCCGCGCAGCGAGTGGCGGCACGACGGCGGCGACGGCGACAGCGACGGCGACGACGGTGGGGCGGCGGCGGCGGCGGAAGGTAAAGGGTCGGTGGCGCCGTCGGCGTCGAAGACGAGGACGCGCGCGCCGACGCCCGCGACGAGGCGCGACCCGTCGGGGCTGTAGCACAGGCAGTGGCACGGGCCGTC
>Ga0315905_10007762_pt1 | contig 10854 bp, 15 predicted proteins | sample LakEriMetagenome_5_FD_203522 | JGI IMG/M metagenome (GOLD analysis project Ga0315905, IMG submission 203522) | Freshwater fungal communities from buoy surface, Lake Erie, Ohio, United States - Buoy 4 MA121 | ecosystem: Environmental > Aquatic > Freshwater > Lake | place: USA: Lake Erie, Ohio... | reverse complement strand
AACCATGATATTAGAGTCTTTAATTATGTAGATGCAAAGCTTCCTGAGTATATCAGTGAGGTTACACCAGAATCCCTATGGAGCTTAGACTCATTAGGATATGAATATATTTACTATAACGAATTGCCAAAGCGCCGCTTTGGAGATATCCATGTTCACCACGGACTCTCAATTGCAGCAACAGGCTCAGTTAGAAAAGACATGGAAGACCTACAGATATCTTTAATTAGAGGACACTCACATAGAATTGCTTCTCATTTAGTTACATATGAATTAAGAAATAATGGCGAGGGTGAAACACTTCGTGGATATGAGCTTGGCCATATGTGTGATGAAAAGTCTGATGGTATGAAGTATATGCAGCACCATGACTGGCAAAAGGGATTCGCTATTGCACATATTGTAAATGATTATCCTCATATCAATATGATTCACGTTGCGCCAGACTACTCTTGCGTAGTTGATGGAAAGGTATTCACACTATAATGTGGTGCTCTAAATGTGGTGGAAGAGTTTTTGTAGATAGAGTATTTTCTCAAAAGCTACACATGGAAATGTTCTGTGTGATGTGTGGAAAACGCTGGATGATTAATAAAGAAACGAGTGCTTTCGGTAAATGGCTAGATCAACTAGAAAACCTAAATCAAAAGAACTACGGTATTTCTTCTTAAATCAAAAGATACACAAGGTTATTAGGTCATCAAGATCAAAAGATGAATTAGTTGCCTGGTGTTATCCAGATAAAAAGAGAATGCTTTATTCATATTCACAGGTTAAAAAATATATGGAGACTGCCTACAGCGTAAAGCAGGTGGCAGCAATGCTTAATAGGCATAGGGTTACTATTCAAGATTATATCTTGGATGGTAAAGTAATTACTCCACAAAAAATTTATCCTATAGGAGACCCAGATAATCCTAATTGGTCTAAGTATATGTTTAGTGAGTCAGACATTTTGGACATGCACCAGCATATATTAGATTCAGGACATTCTTCAGATGTACCGACAAAGGCAGAATTACTGGGGCTTCTCAAACACAACTTAATATTGTATACTAAGACAGAAGATGGAAAGTTTGTACCTGTATGGAAGGCGGAGTAATGACAACTAGAGTTAAAGTAGACCTATCGTTTACACGTAACCTTGGAAACTATGAAAGTATCAAGATTGGTATTGGAGTAGAAGATGATGTTAGAGATGGAGAGCATGTTGATGCTGCCACAGAGCGTGTATACAAGTTTGTTGAAGACAAGCTTATTCAAAAGACTCAAGAAGTAGAAGAAGAGCTTAAGAGTGGCAAGTGAGAAGCAGCCATACATTTTAATTGGGCTATATCAAAACCTTTATAAAGAGAAGTATGGCAGAGTTCCAACAATGAATAAGTTTCGTGAGAAGTGGGCTATGCAAGATGTCATTGATAGTGTAGGCTTTGATCGTGCAAAAGAACTTCTGATATACTATTTCTCTCTTACAAAGAATGGCCACCCACTACAGTTCTTCTTTTATAACTTTGACAAGATGGATGCCCTAAAGATTGAAATAGAAAAAGATAAAGAAAAGCGTCGTTTGTTACTTGAAGAAACGAAGAAGATGGTAGAGCAGGGCGGAATAGAGTGAACACAGAAGCAACACTTATCTCAGCAGTATGTAAGAATAAAGACATTAGCACACTGCTGGCAGACAATGTGGATGAACTATTTACTTCGCACAAAGACATTTGGGAAGGCCTAAAGTCATACTACTATAAATTCAAGGCGGTTCCAGAAGTAGGGATCCTTCAGGAAAAGTTTAAAGACTTTGAGCCAGTAGAAACAAAGGCAGAGACTGGATACTATCTTGATACATTAAAGAATGAGTTCTTGTCTAATAGACTAAAGAATATTATTCTAAAGAGTGGTTCTGCATTAAAAGAAGATGCTGCATCAAGAGTTCTAGAGCAGATGCAAAGCCAGCTTGCAAACCTAAGTAGGTTTACAAATAATGTTAGAGACTTAGATATTACAGATGCAGATGCTGCAATTAGGCATATGGAATTGCTTCGTGTACGTTCTGCAGAGATGGGCGGGTCACCAGGAATTAAAACTGGTTTTGAAGCCATTGATTTAGCATACCCAACAGGAATGGCTCCTGGACACTTAATCGTGGCTATTGGATGGCCTGGGCGTGGTAAGACATGGTTTACTTCCTACTTGGCATGTAAGGCTTGGGAGCAAGGCTTTAAGCCAATGATTGTTTCCCTTGAGATGTCACCAGAGAATATGCGTGACCGTATTTATACAATGCTAGGCTCTGGTTTATTTAAGGCATCAGACTTTTCAAAGGGAGATATCAATATTGATGACTTCCGTTCATGGTCTACAAAGAAGTTTGCGGACAAGAATAGTTTTATTCTTATTTCAAATGAAGGTAACACAGAGGTTACCCCAGCAACAATTCAAGGAAAGATTGACCAGCATAAGCCAGACTTAGTTATCCTTGACTATCATCAGTTGTTTAATGATAACAAGAGAAGCAATTCAGAAGTTGAGCGAAATAGAAACGTATCTCGTGAATTTAAAATGCTTGCTGTTTCTAACAACATTCCAATTATCGACATTACTGCAGCAACTGCAGACGATGTTTCAGATCAAGATAACCCTCCAATGATGAGTCAAGTTGCTTGGTCTAAAGCTATCGAGTATGATGCTGATATGGCAATGGCTGTTCACAGATACCCAGGCACTAATATGATTGAGGTTGTTTCAAGAAAGAATAGACACGGACATGAGTTTGGTCTATATTTAGATTGGGATATCAACCGTGGTATCGTCAAAGAAATTTATGAGAATCCTTTCCAAAAAGATGAATCACAAACAGATAAAAAGATTTCAAGTAAAGGTTGAGTTCAAAGACGATTCCGACATGATTAGAGTTAGAGCACAGTATGAAAGTCTTCTAACGCAAGACATGAAGGGAAAGGGTTATGCAAGAGTACTTGACATAAACCCAGCATTTTCGGTAGAATTTGACGGACAAACATGGGTGTTCTTAATGACACTCTATGGAGTATATGTAGGAAAGAAGAAAGCATGGCAGTCAGAGGGAATTACGCAAGGAAAGTTGATTCCACGCAGTATGCCCCAGACCACATCAAGGCTATAGTAAAAGGAATAGGCCTAGACTGTACTGGTGAAACTGATGTTGAGATAGCTTTCTACTGCCCATTTCATTCCAATAGACACAGTGCTAGTTGTAGCATAAGTAAAACAACTGGCGCATGGCTATGCTTTAATCCATCATGTGGAGAGTCAGGATCAGTAATTGATCTTGTTAAAAGAGTATTGCATAAAAATGATTTTCAAGCAATGAGATATGTGTTCTCAAAAGAAAATATTGTTCTTGATAACTTTGATGAAATGCTAAGCTCTGTTATGGAAGACAAGCCAGAGTTTGAAGAATTTTCACAAGAAGTCTTAGACAGATTGCATGCAGATCTGTTCGGCAATAAAGGTCCTAGAGACTACTTGGAGTCTAGAGGAATTAATGAAGAGTCAATGAAATACTTTGGTCTTGGATACTCAAATGCAACTGGCATGGTAATCACACCAGTTCATAGCCCAGACGGAATCCCAGTTGGATTAGTTGGTAGATCCATATCAGATAAAAGATTTAAGAATAGCACTAACCTTCCAAGAAGCAAAACAATGTTTAATATTCATAGAGCAAAAAGAGAAGGTGGAATCGTAATCATTGTTGAGTCTAACTTTGATGCTATATTAGTACATCAAGCAGGCTTCCCAAATGTAGTAGCAACACTTGGCGGACACATATCATCAGATAATATTTCATTATTAAATAAATACTTTAATAGAATAATTATAATGACAGACTCAGACCAAGCAGGAAGAGAGCTTGGAAACAATATAGCTAGCAGGCTACGCAATAAAGACCTCTTGTGGGCTTCTTACGAATATGGTAAGATATACCCACATGATGCAAAAGATGTAGGCGATATGACCCAAGAGGAGATTAAAGCTTGTATTAAAAACGCAGTATCCAATATTGAATATCAATCTTGGAGCCCGTGATATAATAAAAGAACAGATGGATCTATACCATCAACTATAAAGGAGAAAATATGGGAATCGTAAAAGGTCTCAAGGGACTAAATCAAGTAATGGACAAGCCTTCATACTCAGAAGGAGATAGCACAAAAGCACGTTGGGCAAAGCTAGAGGATGCAGAAAGCGTTAAGATTCGTTTTCTACAAGAGCTCGACCCAGACTCACCAACATACAATGAAAAAGCTGGACTTGGATTTATTGCAGTTGAACACACAAATCCAAAGGACTATCGCCGTAAGGCACTTTGCACAATGGATGACCAAGGCAAATGCTATGGTTGCGAACAACATCGTAAGGATTACAAGGCAGGATGGAAGGGTCGTTCACGACTTTACATTAATGTACTTATTGATGACGGCAAGGAAGATCCATACGTAGCAATTCTTTCACAGGGCTCAAGCGGAAAAACAATTACACCTACATTAATTGAATACGCAGGAGAGATGGGCTCAATTACAAACCTTATGTGGCGCATTAAGCGTTCAGGTACAAAAACAGATACTAGTTATACAATCATTCCACTAGCAAAAGATGAAACAGCATTTGATTTATCTACTGTAGAATTGTATGACTTAGAGACTACTGCAGTGCGTGATTTACCATACACTGACCAAGAGTCATTCTTTGCTGGCGAAGGCGGACAGGTAGAAGAGACAAACTCTTCAACAAGTAGCAGCTTAGACTGGTAGTAAAGGTGGGGCGGGTCACCGCCCCACTCTGCCAGAGTAGCCCAGCGGTAGAGGCGGTAGACTTAAAATCTATACAGCGTGGGTTCGAATCCCACCTTTGGTACATAATAGAAAACGGCGGAAATGATTAACTTAGAAATACCAGATCCATTTGAAACTTTTGTAGCTAAGAAATATGCTAGCTATAAAGGCTTGATGTACGACTTCTTTGCAAAAGAATGGTACTTAAAAGCTGCGTGTTGTGGAGAAGATTTATATGCTCCTAATAAAAAGACTATGACAAAGATTAGACTTTATCATACTAGAAATGAATGTTTGGGCGGATACTAATGAGCTTTACACACCTTCACGTCCACTCATACTATTCATTAATGGATGGTCTAAACTCACCCAAAGAACTATGTCAGGCGGCACTAGATGCTGGACAAACAGCAATTGCAATTACAGATCATGGAACACTTTCATCACATCGTGATATGCAGATTGCTGCAAAAGAATTAGGAATTAAACCAATCCTTGGTGTAGAGGCATACATCTCACCCACAGATAGATTTGATAGATCATCTAAAACAGATAAATCTATTCAGGCTTACAACCATATTATCCTTCTTGCAAAAAATAAGAAGGGGCTAGAAAATATTAACACGCTTCAAGAGCTTGCGTGGAATGAAGGCTTTTATCATAAGCCACGCATTGATAGAGAGGTTTTAAAAGAATATGCAGAAGGTATTATTGTACTTAGCGGATGCCTTAATGGTCTTATTAGTAAGTGCATCGAAAAAGGCGAATTGGGAGAAGCAAGGCTTATACTCAAAGACTTTAAGCAAACTTTTCAAGAAGATTTTTATGTGGAGGTTCAATCTCATAATCCGCCAGAAATAAATGCTGCTCTTCTTGATCTTGCTGACGAGCTTAAAATTAAGGCGGTGGCAACTGGAGATGCACACTTTGCTAAAGAAGAAGACAGAATATTAGAAGAAGCATTACTTATTCTATCCACATCACCAAAGGCAGATAAGGATACAGACTTTGACATGTCTAGAAATATTAAGGACATGCTTGACAGATTTAATTATCTTTATCCAGATAGAAGAATATCATTCCAAGATTATAACCTATTTATTCAGTCACGCTCAGAAATTGAGACAGACTTTAATAAGGCTGGAATTAATCGAACAGACATATATGAAAATACTATGGAGATTGCAAATAAGGTTGAGGAGTATGATTTCTATCAGGGTCTAGACCTTCTGCCAGTCCCAAAGACTGATGCCGATGAAAGACTACTAGAGTTGTCTGAAAAGGGCTTAGAGAGGCTTCAGAAGGCTTCAGACCCTATTTATAGGGACAGGCTAAGGGAAGAGCTGGACATTATTGCTTCAAAGAATTTTGCCTCCTATTTCCTAGTGGTTGCAGACATGATTAACTGGGCCAAGGAAAATGATATACGTGTTGGTCCTGGCCGTGGTTCAGCAGCTGGATCATTAGTTTGCTATGCTCTTGGAATTACAGATGTAGATCCAATTGAGTATGACTTGCTGTTCTTCCGCTTTATTAACCCAGAGCGAAATGACTTTCCAGATATTGATACTGACTTTGAAGACCGTCGTCGTAAAGAGGTTAAAGATTATTTAAAGAAAAGATTTAAGCATGTTGCTTCTATTTCAACCTATACATACTTTAAAGATAAGGGAGTTGTTAGAGATGCTGCACGTGTATTTATGGTTCCACTTCAAGAAGTTAATCGTGCACTTAAGTCTGTAGATACATTTGAAGATTTTATTGACTCACCAAACACAAAAGAATTTAGATTGCGGTACCCAGAAGTAGTTTGGCTTGCAGACAGACTACGTGGAAGAATTAGGTCAGTTGGAGTACATGCTGCTGGAGTTGTGGTGGCAAAAGATGATTTGCGAAAGTTTGCCCCAGTTGAATCTCGTGAAGACTCACAGGACAAGGTTTCAGGAAGAATTCCTGTTGTAGCATATGATATGGATACAGTTGCAGACATTGGTCTTATTAAGCTAGATGCACTAGGTCTTAAAACTTTATCTGTAATCTCAGACACTCTTGGCTCAATTAAAAAAAGACACAGGAAGGATATTAATCTTTCTGGGCTACCTATGGATGACCCAAAGGTTTATCAGATGCTTTCAGAAGGTTATACAAAGGGAGTGTTTCAGGCAGAAGCAACCCCATACACAAACCTTTTAATGAAAATGGGTGTAGACAAATTTGAAGATCTTGCCGCATCAAATGCTTTAGTTCGCCCTGGTGCAATGAATACAGTTGGTGCATCTTATATTAATCGTAAGCATGGTCGTGAAGCAGTAGAGTATACGCACACTATCCTGAAGCCTTTTACAGAAAACACATATGGTGTTATTATATATCAAGAGCAGGTTATGCAGGCATGCGTACACCTAGGAGGGATGTCTTGGTCTGAAGCCGACAAGGTACGCAAGATTATTGGTAAAAAGAAAGATGCAAAAGAGTTCGACCAATTCAAAGATCAGTTTGTTACTGGGGCTTCAAAGCACATTACTAAGAAAAAAGCAGAAGAACTATGGCATGACTTTGAGGCTCACGCAGGTTATTCTTTTAACCGTTCCCATGCTGTTGCTTACTCTATGCTATCTTACTATACTGCTTGGCTCAAAACTTATTATCCTTTGGAATTCATGTTCTCGATTCTTAAAAACGAAAATGACAAGGACGCAAGAACAGAATATTTAATTGAAGCAAAAAGACTTGGCTTGAGTATCAAGCTTCCACACATTAACGAGTCTGATATTTACTTCTCTTTACAAGGAGAGTCTATTAGATTTGGTTTAGCTGAGGTAAAGTTTATCTCAGACAGTATTGCAAACAAGATCATAGAAAAGAGACCATACAAAGACTATGCTGATTTCATTGATAAGGCGTCGAAAAAAGGTAGCGGCATTAATAGCAGGGCTATCACTGCTCTTAATTCCATCGGTGGTGCGGCTTTTGACGATAATCCAAGACAAGGTAACGAGAAAGACAACTACTACGAATACCTAGGAATACCAACATTTAATTTAGCTGGAATTCCGCCACGTATTAAAGCACAGGCAAGACCAATTCAAGACTTCGATGACCTAGGTTCATTTGTAATGTTTGGAATGGTTAAATCAATTAAGCGTGGAAGTGGCTGGGCAAGAGTTGAACTGGTAGATGAAACTGGTTCTATTGGTCTATTCCATACAGAGCAAACACAAATTGAAACCAATCAGATGTACTTTATTTTAGTTGGAGATAATCGTATTGCCAGATATATTAAGGTAAGCGATATTGATCCTAAGTCAGATGATTTGTTTGTCGACTACCTATATAGAAAAGAATATGACCTAGAGGAAGATGAGTATATTGTAGTTAACTTTACTCCATATACAACAAAGGCTGGAAAACAAATGAGCCATATTGTATTGTCTAACAAGGATAAAGAATTAACTAGAGTTATTGCTTTCCCAACAATGTATAAGATGTCTCTTGCTAAAATGCGAGAGGGAATGAAGTGTAAGGTTGTGCTATCTAAATTAGATGACGGCACATTGAATATAAAGGAAATACTATGACAGAAGAAGCACCAGAGGATATCTTTGCACAGCTAAATGTTACAAAGATATTAGTAGCAATATTAGAATCACACAAGGAGTTAATGGTTCCTACCAGTGTTTTAATTGATGCTTTAAATGAGGACAAGGAACTACAGGTTGATTATGATGCAGATAATCAGACATTTGTATTTAAGTTAAAGGTAAAAGATGACAACTCTAAGCACTGATTATGGACTTGATGCATTTGCAGCAGTCCTACATGAGTTAGCTTTAGAAAAAGGTTTTTGGGATGGCGAGATTACATATGACAAGATTGGCAACAAGCTTGCCCTCGTACACTCAGAAGTAACTGAAGTTCTAGAAGCTATTCGTAAAGATAAAGGGTCTGAAGAGATTGTAGAAGAAATGGCTGATGTAATAATTAGACTGCTTGACCTTTATGCTGCAATGATGAATGAAGGATTTGTTGAACATTCTTTGGATGAAGTGATGGACAATAAAATAAATAAAAATAAAGAGAGACAAAGGCTTCACGGGAATTTGTTTTAATGCTATACTAATACAAAGAAAAGGTTTATATGACTATACAAATAAATGATATATTAGCAAAGTTAGATCCAAAAACTAGAGCAAGAGTTCAGTCTGCACAAGATGTAAAAGTTGAAAAGCAATTGACACCTAGCATTGGTTTAAACATGGCATTAAAAGGTGGGCTTGGATACGGAAGACAGGTATTAGTTTGGGGAAACAAGTCTGCTGGTAAGTCTTCTTTCTGTCTGCAGATGATTGGCATGGCACAAAAAGAAGGAAAGACATGTGCTTGGATTGATGCTGAAGCTTCCTATGATCAGTCTTGGGCAGAGATGCTTGGAGTAGATTCCTCTTCCCTTATCTATTCACCAGCAAAAACCGTAAATGATATGGTTGATGTTGCTACAAAGCTAATGGATGCTGGTGTTGATATCATTGTTGTAGACTCAATCTCAGCACTATTGCCAGCAATTTATTTTGAAAAAGATGGAAATGAAATGAAAGATTTGCAAGACACCAAGCAAATCGGAGCAGAAGCAAAGGATATGACTCATGCAGTCAAGATGTTAAATTATGCAAACAAAAATACACTATTGGTACTCATCTCACAGCAAAGAAATCAATTTGGATCTATGCATGCCTCCCATATTCCGACAGGAGGAATGGCAGTTAAATTCTTCTCTTCCACGGTCATTAAGCTATGGTCTTCAGAAGCTGAGGCTAATGCGATTAAAGCGGGCATTAAAGTTGGTGACAAAATCATTGAGCAAAGAGTTGGCAGACCAGTCAATTGGATTATTGATTACAACAAACTCGGCCCCCCTAATCTTTCAGGACAATACGACTTCTACTACCAAGGAGAAATCTTAGGAGTAGATGCAGTAGGAGAGACATTAGATGTTGCAGAAATGGTTGGCGTAGTAGAAAAAGGTGGTGCTTGGTACACTGTCAATGGAGAAAGACTTCAGGGACGTGCAAAAGCAGTTGCTTACTTAAAAGAAAATCCAGAAGTAGTTACAGAATTGGCTGATGAAATAAATGCCAGATCTTAATGAATTCTTAAACAACAAAGAGCAGAAAGAGGCTTTGCGTTCCACATTGGAAAGCCTTGAAGGTATCAGACCCTGTTCTAAATGTGAGCTTGATGTGGATGGTGGGTTGTGGGATCCAGAAAGTTTAACTATGCAATGGACATGTTCCAATGGACATGAGACAAAGCATCAGGTGGGCTAGTGTCAGAAAGATCAGAAGTCAAAAGAGATGGTGCAAAAGCACAGAAGAATAGTGGACGTGGAGATTATCAAAAGGGTGATGCCAAATGGAATCAGTTTCTTGTTGATTACAAAGAAGCATCTTCTTCTTTTACTTTAAACAAACCAGTGTGGTCTAAGATATGCACTGATACATTTAAAGTAAGTAGAGATATGCACCCAGCGTTAAAAATAATTATAGGAACTGATTCTAAGGTTCGTCTTGGAATCATTGAATGGACGGTATTAGAAGAACTGATATCGTTTTGGGAGGAAAATCATGAGTAATCCAGATATTAATTTGGTAGGTAAGATTGGACAAGATCCAGTTGTTTTAGGCAATGGCGGATTAAGATTAAGAGTTGCAACCAATGACCGCATTAGAGATGACTCTACAGGAGAATGGAAAGATGGACCAACTTCTTGGTGGACAGTTAAGGTTTGGAATAGACTTGCAGAGCAAGCTAAAGACGTCCTTAAGAAGGGACAAGAGGTTACTATTTCTGGTGTGATCTATGAAGAAACATGGAAAGATAAAGAGACAGGGCAAACTAAAAATAGCTACGAAATTAAAGCCACTAGCATTGGATTGACCCCATGGTCTGTTTCACGTGAAAAGATTTCATCTGGAGCAAGCTGGGACATGAACTCAGAGGTTCCTTTCTAGTGATTTCTTTTATTTGTGGGGCGGCAATTGGA
>Ga0315905_10007761_pt1 | contig 10855 bp, 6 predicted proteins | sample LakEriMetagenome_5_FD_203522 | JGI IMG/M metagenome (GOLD analysis project Ga0315905, IMG submission 203522) | Freshwater fungal communities from buoy surface, Lake Erie, Ohio, United States - Buoy 4 MA121 | ecosystem: Environmental > Aquatic > Freshwater > Lake | place: USA: Lake Erie, Ohio... | reverse complement strand
CAGAAAAGTTACCCTTAAGACCAGCCTGAATGGCCACATCCGCTGCCAGCATTCCGCTGCCATAAGCCTGTGGAATGCCATTTCCGGAAAAAAATTCGATCAAACCGGCGGCGTCTCCGGCCAGCAACAGGCGCTCACGGGAAACCCTTCTTTTTCTAAGGCCTAAAAACAAACGCGAGCCCTCGGGATTTCCGGCAATTCTGGCCATTGCAAATGCTTCTTTCAATTGCGGGATGGAAGCCAGTTGTTCGTCCATAAGTTCGCGCAGACGGGTTTTTTCTTTTCTGGCTTTCCGAAGGGAAATCACCAGATTCACATTGCATTTTCCATCGGGAAGAGGCGTGATGTAAAGACCACCGGGCATGCAATCCGGATAAAGAAAAAGCGAAGTTTGCTGTTCTGGCCATACTACATTTTCGTAGTGGGCACGGATTCCTACGGCACAATCCTCATCCGGTATGGGAAAACCGGCCTTGGCAGGAAGCTGACTTCCGGATCCAGTGGCAAGGATTACCAGTTCTGCAAAAATTCCGGGGCCGCCTTCTGTACCAAGAAAAACTCCGTCTTCTCTGTATTCAATGGACTTAACTCTGCAACCTTCTTTCAGCACCGTAAGGCTGCATTTCCTTACCTTTTCCAGAAGCGCCGCATCAAGACTATGCCGTGAAACCGAGTAGCATCCGGCTTCTCCGGGAATTCGGTCCATGGGCTTGAAGTCAAGGGTGAGTGCCTTTCCGCCCGGAGGATAAATATGGCTTTGCCATATTGGGTTAAGGGAGCCTGAGCTCTTCAGACCCTGTATGATTTCAGGATTAAGCCGGTTAAGTGCCCGAATTACGCCGCTGGTAATGATATCGCCGCAGGATTTGTGCCGGGGGAATTCCGAGGCATCCACAAGAATATGACTGATGCCCTGTGACGAAAGTCTCATGCTGGCTGCCACCCCTGCCGGACCTGCACCTACGATGCAAATTGGGGTTCGGATGAAATTTTCAGCCGCTTCCATCAAAGGAAATTCAGACCCTGCTCTTTTATTTTTTCGAGGTCGTCCTTCATCAGTACTACCCGTTTTTGAATGCCGGCATGGTTGGCCTTCGAACCTATGGTATTGATTTCGCGGCCTATCTCCTGAGCAATAAATCCAAGCTTTCGTCCAGCATTTTCCTCCTTCTTCATTACTTCCAGAAAATGACTCAGGTGCGCGGAAAGTCTTGTTTTTTCTTCACTGATATCCATTTTCTCCAGGTAATAGATCATTTCCTGCTCCAGCCGGTTCTGGTCAAATCCGGCTTCTGATTGAATAGAACCAAGCTTTTCTTCAAGACGCTGGCGCACAGCTTCTGTTCTTTCCGGATCGAGGTCTATAACCTCCTCTAATAACTTCTGAATGTTACCGATGTACTCCTCCACCCTCAAGGCAAGGTTCTCACCTTCAAGCCGCCTGAAATCATCACAGGCCTGAACAGCCTTTTCGCAGGCCGACAACACCAGCAACCACTCCTGCTCCCGGTTTTCCCGGCCTCCGGACGGTGCCATTACTTCAGGCATGCGCAGAATGGATTGCAGAATATGCGAGTGATCTATTTCCACCGGCAGTTTCCGTGTTTCTTCCAGCACCGAACTGAAATGATAATGCAGCAGCTCCGCATTGAGCCTGGAAGCAGTTTCTGCTTTGCTTACATACTCCAGTTCCACATTCAATAATATTTTTCCACGCTCCAGTACTTTGGAAACCAAATTCCTGATTTCAAATTCCTTGTCCTGCAGCTGCCTTGGAAGCCGAACGGACAAATCCAGTGTCTTTGAATTCAGGGATTTTACCTCTGCCCTTACAGACATATTCTGGTCTTCCAGCTGGGCGGCTCCGAAGCCGGTCATGGATTTTGTCATGCTGGCAAAGATAGTAAGGAGGATGAATAGCCTGCATCCTGATTCTGGTTTTTCAGTTTGCATGCATCCGGGAGGCTGAAAAAAGAAAAAGCCCCGCCAGGCGGCAGGGCTGTTTCCGGAATCAAAGAAGGAATGCTTAGTCTTTCGGATGGTGACTGATTAAGCCTTCCCGAGAAAAGGCGTTAAGCAGACCAATTGTGACAAGAATTGGGTAATTCCGGTAAGCCATATAGATGGTGTGTGTTTTTGGGTATCGCTAATCGATTGATTTTGAATAACCGGCAGTCCTGAGCCGATAAAGGAAAGTCCGGTACACAGCAGCAGTGCGACAAAGAATCTGGAGGGAATGACAGAATTTTTCATAATCCTTTTCAACCTTGGTGAACAGCTGCAAATTGCAGTTCATGCAGGAAGGAAACCCTGCGCAGCGTCAGGATGAAACAGGAATGAAATCAGCCCCGGCAGGAGAATTTACCGGATTTCGGGCTTTAACCCGCAATCCCGCCTGCATCAGCAGGAAATCAGACTTATTTTCAGAATAACCGCGGGAAAAAGTCCGTAGCGAACCGGTTTTATTTATCGTCCTTCATGCAGCGGACGGAAAAACCATTGGTTTTAAAATGATAGGTAAGCCTTGCTCCGCTGCTTTCGTTGCTCAGAACCATGGCATCGGCATTCTGCTCATTGTAATTCGTGGAAGACCAGAACCAGGCAGTAAGGCCCGCATCTTCGAACGAACGCCCGCGGTAGCCTGCCGGAAGCGCACTGAAACCGCTCTGATTACCGGCACCTTCGTTCGGCGCCAGCCATAGTTTGGAAACCGCCTTCAGCTTTCCGCCGATGTTTTCGGCTTCGCCCTGTGAAAAGATGGACTTGTCGCTCCATCTGTCTTTCCTCCGGCCGGTATGATCCAGCAGTACCAGAAAATCCTGGCGGCTTGGGATACGGTACCCAACCGGGCAGAGGCCACGCGAATCTGCCACGATGTACCAATTGTACTGCCTGCCATAGGCCGCCTGATAGTTGTTTTTCGCCTTTTCCGACATGTAAGGTTGGAAAACATTCGACCAGTCGGTAGCAATTGGCAGAACCGGGATTTTCTCTCCGTTCCGGAATTTCTGCGTTTTCAGGTTCTCTTTCATCCAGACCTGTTTTCCGATTTTTACAGTTGCGTATGAATTTCCTTCCGCATCCTTGATTGTTTCGCCTTCTGTCTGTGCAAAAAGAGCTGTTGTGGAAAGCAGAAAAATCAGCAAAATCCGGAAGGGGCCGGAAAAGGTAATCTTAGACATATTTGTTTCCCGAACAGGGAAAGCAAAGTAGAATTCATCCGTTTAAATTTCCAAACAGCTGAGTTCGGCCCGGTTTTCAGCGGATGTACTCTTTCAGGACAAAAGCAACCTCATTCCGGCGGCCAATCAATGTCCAGGGAGAATTGTAGGCCATGAAAATCAATGGCTCCTGCCAGGTAATGCCTTCTTTTTTCAGCCATGCCCTGAGTTCCTCCGCCTTTTCCTCAATTCCCCGGTTTCCGGCAAAGCCTCCGAATCGCAGCGTAGCCAAGATGCGGGGTTTCTCTTCGTGAATCTGAATATTTCCAGCAGAGGGCTTGGGCAGATTGCTGAGATTATAGCCCTCCGGCATACTGAAACTCATTCGCATTTTTCCCTCACCTCTGTTCTCCATATTTACGGGGGCCGTCATGGCTATTTTCTGGGAGCTCTGGTTTCCCCCGAAAATGTAATTGGCAAGATCCCGGAATCCGGAGTTTCCGCCGTCCATTAACTCTCCGCGCCGCTCTACGCTGGCATAAAGTACGGTTTCATATTGACGAATTTCAAAGTCTCCGTCTTTCCGGATTACGGTGTAGGGAACCTGCGGAGTCTGGTTACGGCCGAAAAGGGACATAGCGTAAAGAATAAGTACTGGAATAAGGCTGAAAAGCAGAATTTTCATTCAGGCAAATTTCATTAAAAACCATCCCGCTGGGAATATGTTTGAGCTGTTTTTACTCAGAATAATCGGATAGAATGGATGATTTTCCTCAACTGGCTAATTTTCCCAGAAGACATCTCCGAAAACCACGGTATACGGGATTAAATGGTTTTTAAAATAACCAATTAAGCATCCGGTCAGCGAATAACTTTCAAGACCCGGCCGCTTTCCCTGTTTCTCACCAGCAACAATCCGGCAGGAAATTCTGTAAGTATGAAACTGCTGATTCCGGCATCTGCATACAGATGCCGAAGGCAACGGCCCGAAGCATCGAGCAACTCCAGTTGCTGAATTTTACCGCTGCGGTTTTCCACTGAAAGCTTCTCCCCATTGGCATACATGCGGAAAAGCGGGTTTTCCAATCCGGCTATGGAGGTGATGTTCAGAGGCTGAGAAGAAGCTGATGCACATCCGTTCAAACTGTTCAATCCAAGCACCATGGCGGTATATATGCCGGATTCATAGATGAAAATGCTGTCCGAAGGACTGTTTCCAATGGGCTGTCCGGAAATAAACCAGCTTACTGTTCCGCTGTTGGAAACCAGCCAGCTTCCATTTTGCACAATCACAGGAGCCGGTGGGCTTGGCAGGATTACTACCTGCTTGGGCAAAGAAGTTGCCGGATTGTTTACGGCGCAGGTGTCGGCCGAAAGCAAGCGGCAGGTGATGGAATGGATTCCGGGCGGCAGGAAAACAGTGGCGGTAGACAACTGGCTTCCAAGGGGCTGAGTTCCGTTGAACCAGAAAAACTGCGGATTCAGAGAATTGGAAAACTGCGATTCGAAGGAAATAAGACTGTTTTCACAAACCGTATCCTGTGAGGCTGAAATGGAAATTCGCGGACGCGGCGCATTCTGCACCATCGCCGTTACCGGAACCGCCCCGCTCTGGCAGGCAGCCGAAATTTCCCAGTCATAGAAGTAATAATAAAATGCCGGATTGCCGGCACTGTTACCAGTAATGCTGAGAATCCCTTCAACCTCGTAGGGATAGGCAGCGTTGCTATTATTCCGGAAGAGATTGTTGGAGGCGCCGCCAGCCAGACCAAGCTGAAAACCCTCGCCCTGCGGAACATCAAAACCCAGCTCCACCCGGGAATCGCCTTGTGGAATCAGAACCGTTTTACTACGGATTACCTGGCCCTGGGCATTGCGGAGCTGGATGTTCCGGTTTCCGGCCGTGTTCGCATACACCCGCACCGATTTCAGGCGGAAGGCCAGATGCGCATCAAAACTCAGGAAATGGTAGGTGCTGCCAGTAAAAAAAGAGCCGCTGCCAAACTGGTTATCGGCCGGACCGGCATCCGGAAGATTCAGGAGTTTTGTGCTTCGTACATAATAAACTTGTGTGCTGTCCAGAACAGGCGTAAGAAACACATAACTGCTATCCAGGGGAATGGCAGATGACGCAGTAGAATACCATAAAACAGGATTACCGGAAAAGGCCTGCAACTGATGAACTACTGCACCACAAACGGAAGTATCGCCGGTAATCACAGGCGCGGCAGGACGGATGATGTTTACCTGCTTCAGGATGGTATCCGAACCAGCACAATTCGACACTACCAGTTTTACCGCATAGATTCCCTCCTGTTGATAGCTGTGCTGCGGGTTTTTTTCGGAAGAAGTAATTCCATCCCCGAAATCCCATATCCATTGGGAAGCTGAGCCGCTCCGGTCGCTGAATGTCACCTCAGCACCACAGATGTTTGACTTTGAAGCAAAAAAATCTGCCACAGGCTGAATGGGCTGCAAAACAAGATTCCGCAGAGCAGCATCGCCTTCACCAACGGATATTCCAGGGAGTGAATCCGTACGGTAGCCATGTGCCGAAACCATAAGGCTGTAGTTTCCCGGAAAAATGGGCCGGTGGTAATTGCCGGATTCCGCGGTAGAAAAAATATGCGTGCTGTCTTTATCGTGGTTTCGCACTTCAATTCTTGCAAGCACCGGCAAACCCGTACAGGCATCGGAAATTTTTCCACGGATGCCACGAAGGCTGGCCTTCATGTAATCGATGAGGGAACGCCGAAGCCACTTCCAGTGAACAGGAATCTGAGAATTAGGAATGAGCTTGGTGTCGGAAAGCTCCAGGGTTACTTCCCGGCATTGGTGAAACCAGTTCATAAAATCCTGTCTTCCACCATTTACTTCGTACCATTCAAAGCCCTGGCAAACACCGGGAAGATTGGGATATCCGTAGTTCTGGTTGAAAAAAGTAGCCGAATTGGAGCGCGCCGAGCCGGCAAACTTTTCACCCTCTGCGGTCCACCAGTTTTCATCGGGGTGCCGGCGCTGCCAGGTGTCCCAGGGGAAGTTCCACACCTCGGCACCGCCATGAAAATTGGCTGCCATTACGAACTGCAGACTATCTGCCAGTTTGATAAAAATCTTTGTTTCGGGCTGATAGGACTCACCATCAGGATGCGGGCCATCCTGCGGATCAGGATAATTCCGGTTGAGGTCGATGTTGGCAGCATTGAAACGGGTAGCCCCTGAAACGCTCTGATTTCCGCCGCGGTAGGTACCGTCCGGATTGGCGAGGGGATTGATCCAGATTTCCATTTCGTTCACCAGCCGGGTGAGTTCGGTATCGCTGCCATAGCCGCGGAGAAGTGTATCCGCCAGCTTCATCATCATGGGATAGCCGGTGGTTTCATCGCCATGCATGCTGGATGTATATAAAAACCGTGGCTCATTCTGCGTGATGTCTACCGAATCGCTGATTTTCAGTGCCAGAATCTTCCGTCCTGAGGGCAGCGTTCCCAGATTCACCAGCCGGCAGAGCTGAGGATGGCTGAGCTGAAAACCAATCATGGCCTGCTCATAGGCCGGGTAAGAAAGGTAGCTGTCGAAGGCCTGGGTACTAAGAGGACGCGCCTTTTTTTTTGTCCTTTTTTCCTGCTTCTCCATGCGCTGAAATTCCTCTGCAGGAGTTTCTAGAATTTTATAGCGGGAATAGCCGAGTTCGAAAAAGCGCTGCATACCCCGGCGATTGGCAAAGGCATAAATGGTATCGCCCCGCCGGTGATCGATGGAAATGGCACGGGTGATTTCCGGAAGGTCTTCAGAATGCTTAAGCTTAAAGCGGAAATATACTTCTGTCCTCTTCCGGAAAAGGCGCTCTGCCCTTTTTTCTTCCCGCGAATGGTTCTGTGAATAAGCCTGAAACTGTCCTGCAAAGGAAAAAAGAAGCAGGAGGAAAACTGATTTCAGTACGGCAGGAAAAATAGGTTTCATCAGATTTACGGGACTGCCGGAAAGACAAATATTTAGGAAAAATGGTTTATTCACTGAAGCAGATGCAGTTTGCCTTTCTGCTTCCAGCCAGCCTGCGAGGCATATTTTACATAAACAATTTTAAGGTCGGCCTGACTTTCGTAGTCCACAAAAAAGACCTTTTTATCTGCCTGTGCAGCATAGCTGGTGAAAAACCACTTCCCCTCATTCCCTTTGGCCTGAGATTCATAAGGCACCTTAAAAACCTTCAGATCAGCCTGACTTTCATATTTCACCACAAAAACCTTAACATCCGCCTGACTCTGGTTGGAAACTTCAAAAATCTTCTGTGCCTTCAGTTCCGAAGAAAGAAGGACAATGAAAAAAATGAAGGAAATGCGGAGGATGGTGATTGAAGTAGACATAGAGTAAAACTACAACTCATTGTTCGGTTCACAAAATAGTGCAGATTTTACCAGATCAGAGGGGAGCAGCGGAAAAACTTGGGATTAAATGGAAAATAAAGAAGCTCAACACGGTGGACAATTCCATCCAGATGCCTATGGATGCAAAATCAATTGATCGGCCAAGGCATTTGCTGAATCATTCAATACCGAAATCAAACTATTCCGGACTAATCGGAGAGCTGTCTCCAGGCCCGATTTCTTCCTACTCCGGATTGAAAAATTGTTCGCTTGAAAATTCTTTCTTCCCAGAGATTTCTTGTGAGCCGGGTTCAGTTGACCGGAACGGGGGCAATATCGCCGGAATGCTCAACCCGGCTTAAGACCGCCGAATTACCAGCTGTCTTTAGTAGGATTCGGCCAGGCCCGATAGAACTGAAGGTTTCAGCGAGGGGAGAAAAAATCCTTAGTATTGCGGACAAGGCTTATTGTTGAACTCAACACATTTAAATTCGTCGTTAATGAAAAAGGATTTATTGTCTCTAAAAAATACTTCAGCCAGATATAAATCGTCATTCACCCACTCAAACTCGGAAATTTTACTAAACTTAATAGGAAAAATTTCTTTACCTGAATAATCCATAAAACCAACCAAATCTCCGTAGTCTTTACTCACCATCATGAAATTTTCATAGGGAATTTCATATGAGATTCTCATGGACTCTGGAATAATAATTTTTCCATTTTTATCGATTAATGCTCCACCACCTGAACCTGCAAACCCGTTCACAAATGAGGTTCTGGCAGCAGCATAGCCATTCCCCAGATTTTTGGAAACATCACCGTCACAATTCATCTGAGATATTTCTACTCCTTTATCGTTCACAAACCCCCAAAAATTTTTATATTCTATATTACCTAGATCGTCAACACCATCGCTTTTGGCACAAACCATTGCAATTCCATCAATCATATTGTACATTTTTACATACTTACAAGGAACTACTACAACGTTTTTATCATTAATCATTCCGTATTTACCATTTTTTTTAACAATTCCTAATCCATCAACGAATAAGTAAGTCTCTTCATACATAAATGGAATGACGACTTTATCTGTACTATCAATATATCCATACTTATTTTTTTCCATGCAAGCCGGAATTAATCCCTCTTGTAAATAACCGATATCAGCATATTTAAATGGAATTATTTCGTTTCCTAATGTATCAATTAATCCCATTTTTTCACCCTTAACTACAGGTGAATAGCCATCCCTGAATTCAAAAACCTTATCATAAAGTGGTTTAATTACAACCTCACCTGCCGAATTAACAAACCCATACTTCTCTCCTGAAATTGTTTGTATCAATTTCGATTGCAAATTCTGCGACATCAAAAGAAGAGAATTAATTAAAAATCCAATTGAGGCCAAAAACTTTTTCATATTTTTTTTTTCAAAGGTAATAAAATATGTGTTGAAGGACCCCTCGAAAGTAATGAAGTTGGTTAATTTTTAGTTTCTAACTTGTTCAAAAAATCTTAAGGATTTCCAAGTTTTCCTTATACAGAACTATAATCAAGGCAAGCGTTTTTCTCCATTGACCGTAGGATTTAGACTTACTTCTACCCCAGATGTTTGTGTTAATTGACATTTCTACTACCAGAGATCCCCTGGTGATTTATCTATGCTGGAGCTCATGGCAATTTCTTTTTCACTATTTAAAAATTGGGTTATATTGATAGTTTAGAATGGAAACAAATACTTGTCCAAATAGGAAGCGTTTTCGGGTAGTTACGTTTTCCTTTTTCTAGCACTTGGAACTAATTTTCCAAACCCGCACTATTCCCCAGAATTTGAATTCAGTAAAGTTAAGGCTGGTTTTAAAATTATGTTTGACGCCTTCGGGATTCTATTTCGAAGTAAACGGGGATTAGTCTGATTCTGGCTTTGATTTCTTCCTCCGCCCCGGATGGAAGGGGCCGAAGGGTGCCGCAGGCACGGAAGCGAAGCGCACCCCCGCACAGCCGGAAAAGGCGGCCTGATAAAAATGAATGAGGTACAAAGCCGGCTTCCGGGTGTGAATTACCTCCAGGAGTGGATACGGAATTCTGCCGGAAATTCATAAAACCTTAATAATCAAAGAATCCCGACGGATTAGGAGGTATTGAAGCAATGCCTATATTTGCAGCCCGATTTTTAGATAATAAACAAACAAAAAACGCATGGAAAAAGTGATGTACATCATACCCGCCTTTGGATTGGTGGGCCTGATTGTCATGTGGGCCAAGTCGGCCTGGGTATCCTCACAGGATGCCGGAGATGAGAAAATGCAGGAACTTGCCGGCTACATCGCCAATGGTGCGATGGCATTTCTGAAGGCTGAGTGGAAGATTCTCAGCTACTTCGCCATTTTCACAGCACTCCTTCTGGCCTGGTCTGGAACTTTGCTGGAAACCTCCAGTCCGGTAATTGCCATTTCCTTTCTTATTGGTGCGATACTCTCGGCCCTTGCTGGCTACATCGGTATGAACATTGCCACCAAGGCCAATGTGCGTACCACGCAGGCTGCACGCACTTCGCTTTCTAAAGCCCTGGCGGTTTCATTCACCGGTGGAACGGTGATGGGTCTGGGTGTTGCCGGTCTGGCGGTGCTCGGTCTCGGAAGCCTTTTCATCGTATTTTATCACATGTATGCGGCCGGGGGTTCTGCAACCGGACCGGGCATGATCAAAGCCATTGAGGTACTTGCCGGATTTTCCCTGGGTGCAGAATCCATTGCACTCTTTGCCCGTGTGGGAGGCGGTATTTATACCAAGGCGGCCGATGTGGGCGCCGACCTGGTAGGTAAAGTAGAAGCCGGGATCCCGGAAGATGATGTGCGTAACCCTGCTACCATCGCCGATAATGTGGGCGACAATGTGGGTGATGTGGCTGGTATGGGTGCCGACCTTTTCGGTTCTTATGTGGCCACCATCCTTGCCACCATGGTTCTGGGTCAGGAAATCGATGCTTCCGGCGATGGTTTCGGAGGTCTTTCTCCCATTCTTCTTCCTATGGTGATTGCCGGTATGGGCCTGGTTTTCTCCATCATCGGAACGCTCTTTGTTCGTGTTTCCAAAGAAGATGCCAGCGTGCAAAACGCTCTTAACCTCGGCAACTGGTCTTCCATCATTCTCACCGCTGGTGCATCTTATTTTCTGGTGAAGTACATGCTCCCTGAGTCCCTCAGCATCCGTGGTTTTGAATTCACATCCATGGATGTGTTCTGGGCGATTTTCACCGGCCTGATTGTGGGTGCACTTATGAGCATCATTACCGAGTACTACACTGCCATGGGCCGCCGT
>Ga0315905_10007760_pt1 | contig 10855 bp, 8 predicted proteins | sample LakEriMetagenome_5_FD_203522 | JGI IMG/M metagenome (GOLD analysis project Ga0315905, IMG submission 203522) | Freshwater fungal communities from buoy surface, Lake Erie, Ohio, United States - Buoy 4 MA121 | ecosystem: Environmental > Aquatic > Freshwater > Lake | place: USA: Lake Erie, Ohio... | reverse complement strand
CTCAGATCTGGGCCGCTTTCCCCATTAGGGCCTCCTCGCGGTGGGCGCGCACTTCTTTGGGCTCGCTTTTTGTCCTGTCGTTAGTGAGTATCTTTACGACACAAGACCAGATGACTGCATAGACTCGATCTATATTTCCCTTTTATGTGCATGGGGAGCGCGACAGAGTTTACCTGTCCGATCATGGGGCTTTCATCTTCGTCTTCGTGACGACATTTTGTCTTCATGACTTGAATTTCAGACTTGAGACGCTGGATATCAGTCTGCTTCGAAACAAGCTCGCAGGCAATCTCACGTTTGGCTTGCGCCAGTTTTTCCTTTGCATCTTTCGCCAGCTGCTCGCATTCGACACTGCGTGCAAGCTGCCAAGGTTTTCATCCCGTCAAAAACTATAGAATTCGAAGTTCAATCGCATGGTGCTCACCAGTTTTTGCGCCTGCTCCTCGGCGCTTCGGCGCGATTCTCGTTCGACTTCGAGAAGGGTCTTGAGCTCGAGCAGTTCCTTTCCAAGCTGACGGATTCTGTCTCCAGACAATTTGAAAATAGATGATATTTTACCCTGTGTTTCATTGGAAAGGCAATCCACGTCTTGTTGAATCAGATCTATCCTCTTCTCAACATCCTGCAGCTCATGCTTAGCTTGCGCCAATTTTTCCTTTGCGTCTTTCTCCAGCTGCTCGAGTTTGTTATTCCGTGCAAGCTGCCAGTATTCGCATCCTGTCAAAAACAATCCTGTCCAAAAAATGTCACAGAAGGATACAAGTTCAATTGCATGGTGCTCACCAGTTGTTGTACTTGTTGCTCGGCGCTTTGGCGCGATTCACGCTCGTGTTCAAGGAGGGTTTTGAGCCCGCGCAGTTCCTTTCCAAGCTGACTGGCTCTGTCTGCGGACAATTTGAGCATAGCTGACTTTTGACCCTGGGTTTCATTGACAAGGCAATTCACGTCTTGTTGAATAACATCTATCCTCTTTTCAGCATCCTGCAGCTTGCCCCGTAAATGCGCAGCCTCCATGATCTTCTTGGAGTGGTTGGCTTCGAGTTCGCACAGTTGCCGCACTTGCTTCGACAATTCTGCAGTCACCTTAGTCAAATCTTGTGCAAGTGTGTCCTTTGAGGCTTGCTCTGCCGACTTTGCCATATGTTCTCGCCCTTCTTCCACAGCATCTTCCCAATACATGAAAGCCTTCATCTTGCTGACAAACTCCCACCGGAGCATCACTTTTTGCGCCACCTGCCGCGCTTTTTTCTCCTCCCCCGCCTTACCCTGCCATCGCAAGAATGCTGCACCTGTCGTTTGCCCCTGCAATCTTGCCACCACCTTGCGCCCCACGGCCTGAATTCTCACTATCTCAGACGCGTTGGAGCTCCAGGTTTTCCACGCCGCTGACAAATAGGATTGGCTCCGTCGAGCCAACACCTTTTGGAGCACATTCCGCATCCGTTTCTTTTTCATGACTGTTGATGACCATGTGTTCCATGCAACTACCAAGCACTGCTGTGTCCACCTCTTCATCACTTTCATCGCTGCCGTCTTCAGGCGCTTCTTTGCTGGAGCAAGGGCCACCCACCGGTTCCAACACGCAAACAAAGACTGTTTTGTCCAGCGCGACAACACCATGAGCGCAGCTTTCTTGAGCCTCTTCTCATCGCTTCTGAGACTCGACCAAGTCTCCCACGCCCTTGCCAATCTGGCGTTCGTCCAGTGCATCATGATCCTTTGTGTCAGGACTCGCTGCTTTTTGGCATCATGTGCAGAGGACGACCATAATGTCCAGGCATGCGTCAGAGACTGATTGGTCCATCGCAGCACGATTTTCCCTGCCACTGCCTTGAGCCTCTTGTTTTCTTTGCCCTTCTTCATCCACTCATCCAGGGCCTTACCAAGCACATCGCCCGTCCATCGCCCCAGCACTTTCTTCATCAATGCCTTCAAGCCCTTCTCCTCTGTATGCTCTGACACCCACTTCTCCCACGGCCCAACCAGGCATCTGTGTGTGAATCGTTTCAAAACTCTTATCGACTTCGTCCCCAGGATTGCTTGCGCCTTTTGGAAATCGCGCCAGCTGGCAAACGATTTGGAGATATAGCCATTCAACATTTTCTGCACCACCAAGGCTGCCTTGCGCCGCAGTCGGAGGGCACTGACAGCCACAGACTGCCAAGTAGACAAGGACATCCACAGACATCGGGACAAGAGACGATTGGCGATTTTGTTCACAATCCTGTTGCGGTGATCTTCATGCGTCTGTGCCATTTTGTTGACGGATCGGGTCAGCTTCTTGTTCTCAATCTTGATCAATTCAACTTCGGAATCCATCTCGTTCTGCAAAGAAACTTTTTGCTCCTGCAAAATCCGAACCTGTTCCACGGCCGCCTTCCTTTCTTTTGCCAAACGATCTTTTGCAAAGTCCACCGTCGCCTGTTTGCTTACTGAAAACTCTTTCTTTAGCGCGCAAATTTCTACAGCAAGGCAGCGCACAGCCCCTTCTGCATCGCGCACGAGCTTTGACGATTTGTTGAGCTCATCTTCCAGATCTCCTGATTTTCCTTGCTCCTTAAGGAGCTGCGCCCGCAGTGATTCCAGTTCGCCTGTCATCTTCGTCTGTAGATCGTCTTGGAGTTTGCTGCTCTCTGTTCCCAGCGTCTTCAACTTTGACGTTAGGTCGTCGATTTGCACCTGAGCATCGGCAGCCCTTTTGCTCTGTTTTTCACTTTCGGTCACTTCCTGTTGCAGAGCCGCTGACGTCTTTTGAAGTTCGGTCTGGCAGCTCTTGAGCTCCGCTGCCTGCGCTTTGAGTTCATTTGACAATTTGCTGAGCTCATTCTCCAGATCTCTTGATTTTCCGTGCTCCTTCAGGAGCTGCGCCCGCTGTGATTCCAGTTCACTTATCTTCGTCTGTAGATCGCCTTGGAGTTTGCTGCTCTCTGTTCCCTGCGTCTTCAACTTTGATGTTAGGTCGTCGATTTGCACCTGAGCATCGGCAGCCCTTTTGCTCTGTTTCTCTTTTTCACTCGTGTCCTGCTGCAGTACCGCTGACGTCTTTTGAAGTTCGTTCTGACAGCTCTTGAGCTCAGCTGTCTTCGCTTTGAGTTCATTTGACAATCTGCTGAGCTCATTCTCCAGATCTCTTGATTTTCCTTGCTCCCGGAGGAGCTGAGCCCGCAGTGATTCCAGTTCACTTAACTTCGTCTGTAGATCGTCTTTGAGTTTGCTGCTCTCTGTTTCCAGCGCTTTAAACTTTGATGTTAGGTCGTCGATTTTCTTTTGAAGTTCGGTCTGGCAGCTCTTGAGCTCAGCTGTCTTCGCTCTGAGTTCATCAGACGATTTGCTAAGCTCACTCCCCAGATCTTCTGCTTTTCCTTGTTCCTTCAGGAGCTGCGCCCGCAGTGATTCCAGTTCACCTGTCTTCTTTTTCAGATCGTCTTGGAGTTTGCTGCTCTCTGTTCCCTGCGTCTTCAACTTTGACGTTAGGTCGTCGATTTGCATCTTGGCATCAGCAGCCCTTTTGCTCTGTTTCTCTTTTTCACTCGCTTCCTGTTGCAGAGCCCCGGATGTCTTTGATAGTTCGGTCTGGCAGCTCTTGAGCACTGCTATCTTCGCTTTGAGTTCATTTGACAATTTGCTGAGCTCATTCTCCAGATCTCCTGATTTTCCTTGCTCCCGGAGGAGCTGCGCCCGCAGTGATTCCAGTTCACTTAACTTCTTCTGCAGATCGTCTTGGAGTTTGCTGATCTCTGTTCCCAGCGTCTTCAACTTTGATGTTAGGTCGTCGATTTGCACCTGAGCATCGGCAGCCTTTTTGTTGAGCTTCTCATTCTCACTTGCTTCCTGCTGCAGAGCCGCTGACGTCTTTTGAAGTTCGGTCTGGCAGCACTTGAGCTCCGCTGTCTTTCCCTTGAGTTCATTTGACAATTTGCTGAGGTCATCCTCCAGATCTCTTGATTTTCCTTGCTCCTTCAGGAGCTGCGCCCGCAGTGATTCCAGTTCACTTATCTTCTTCTGTAGATCGTCTTGGAGTTTGCTGCTCTCTGTTCCCTGCGTCTTCAACTTTGACGTTAGGTCGTCGATTTGCACCTTGGCATCGGCCGCCCTTTTGCTCTGTTTCTCTTTTTCACTCGCTTCCTGCTGCAGAGCCTCTGACGTCTTTTGAAGTTCGTTCTGGCAGCTCTTGAGCTCCGCTGTCTTTCCTTTGAGTTCACGCATCAGCTTCGAGATCTTCTCAAGATGCTCGTCACATTCAGCCTTCTTTGTGGCGAGTTGAGCCAGCGTGTCAGCCTTGGCCTTTTCTGAGCTGGCGAGCTTCTTTTCAGTCTCACGTATTTTGTCAGTCATGTCCTCCTGTAGGCGGACCATACATTTCTGACAATCAAGAATAGTATTTCCGGCTCGGTCTTGCTCTCGCTTCAAGATCATCTTGGCCTTGCGAAGCATGTCTGCTTTCTTGTTGTTCAAGTCTGACTTGAGAGCCTGCATCTCCTTCTCTTGCATTATAACGGTAAGCATAGCTTGAGAACAGGTCTGCATCAACTTTTTGCGCTCCACCGCGAATGCATGCATCTTTGATAAGCCCTCTTGCATGGCTGAAATCTGCTGAACACTTGCATCCTGCATACTTCGCACGTTAGCAGTAATAGTGTCGTCGCGAACAGCGTCATCCAGCAACATTTTTGTCCAGAGGCTGATCAATTCGTCAACGAATGCAACTCCCTCAGGGTTGTCTTCGCCGATTGCCGCCTCCTTGACCAGCGTAAAAAGCTCAAACATTTGAACATGATCGGCCATCTCGTCTCGTGCCATTCGCCGCAGTTTCACGTCCAGAACTTGGCCCTGCAGCATCAGAACACGATATCAGAGGCATGGGGACTTCTTCTTCAGTGTATCCAAATAAAGAAATCTCTCTCCCTTTCAGAGGCACGCATTTTGTTTCAACTTATTTCACACGCATGTCCGCACCGCGAACAACACTGTACACACACTCTTTGAGATCCAAGGACACACCTCTTCGCTTCCCCCTTTCAACACTGTAAGAATGACGGAGGAGCCGGGGATATCATCTCCGAGCAATATTTTTTGGAAATTGTTTTCGTCCACATCACAACCATCAATCTTGATGATCTTGTCTCCCCGGTCCAACTGTTTGCACTTGTACGCTGGTCCGCCAATCACCATGTTGTCGATGATGAGATCGTTCAGCATTATACCGACCTGCCGCATCATCGCGTCAGAAAGATCTGACGACCTACAAAAGGTTTTCAGCCCACCATCAGTCTAACGCTATAGCAGTTGTCGCAGCGATGTGGTCGCGCCCAAAAAAATGCACCCATGAAATCAGCACAATGTCTACACGTCCAAACATGCGCGAGTGGCTCGCTTGCGCCTATTGACGCAGCTCATAGACACACCGTGGACTTGGAAGGCCCCCCACCCTGGGAGGGTTTGACGGTCGACACTGTGAGCACATCAGTCTCGGTATTGCTCTTTAAACTCGCGCAGACTTCTTCGCACGCCTTTATAAGAGAGTCTAGATCCATGTTTTCAGTATATGCGGGCCGTTCGACGTGAAAGGATTTTTCGGGAGTCACGATAGCTTCCCCCGTGAGACTTTTCAAGGATTTCAGATTTTCCTTGGTATGCTGCAGTTGGTAGGCGAATACTTCTTGCTCTTTGAGCTTACTCTGTTCCATGGTGCAGCCCGATGTTAGTGCAAAACAGCTTTTCGAACCTGCAGGGCTCACGTCGGTTTCACAGGTGGAGAGAGCGAAGATTTCAGCATAGGAGACAGGCGCAAAGATACCTAAACCCTCCAAAGCACTAAACTCTCAACCTGAAGTTCCATGATTTGGTCGCCGTACCCAGCGATGTGGTTCTCAAACGATTTATGGAGCGCGTGGAGCTTGTCCTTGAGATTTTGGAGCAAGGTTGAGGAATGCTGCTGCATTTCGAGGACATTGTGCACAATGGTCATGTCCCGGTCCGCGTTCTTCTCTTGCATCTTTGTATACAATTCGATAGTGTCATCCATGACCCGAGCGTGGTGCTCATCTCCACTGTTGGCAATGAACTCTTCTAACGTGGTGAAGTATTCAAAAATTTTCACGCTGTCTGCCATTTCGCTTCGCGCCATACGTAACAGCGTCACATCAACCTCTCTTCCATCAGGTTTTAGCATGGACAGTTGAATCCTGGAACCTGGTACATCGCACCCCAACAGCGCCGACTCGTAGTCTTCCATGGTGACCTCATTTCTGTCCACTTTCAGGATGGTGTCCCCGACCTGGGCATTTTGGAAACTCGTCACAAACTTGGCATAGCCCGAACATTTCTGTTGCTACGATGCAGGGCGGGGCTTACCTCAATCTGGTTGCTCTGATGTGCTGGACCACCAATGACCATGTTGTGTACGGTGAGGCCATTCAGCATAATTCCCACCTGCCAGAGAGAGAGAGGTGTTTATTGATCAAGCTTAGTAAGTGCTGCGCCGCAGTTTCCGAACAGACGCCAACAGACGCCAAAGGCCTCCTGAACATCACAGGGATGGGAGGCGCACCGTCGCCCTGGAGCAAAATGCCTCCTCAGTGTGAGGAGAAGGGGTGGTAGTGAGGCGGGGGCCTTGGTGTGCGGCGACGTCAACGTTGAGGACATCGGCTTTGACCGCGCCTAGAATTTGCTGACACAATGCTTCGCACTGGAGCAACACGTTTTCAGGGCCTGCTTTCCAGGACGCCGGCATCGCCGGCATGGACACATACCCGGAACCTATCGTCGACCCCACGGTTGACGCCACGGAGCGCGTCGGGGACGCGCTCCGCAACATGATTGGAGAGACGCCCAGAGGAAGAAATTCACTAACAGCAACAGCTACGCCTCCTGATTCGTGGATAGGAGGACTTGAGAACACGGGTCCGAGGACCCATGCGATGGACATGTTCGTGCTCGGGGGGCTTAGCTGCGGGGGCAGTCGTGACGTGTACAGTGATCGCCATGCTCTTGGCACAGGCGATCAGGAGACGGCCTCGGTGCGGCGGGCTGTAAAAGACGGCGTCGTGCAGCCACCGGGGCCAGGTGGCGCCTGGGCGCTCAGCGACGACAGGGATTTTATGCCACGCGTTGTGCCCGCCAAATCGGGGCGCAGCGGTGGCCGCAAGCCGCCCGCAACAGGCAGCCGTGCCCAGGGCCGCGGACTCAACTCGCCGCGCATCACCTCACCGCGGGGAGGCTCCCTGCAAACCCCACGCTCGTCACTCTCGGGCGCCAAGATCGAGGTGCAGGGCGACCAGATGTCGCCGTCCGGCGGCAAGTGGGCGACGGACGGCAGCCGCGGTGCGGGGGCCATGCACGCGGCGAGCTCGTCCCGGGGAGCCAACACGTCGCCCGGCAGCAGCCGCATACAGGAGATCACTGCGCTGCTCTCCCGCCTAGCAGAAGATGAGAAGCGCGTGGGCAAGGCGTCTCCAGCGGAGCTCAATTCCTTCGCCGCCTCGCGCCGACGCCTCGGCGACCAGCCCGACGCGGCGGCCGACATTTTCTCCAACCAAGATGACGACGACATTAGCAACAACTGGAAGTCGGAGCTGGTGCGCGAGGAGGGGAATGTGGTGTCGCGTCGCTTGTTTGGGCGCGACGAGAGCGCCCTCATGCTCGCTATGCAGTGTCAGGCCGCCCGCGTCGAGTCCGAGCGGTTAGCGCTCGTGTATGTATGTGTGTATGTATGTATGTACTTATGTATGTATGTATGTATGTATGTATGTATATATGTATGAATGTATGTGTGTGTGTGTGTATGTATGTATGTATGTATGTATGTATGTATGTATGTATGTATGTGTGTATGTATACTCAACTTACTCACGAACTCACGATACTGACGCTACTTCATCAACCTACTCAACCTCCTCAACCTACTGTGTGTGTGTGTGTGTGTGTGTGTGTGTGTATGTGTATGTGTATGTGTGTGTGTGTGTGTGTGTGTGTGTGTGTGTGTTTAAATGTTTACATACATGAAATTTTTATTTAGACACTGTGGCGCCATGCTTTTTAGAGTGAGGGACGGGCGGTAAAACCAAAGGTTTTATAAAGACGAAGTCTTTGAGGTGGGCGAAGAGGTGAGGGTAACGGGGGTGTGTGGGTTTAGCTCTCTTGTGAAGTAATATTTTTATTTATTTATTTATGATGTGATTGTGAAGCAAAAAATAAAAAATCGCTCTGTATATCACTACTCATGTGCATGTGCATGTGCATGTGCATGTGCATGTGCAATGGTATGTGTGTGCACGTGTGTGTGTATGTGTGTACAGGCTCGAGTCCGCGCGCGACAACACATGGACTGAAATGACAGACCGCGGCCTCTTAACTGAGCGCACCGTGGCCTCTTACACTACCGATATGCCCTCCGAGGCGGGTGGAGGAGGAGGAGGCTACGTGGTACTGGAGTCGGAACTTGAAAAACGTAACACGGGGTGGCCAGTCACTTTTGAGCGCCGCTCCTTTATTCTGCGGCACGAGGGGGCACGTGGAGGGGCCTGCCTGGGGTACTACAAAGACAAGTTTGAACGGTTGGCTGGCCGAACGCGGGGCTACATGCAGTTGTACCCTGACAGTTCGGTACTAATAGACAAAAAAGAAGCCATCAAAAGCTCCGAATCAGAGGAGGATTCATTCACCTTTACCGTGGTGCAGAATGGCGGGCGGCGGATGCAATGGACCATGCGCTGTCAAGACGCTGATCTGGCCCATTCGTGGGTCACTTCTATCAGGGGGCTGATCCAACGTCTCGCGATGCTAGAGGAGCTTGAGGAGCTATCTGATCTTTCTGAAGCCACTGTTGCAGATGCCACTGTTGCAGATGACGCTTCGCATCCCCACAAGCCGTTTATGTCCCCTAGGAACCGTGAGGACGTGGACCCCCCCACTCTCTCATCAGCACGGTCACACGACCCCTTCTCGCTCTCCATGTCGGGAAGTACGACGCCGCGCAACTTGAGTTCCACGCCGCGCACAACCGTAAGGACCACACCGGGTAATACCTCAGAAGCAGCGCGTAATAGCTCAGAAGCAGGACCAGTGCGGCCGACGGCGGTGCCGCCCTTGCGTCTGGCAATGGCGCAGCTGCTCCAAAACACGCGCGCCTTGCCCTCACCACACGCGTCGCCCGACAAGCCACTGCCTGCGCCGCGAGGGATTGCACGGGAGGGCAAGGGCGGAGGAGGTGGAGGAAGCCGGCCGCAGACGCCGCGTGATGGAGGCTTGTCTCCGAGAAAGGGGCATGGGGGAGATGCTGGAAGTAGGACGGGGACGCCGCGGGGTGGGAACAGGTCGCCGCGGAAGAGTGCGAGGAGGGGGGAGGCGGCGGAGAGGAGCGAGAGGAGCGAGAGGAGCGAGAGGAGCGAGAGTCTTGTGAGCCCGCGGAGCCGGGGGAAGAGCAGTAAGAGCAGTATCGGCTGTCACGGCGGTCACGGCGGGGCCGGAGCGGGGCAAGACTGGCAAGACCGACACCACAGACACCACAGACATGATAGGCATGAAGACAGATACGGCAGGCAAGGCCGACAAGAGGCCGTGGAGAATCCGGCGCTGGACGTCGGTGCGCCTTCGCGGCGGCAGGAGGATGCGGCGGGGCGCTTAAACCAGAAGGGCTCTTTGGTCGGTGTCAAGGTTTCCACGTGGGGCCGCAGCACAGGCAAGGGCTCCCCAGACCAGGGGGCGGAAAAGGGCGGCAGGAGCAGGAGGCAAGGCGACAGTTTGGCGGCCACGAACCCCCATGATTCCGATGCTGGTAGCAGTCACCCGCGCTCCCCCACAGGCTCCACCCCAGTCAACTCGGCCCCCACGCCCCCTGTGCAGCCGCCGTGGTTTTCATCCGCCCGCACCAGCGACGCCCCCGACTACGACACAGCCGGCAGCGGCGGTGCGGGCGGGGGCAACCTTCTGGAAGGACTGATGGAGGGGATGAGCCACATGAGCTCGCTGTGGCGCACGACAGCATCCAGCGCCGGAGCCCCACCCCCCCCTTCCAGCAGCGGGGCGGGGGAGACCAGCTTCAGCTCACGCACGCGCCACCCGCAGGGCAACCCCCCGACACTAGGCCCTGACGTGAGTGCGTTGCCGGAGGAGCGAGGCAGGCAGGGACGAGAACAGGCGCTGATGACCGCGGGCGGGCGGCGGGGACGTGACATGTCTAACGGTAGCGGCCGCTGGGGCGTAACCCTTGACATTCCTGATCCCCGTGCGTCCTCTGATCCGAGCTTCAGCACGCGGCGGAGCGGCGATCTCGAGACCGGGGAGCGGGGCAGGGGGCAGAGGATGAAGCTGGCAAAGGCTGAGGGCCAACTGCGTCATAGTGCCTGTCTGTCGCGCGTGCAAAATGCTTACCAGCACCACCGCAAGACCTTCATTGGCACTAGGTCTGGTCTTGTCTTCTCTTTCTCTCTCTCTCTCTCTCTCTCACTGTGCGCGCGCAAGATCAGGTGCTGTCGTCCCGTGTGTGTGTGTGTGTGCGCGCGCGCGCGCGCAAGAGTATACACCAACCGATTTTTCACACACACACCTGCCTCCCCTCCCTTCTATGCACACACACACACACACACACACAGCGTGGCATTCTTGGTGGCTGTTGCCTTCACTATAGGCTTCCTGGTATGAATGGCGGTATGAATGGCCGTAATAATGGGGAGGGCGGCGGCGACTTGAGGAATTCACGAATTTGGGTCAAGGGACTCTATGCAGTAGTTTCTAATAAATCTCTCTCTCTCTCTCTCTCTCTCTCTCTCTCTCTCTCTCTCTCTCTCTCTCTCACACACACACACACACACTCAGAGCGAGAGAGAGAGAGGTATAGGCACAAACAACACCATCA
>Ga0315905_10007759_pt1 | contig 10857 bp, 10 predicted proteins | sample LakEriMetagenome_5_FD_203522 | JGI IMG/M metagenome (GOLD analysis project Ga0315905, IMG submission 203522) | Freshwater fungal communities from buoy surface, Lake Erie, Ohio, United States - Buoy 4 MA121 | ecosystem: Environmental > Aquatic > Freshwater > Lake | place: USA: Lake Erie, Ohio... | reverse complement strand
GTCGGACGCGCGCGGTTGTACGCGGCTTCGATGTCGTCGTCGATGAAGGTGGTGGCCATGGCCAGGATCTCGAAGTCGTCGGGAGTGCGCCGCGCGCCCGGCCGCGCGAATCCCTCGGCCAGATGCTGGGCGTACATGCCCTCGTGACGAGGCGCATAGAAGATGGGGAACCAACCGTCGGCGATCTCGGCCGCCAACGCCACGTTCTTCGGACCCTCGGCACCCAGGAAAATGGGTAGGTCCGCGCGAACGGGATGCGTCATCACGTTGAGCGCCTTGCCCAAGCCCATGCCGTCGCGGGCCGGGATCGGGTACTCCGGTCCGGCATTGGAGAGACGCTCCTCGCGCTTCAGCACCTTGCGGATGATGTCGACGTACTCACGGGTGCGCGCCAACGGCTTGTTGAAGCGCTGCCCGTACCAACCCTCCACCACTTGAGGTCCGCTGACGCCCAGACCCAGACAGAAACGACCGCCCGACAGGTGGTCCATGGTGATGGCCGCCATCGCGGTGGCCGTTGGTGTGCGCGCCGAGATCTGCACGATGTTGGTGGCGAGTCGCAGTTTCGTGGTGCCGGCACCCCACCATGCCAAGGGCGAGATGGCGTCGCTGCCCCACGACTCGGCGGTGAAGACCGAGTCGTAGCCGAGGGCCTCGATCATCTTCAGGGTTTCGGGCACGCCGACCGGCATCGACCGGCCCCAATAGCCGATGTGCCAGCCGAGTTTCAGATCCGTCGTCATGAAAATTTGACCCTAGTTGGCAAGGGCATTTCCGGTGGTCTTCTGCTAGAACCGAAGCGAACCAAACCCGGGGGTCAGGATGGAAATCGGATACACCGAAGAGCAGGACGCCATGCGCGCCGAGCTTCGCGGCTACTACGAGAAACTGCTGGACGAGGCCACCGTGGCCGAGCTCAACACCAGCCACGGCATCGGCAAGGCGCCCCGTCGCGTCTGGAAGCAGATGTGCGCCGACGGATGGGCGGGCATCGGCTGGCCCAAGGATTTCGGCGGCCAGGGTCGCAGCGCCATCGAACAGTTCATCTTCTTCGACGAGTCCATGCGCGCCGGTGCGCCGGTGCCCATGCTCAGCATCAACACGGTCGGTCCGACCATCATGAACTTCGGCACCGACCAACAGAAGGACTTCTTCCTGCCCAAGATCCTGGCCGGCGACATCCACTTCTGCATCGGCTACAGCGAGCCCAACGCCGGCACCGACCTCGCGTCGTTGCAAACCCGTGCCGTGCGCGACGGCGACGTGTACGTGGTCAACGGACAGAAGATGTGGACCTCGCTCTCGAGCGACGCCGACTACTGCTGGTTGGCCGTGCGCACCGACCCGGACGCCGCCAAGCACAAGGGCATCAGCATCCTGATCATGCCGATGAACACCCCCGGAATCACCCTGCAGAAGCTGAACCTCATCGGCGAGCACGACATCAACGCGATGTTCCTCGACGATGTGCGCATTCCGGTCGAGAACTGCGTCGGCGGAGAGAACAAGGGCTGGACCCTCATCACCAACCAGTTGAACCATGAGCGCGTCACCCTGTGCTCCACCGGTGTGGTCGAGCGCGCGCTGGCCGACACGTTGGAATGGGCCAAGAAGACCAACCTGCCCGACGGTCGTCGCGTCGCCGATCAGGAGTGGGTGCAACTGAACCTGGCCCGCGTGCACGCCAAGCTCGACGTGTTGCGGCTCATGAACTGGCAATCCGCGTGGGAGGCCACGCAGGGCAAGCTCGACGTCGGACACTGTTCGTCCATCAAGGTGTACGGCACCGAGTTCTATCTCGAAGCTTTTCGTCTGCTGTTCGAGATCCTCGGACCTCCCGGATATCTGAAGCAGGGCACGCCGGGTTCGGTGTTGCGCGCGCGCCTCGAGAGCCTTTATCGCGGCATGTTGATCCTCACCTTCGGCGGTGGCACGAACGAGATGCAGCGCGACCTCATCACCATGTTCTCGCTCGGATTCCCGAGGGCGGCCCGCTGATGGACTTCTCACTGAGCTCCGATCAGAACGAACTGCGTTCGCTGGCCCGCCAGATCCTGAGCGACACCTGCACCACCGAACACCTGAAGGCGGTCGCCGCCACCGAGAGCGGCACCGACCTCGCGTTGTGGCGCACCTTGGCCGACGCCGGCCTGGTGGGCATCGCGTTGCCCGAGTCGGTGGGTGGCGGTGGCATGGGCATCATCGAAGCCTCCGTGGTGCTGGAGGAGATCGGTCGCGTCGCCGCACCGGTTCCCGCTCTCGCCGTGATGGCCTTGGCCGCACCGGCCTTGGCCGACTACCCCGAGTTGCTCGCCGGTGTCGCCAGCGGAGAGGTCATCGTCAGCGCGGCCATCCACGAACCGGTGGGTGACGCCTTCACGCCGGGCACCGTGGTGGAAAACGGCAAGATCACGGGAACCAAGGTCTGCGTGCCGCATGGTCTCCTCGCCAAGCGCTTCGTCGTCACCGCCGCCGACGGTCTGTACTGCGTCGAGGCCGACGATCCGAAGGTGACGATCACCCGACAGGACACCACGTCGGGTGTTCCCGATGCCATGGTCGAGTTCAACGGCGCGTCGGTGAAGTGCCTGGGGAACCCCGGCGCGACGCACGCCATGTTGAACCGCGGCATCTCGGCCGCGACCATCATGACGTCGGGCGCTTGTCAGGCCGCACTGTTGTTGATGGCCGAGTACACCAAGGGCCGCCAGCAGTTCGACAAGATCATCGCCTCGTTCCAGGCGGTCTCGCAGCGCGCCGGTGACGCCTACATCGACACCGAGGGCGTGCGCCTCACCGCGTGGCAGGCCGCGTGGCGATTGAGCGAGGGTCTGCCCGCGGACGAAGCGTTGCTGTCGGCGAAGTTCTGGTCCGCCGAAGGTGGCTGGCGCGTCATGCACGGTGCCCACCACGTTCACGGTGGCGTGGGTGTGGACCGTGATTACCCGTTGCACCGCTTCTTCTTGTTGCACAAGCAGCTCGAGTTGCAGCTGGGATCCACCCAGCCCAGCTTGGCCCGCCTGGGCCGACTGCTCGTGGGCTGAGTCTCGTGGCGCAACCGACACCCAATCCTCATCCGATCCTGCCCGACAATCCGGATCTTCTGCCCATCCACACGCGTAATTACGAAGTGCGCGCGTTCAAGGTGAGCGACACCGAGATCCTTTTGTGGGGTGCCGTGCGCGACGACAAGCCGGCCGGCATGTACGTGATGGACGACCCGGAACCACTCACCATTCATCACATGGTCGTGCAGTTGCGGGTGTCGTTCCCGATGATGGAGATCATCGACGCCTCGGCCGAACTGAAGGAGTTCCCGCATCACGAGTGCCCGGGTATCGGCATCAAGTACAAGCAGCTCGTGGGTCTGTCCATCGCGCGCGGGTTCACCCACAAGGTACGTGAACTGTTCGGCGGCCCGAGAGGTTGCACCCACACCACCGCGTTGCTGCAGGCGATGGGTCCGGTGGCCATTCAGTGCGGCTGGAGCATGCGGGTGTTGAAGATGACCGAGTCGGCCGCCTCGGGCGCACCCAAACCGGAGTTCAGCCCCGAGTCCCGCGAGATGGCCTTCAAGTCCAACTTGAACACCTGCCACATCTGGGACGAAGAAGGCGAGCACGTCCGCACCATTCGTGCCGGTGGCGACATTGGTGCTCCGCTGTCGGTCACGAAACGGTTGATCAAACTCGGACGAGATCCCGAGGAATGGAACCGCATCCGCGGCTGAGCCACTCAGGCGTACGGAAAATCGACGTTCTCGGCCAACGCGTACTGGACGGCGTCGATCAGCGCGGCGATGTCCTCGAAGTCGGGACTCCCCGTGTTCACCAGCGGCGGTGCGAGTCCGATCGACTCCTTCACCGCGGCCCCATCCTGCAACCGCTCGACGAGGAACGAGAACTCGTCGGTGTTCAACGACGTGCGAACCGTCCAGCGCATGACCTCGGCGAGATCGGGGAACCGGCGCAACACGTCGGCTCCGGATGCCTGAGCCGCCAAGGCCGACAACAGCTGCCGTTGACGCCCCATGCGCCCGTAGTCACTGTCGCCACTTCGCGAACGGGCGAATCCGAGAGCCACGGTTCCGTCCATTTCCACCTCACCGGGACCGATGTAGGGCGGATAATCGTGCTTGGCTCCGGGCACGTTTCCGGGCATCGGAACACGCTCGTCGAGCGTGAGCGTCACCCCGCCCATGACGTCCACCAATTCGAGGAAGCCCTGCATGTTCACCAACACGTAGTCATCGATGGTGATGCCGAAGGAGTAACTGAGTCCGCTCGCCAAGGCCACCGCCTCGGGTTGCAGTTCCCCTCGCGCGTAGGTGGCGGCGATCTCCTCGTGGGTGAAGACGTACGGATAGATCGCGTTGGCCAGACCGTCGAAACCTTTCGGGAATTCTTCGGCCATGGCCGAACCCGGGGGGAAGCGCACCACGTTCAGGTTGCGCGGCACCGACACCATGGCGATGCGACCGGAGTCGCGATGAACGATGACCAGGATCATGGAGTCGGTGCGCATGGCCCAACGACCCGGGCCCTCGTCGCCACCAAGCAACAGGACCGTGGTGAACTCTTTCTCGTTCTCGTCATCGACCGCGCCGGCGAGAGGGTCGGAACTTCCCGACGACACGAAGACGTCCGAGATCACGCCGGACAGATCGTGCACGCGAGTGACCGCGTACGCGGTCGGTGCCAGAACCAACATGACGCCCGCAACGGCCAGCGAGATGGCCAGGCGCCTCGGAGTCGCGGGGCCCCGGGACCGCACCACCTCCACCACGGCCACCAGTCGGGTGAGAACGAACAGGACCCCCACCACTTCGAGCGCTCGCAGCACGTTTCGATCGAGGACCAGACCGGTGATCTCGTCGCGACGGATCGCCAGAACGGCGAGGACCGCGATCGGTAGAACGACACCGCACAGCAGGAGCACCAATGACAGGGCCCGACGACGGGAATAAGACGACGAGCCGGGAAGTATCAACCCGGCGACGACCGACCACGAAGGTCCGCGCGTGGACCCCGTCGGCGTCGACACACCGGGGCCCGACGAGTCGACCGTGGACTCATCGGTCACCGACAACTCGGCCAGTCGCCGTAGCGCCTTCGGATCGGACTTCTTGGGCACACGGAAACCCTACGGCTCTCGAGCGTCCCCATCCGGTCACCTCTCGTCACGACCCGCCACGTCGTGCGAGAATCACGGTGTGACTTCTGACGGCACATCCGTTCCCACGCTCCATTGGTCCGACTCGAGCGTCGAGGTGCACAAACTCGTCGTCGGGCCGTACGACAACAACGTCTTCGTGGTGCGTTGTCGATCCACGGGCGACGCGGTGCTCATCGACGCGGCGAACGAGCACGAGAAGTTGCTCGAGATCAGCGTGCGCCTGGGAGTTCGTCGGGTTCTGGAGACCCACGGTCACCACGATCACATCCAGGCCATTCCCGCCATGCGCGAAGCTGGTTACGAAGTGGCGGTCACCGCGCTCGATGCTCCGATGCTGGGCGATCTCGGATACGACGTTTTCATTGATCACGACGACGTGATCGAGGTCGGTCGCCTGCGCCTGCGATCGATCCTCAACCCGGGTCACACCCCGGGATCGATCTCGTTCCGAGTTCTCGACACCCCGCTGTTGTTCACCGGCGACACTCTCTTCCCCGGTGGTCCGGGAGCGACCAAGTTCCCCGGTGGTGACTTCGACACCATCATCGACTCCATCGACAATCTTCTCTTCGTGCACCCCGCCGACACCATCGTTCTCCCGGGTCACGGAGGCGACACCACCATCGGCGCGGAACGTCCGCACCTGAAGGAATGGGTCGATCGTGGGTGGTGAGTCGCCGCGACTCGGTGGGATGGTGGTCGATCGCCACCCGCCGGCAGGTCGCGTGACCGATACCGTGATGCCCGACGGACGGGCCATGCCCGGCACGCGCGACGATCTGCGTCGCACTCCTTCGTTCCGCAACGGGTTGTCGGTGGTCAGCGTTCACGCCCAAACGATCGCGCTGATGGTGATCGCGGTCCGGCTGGGCCCGATCACGTGGATCCCCGTCTTCCTGCTCATGGGTCGGGCCCACGCCCAGTTCGCCTCGTTGATGCACGAATCGGCGCACCGACTGCTGTTTCGCAATCGGCGCGCGAACGACGTCGTGGGGCGATGGCTGATCGGATACCCCGCTTTCACGAACACCGATGCTTATCGCCGGGTGCACATGGCTCATCATCGCGAAGAGTTCGGGCCGAACGAACCCGACATCGCGCTGTACGCGAACTATCCGATCTCCGAAGCGTCGTGGCGACGCAAGATGTGGCGCGATGCCACCGGTCGTACGGGTCTGCGTTTGTTGGTCGATCAACTGCGCGGATTACGCAGCGGCGTCGCCGTGGTTCGTCGATCGCAGCAACGAATCTGGTTCGTGCAGTTCATCCTGCTGACGACGAGCATCCTGCTCGGTGTCTGGTGGGTGTACCCGTTGTTCTGGTTGTTGCCGTTCCTCACCGTCTGGCGCGTGATCAATCGACTTCGTTCGGTCGCCGAGCACGGCGGACTCGAGGCCTCGAGCGACCGGCGCGTGGCCACGCATTCGGTGACACAACATTGGTGGCCGCGATTCGCGATGGTCCCCTTCAACATCGGCTTCCATCTGGCCCATCACGTCGACGCCGGCGTGCCCTTTCGCAACTTGCCGCGATACCACCGCATGCTGTGCGAATCGGGCTACGTCGCCGCCGGGTACGAGTACCCGCGGTACCGCGACTTGTGGGCCGCCTTGCGCGTCGGTCGGTGACGAGAATGCCGCTCTGACGTGGGGCGATGACCTCGATTCATCGGCCAAAATTTGCACTACGGTCATAGGGGAAATTGGGGGTCGCCCCTAGACTTCGCCTCGTGAGCGACTCCCCCACCCTGTTCGCCGTGCATGACCTGCATGCCCGCCCCACCACCGAGGATGACGGCCCCGCCCCGGCCGACATCTTGAAGGGTCTGAACCTCACGGTGAACGCCGGCGAGGTGCACGCCATCATGGGTCCCAACGGTTGCGGCAAGAGCACGTTGGCCAGCTGTCTGTTGGCGTCACCCGAGTACGAGGTCACCAGCGGGCGCATCGAGTTCAAGGGCGACGACATCACCGATTGGCCCACCGACGTGCGCGCCAAAGCCGGCCTGTTCCTCGGTTTCCAGTACCCCCAAGAGATCGCCGGCGTGTCGGTGATCCAGTTCCTCCGCCAAGCCCTGAGCGCCCGCAAGGGAATCGATTTGTCCGTGTTGGAGTTGCGTTTGGCCACGATGGACTGGATGAAGCGGCTGGGCATGGATTCGTCCTTCGTCGACCGCTATCTGAACGAGGGATTTTCCGGTGGTGAGAAGAAGCGCAACGAGATCATGCAGATGGCCATCCTCGAACCCGATCTGGCCGTGCTCGACGAGACCGACTCTGGACTCGACATCGACGCGCTGCGCATCGTGGCCAAGGGCATCCGCGAGGTGCGCGCCGATCGACCCACGATGGGCGTCGTGCTCATCACCCACTATCAACGTCTTCTCGACGAACTCGCTCCCGATCACGTGCACGTGATGGTGGACGGCCGGATCGTCGCCAGCGGCGGAATGGAGATCGCCGAGAAGCTGGAAGTCTCCGGATACGAGTCGTTCCGCCCGTGAGCCACACCGTGGATTGGTCCGCCGTCAAGGCCGATTTCCCGGTTCTCCAACGTCGCATCGACGGACAACGGTTGGTGTACCTCGACTCGGCGAACACCTCGCAGAAGCCCAATGTGGTCATCGACGCGATGACCGACTTCATGCGTCACGGTTACGCCCCCATCAATCGCAGTGCCTACCGAATGGCCGGTGAGGCCACCGACGCCTTCGAGGGGGCGCGCGCGAAGGTCCAGAAGTTCATCAACGCTCCCCACGCCCACGAGGTGGTGTTCACCAAGAACGCCACCGAGGCGTCGAATCTGATCGCCGCCTCCTGGGGCCGTGCCAACCTGCACCGCGGCGATGTCGTGGTACTCACCCACATGGAGCACCACGCGAACATCGTCCCGTGGCACATGTTGGCCGCCGAACGCGGAATCGAACTGCGCTGGATCCCCCTCACAACCGACGGCGAACTGGATCTCTCGAATCTGTCGGGAATTCTCGATGGTGCCAAGGTTCTCTCGTTCACGGCCATGAGCAACGTGCTGGGAACCATCACCCCGGTGGCCGCGTTGTGTCGCGCCGCTCACGATGCCGGCGCCTTGGCCATCGTCGACGCATGCCAATACGTGCCCCACAACGTGACCGACGTGCAGTCGTGGGGCGCGGACTTCGTCACCTTCAGTGGTCACAAGATGGTCGGGCCGTCGGGTATCGGTGTGCTGTGGGGGCGCGAGCAGTTGCTCGACGCCATGCCGCCCTTCCTCGGCGGCGGCAACATGATCGCCGACGTGAAGTTGGACGGATTCACCTGCGCGGAACTGCCGTCCAAGTTCGAGGCCGGAACCCCGCCCATCGTCGAGGCGATCGGTTTGGGTGCCGCGGTCGACTATCTGACGAACATCGGCATGGCCAACGTTCGTCGACACGAGATGCACCTCACCTCGTACGCTCTCGACACCCTCACCGAGCGTTACGGCGACGACATCACCATCCACGGACCGCGCAACCCCGAGGTCCGCGGCGCCGTGCTCAGCTTCGCCTTCCGGGGCATCCATCCCCACGACATCAGCCAGGTCTTGGACGAGAAGAACGTGTGCGTGCGGGCCGGTCACCACTGTGCCAAGCCGTTGATGCGTCTCTTGGGGGCCAACGCCACCGCCCGTGCCAGCTTCTACATCTACAACGACGAGTCCGATGCCGATGCGCTCGCTGATGCCCTCGACGGCGCAAGCGATATCTTCGGTCTCTAGAAACACGAGAGGAACACCATGCCCGGCCTCGAAGATCTGTATCGCGAGATCATCCTCGATCACTATCGCTCACCTCGTAACCGCGGTGAGTTGCCGCCGCCCGCCAACAAGGCCGAGGGCCACAACCCGCTGTGCGGTGACGAGATCACGGTGTTCGTTCAGGTGGACGGTGACGTGGTGTCCGACGTGAAGGTGTCGGGCCAAGGTTGCAGCATCTCGCAGAGTTCGGCCTCGATGATGTCGCAGGCGATCAAGGGCAAGTCGTTGGACGAGGTGCGCGCTCTGGTGCACCGTTTCAAGGTGATGATGTCCATCGAGGAAGACGCCGACGACGCGGCCCAACCCGCGGTGAAGTTGGGCGACCTCGAGGCGTTGCAAGGCGTCGTGAAGTTTCCGGTGCGAATCAAGTGCGCCACCTTGGCGTGGAACACCTTGGTCGAGGCCCTCGAATCCTGAACGCCGTCTCGTCGGGGTACGTTTTGTGACAGATCATCTGCCATTTGTGGCATGATGTCCGAATGAAGATCACCCTGCTCGGCACCGGTAGTCCCATTCCCGACCCGAATCGGGCGGGCCCGTGCACTCTGGTGCAAGCCGGTGACCGCAACGTTCTGGTCGACTGCGGGCGCGGTGCGCTGATGCGACTGATGGCCGCCGGTGTTCTTCCGGCGATGGTCGACACCTTGCTGATCACGCATCTTCACAGCGATCACATCACCGACGTGAACGACCTCATCACCACGCGTTGGGTGATGCAACTGGTGCACACACCGCTGAACGTCTACGGACCCACTGGAACCAAGGCGATGATCGACGCATTGATGCGAATGCTGGAACTGGACCAGCAATATCGCCACGACCACCACGAGGACCTGCGCGCCAACGGACCCCTCGAGGTGAACGTCACCGAACTCGGCCCCGACGAGAGGTTCACCATCGGTGCCGCTTCCGTGACGACACACGCCACGGATCACCGACCGGTGAAGCCCACCATCGGTTTTCGCTTGGAACACGAGGGCAAAGTGGTCGCGCTGGCCGGCGACACGGTGCCCTGCGCCGGGGTGGACACCATGTGCGCCGACGCTGACGTGTACGTGCAGACCGTCATCCGCGAGGACTTGGTGAACTTCGTGGCCGGGGTCGTACCCACCGGTGCGCGTTTCAAGGACATCCTCGACTACCACTCGACCGTCGAGCAGGCCGCGCAGACCGCCACGCGCACCGGCGTGAAGCGTCTGATGTTGACGCACTACGTGCCGCCGATGCAGCCGGGACAAGAGGACGAATGGCGCGCGTTGGCCGCCGCCCATTTCGCGGGCGAGATCATCCTGGGTCCCGACCTGACCTCCACCGAGATCTGACACTCGCATCGTCAGAGTTCTGCGGTCCCGAGTTGGTCCCGAGTTTCCTCGGTGTTCAGCCGGGGGAAGTACGGTCGGGGCGTGGCTTCCATCCGTCTGGTCGGTGTCTCCAAACACTTCGGAGACGTCAAGGCGGTCGACAATGTCTCACTCGACATCGCCGATCGCGAATTCATGATCCTTCTCGGTCCGTCGGGGTGCGGTAAGTCGACCCTGCTGCGAACCATCGCCGGTCTCGAGGACCCCACCGCCGGCGAGGTGTTCATCGGCGACCGCATGGTGAACGACGTCTTGCCCAAGGATCGCGACGTGGCCATGGTGTTCCAGAGCTACGCCTTGTATCCGCACAAGTCGGTGCGGGCCAACATCGAGTTCCCGTTGAAGGTGCGCGGCATCGACAAGACCGAGCGCGCCGAAGCCGCCAACCAGGCCGCCGAGGTCTTGGGTCTCACCCCGTACTTGGACCGCAAGCCCGGTGCGCTGTCGGGAGGTCAGCGCCAACGTGTGGCTCTGGCCCGCGCCATCGTTCGTCGTCCCGCGGTGTTCTGCATGGACGAGCCGCTGTCGAACCTCGATGCGAAAC
>Ga0315905_10007758_pt1 | contig 10858 bp, 5 predicted proteins | sample LakEriMetagenome_5_FD_203522 | JGI IMG/M metagenome (GOLD analysis project Ga0315905, IMG submission 203522) | Freshwater fungal communities from buoy surface, Lake Erie, Ohio, United States - Buoy 4 MA121 | ecosystem: Environmental > Aquatic > Freshwater > Lake | place: USA: Lake Erie, Ohio... | reverse complement strand
GATGCAAAGAGCGAGTCGAACGGCAAGGCGGTGTTCAATGAAACAAACGGCTACCTCGGCGTTTTTCATCTCGATGATCCGGTCGTGGAGGAGACAGGCGGCATCGAAGCCAAGGACCAGGGCACCACGACGACCTCCGGGGTCATCGGTCAAGGTCGTCGTTTTGAACCGGGCAAGGGAATTCATTGTGGCGACAACATCACCACCTTTCCGACCGGTTCCAGCCCGCATTCGACCGAAGTCTGGTTCAAGGCGAAGTCGGCGGGAGACCGCATCGTCTGCTGGGGCAACGGCGAACCCAAGGCGGTCGTGCAGTTGATCCTCAGCAAACCACCGCGCATGTCGATGGACTGTTACGGGTCGGGCGCGGGACTGGCGGCGGAGAGCTCGATCCCGACGTCCGAATGGGTGCATGTCATTCACACCTGCCAAAAAGGGGATTCGCGGATCTATGTGAACGGCCGCCTTGACGGGGTTTCGACCAATGCCGACAACCCGCTGGACATCAAGAGTCCGTCGCGGATGTGGCTGGGCGGCTGGGGCGGTTATGTTTTCAATGGCGACATGGACGAGGTGCGGATTTCCAAAGTCGCCCGCTCGGCCGACTGGGTGAAGCTGCAGTATGAGAATCAAAAACCCCTGCAAACAGTGGTCGGCCCGCTGGTGCGGCCGGGTGGCGAATTCGCGGTTTCGGAAAAATCGATCCAGTTGTTGGAAGGCAAAAGCATCACGGTGCAGGCCAAGGCCGGCGGAGCGGAGAAGCTCTACTGGATCATCAAACGGGATGGCGTGGAAACCATCGCGGCGGCAGACCGTTTTGCCTACACGCTGGATGCCGGTCGGGTGACGGGCGATGCCTCGTTTGTGCTCCAGCTCAAGGCGGTGTTTGCCAAGGATGTGAAGACTTTGGACATTCCCGTCAGCGTCAAGGAAGACCAGCCTGATCCGGTGTTTTCACTGCAAGCGCCGGCCACTTGGAATGGTCGCGACCCCATCGAGGTCGTTCCACAAATCACCAACCTGCCAACCTTGCAAACCAAGGGCGCCGCCGACGTGAAAACCCGGTGGAGTCTGGCAGGTCCGGCTGTGATCGTGGAGGAGGTCCCCGGCAAACTGATTCTCCAACGTTCGCAAAACAGCGGCAAACTTACCGTGACCGCGACCATCACCAACGGCGGCAACTCCGTCACCCAGTCGATCCCGATCACGGTTGCGGAACCCGCGAAAGAAATCTGGGTTCAGCGCACGCCCGAGATCGAGGATAAACCCGTCGACAACCAGTTCTTTGCCCGCGACGACAACAACGAGGGCACGCTCTGCTACAACGGCACTCTAACAGATTCAGCCGACGCGGTTTTTCTCAAACTTTATGCCGACGACAAGCTGGTCAAAACGGAAAGCCAGAAACCCGGGCAGGACAAAAGGTATGCGTTCACCCTCAAACTCAAGGCGGGGTTGGTCAAATACAAGGTCGAGTTCGGAATCAAAAACGGCAGTGGGGAAAAAATCCAGCAGACGGTATCCAATCTGGTGTGCGGCGACGCCTACATCATCCAGGGCCAGTCCAATGCAGTGGCCTACAACTATCATAACAACGACAAACGTCCGGATTTGATCGACTTCACCAGCGATTGGATCCGCAGTTATGGCAGCGGTGGTGAAGCCGGTGATGAAAACGCCACCAATGGCGGCTGGGGCAATGCAGTGATCACCAATCTGAAAATCAATGATCGCGGCGGTGTTCGCTTCATCGGTGTCTGGGGCATGGTGATCGCCAAACAGTACGTCGCCAACCAGAAGATTCCCATTTGCATCTTCAACGGTGCCGTCGGCGGCACCCGCATCGACGAGCACATGCCCGAGGACATCGTGCCCGCCAACAAAAAGCGGCCGATTTACGCCAACCTCAAAAAACGGGTGGTAGAGGCACGGCTCACCCACGGCATCCGCGGCGTGCTCTGGCATCAGGGCGAAGCCGATCAGGGATTCGACGGCCCCAACAACTGCTATGGCTGTGAAACCTACCAGCAGTATTGGATCGACCTCACCGCGGCATGGAAACAGGACTATCCCAACATCAGGAACTACTATGTTTATCAAATTTACCCCAACGCCTGCTCGCAGGGCGGCAACCGGCACAGCGACAAATTGCGCGACGTTCAACGCTTGTTGTCGCGCCAGTTTTCCAGTCTGAGCGTCATGCCCACCATGAACCTTGCCACGGGGGCAAGCTGCCATTTCAATCTCGAGGACTACGAGAAAATGGGGAGCCTGATGGTGCCGCTGATCGAACGCGATGCGTGTGGTGTGGCATCCGACAAACCGGTCACAGCCCCCGACCTGAAGAAAGCGTATTTTTCGAGCGACAAAAAAGATGAAATCGTTTTGGAGTTCGATCAAGCCATGCTGTGGGACGATGTTCAGGTGGTCCAGTTCTACCTCGATGGCGAGGCGGGGAAAATCATTTCGGGCACGACGAAGGGCAACCTGCTCAAACTCAAACTCGCGGCTCCTTCCACCGCGAAGACGATCACCTATCTCACCGACAAAAAATGGGAGCCGAAACTCCTGCTTTATGGAAAAAACGGCATCCCCGCATTGACATTCTGCGAAGTGGAGGTGAAGTGACAGAAGCTCGCTTGGATTTCAGTAATTAGCACACAAAATAATACAATATGATCAATCGCAGAGAAATGCTTCATGGTATGGCGACCGGTGTCGGTGCGCTGCTTGGCACCAGTTTGTTTCCCGACCTTGCCCAGGCCGCTGACACGCCGGTGATTCAAACCGCGGGCGGTCCCAAACGGGTCATTTTCTTTTTGCAAAACCACGGCTTCGACCCGTTGACCTGCATCCCCAAGGACCTGAAGGAAAGTTGCGCGCTCAGCGGGCTGACCCTTGCGGAACCGATGAAGGCTCTGGAGCCCTACAAAAACAGAATGCATGTCATCACCGGATTGCATGGCCGCCACACCAACCCGGGACACAGTGCGTACTTCGGAGCCCTTGGCGCGTACCGTGGGGGAACCGGTGTGCCGCCGTCCGCCGCGACGATTGATTACGTGCTCAGCCAGTCACTTCCGCAAACGATCCTGCCGCCGCTTTGCATCGGCATGGAATCGCTCGACAGCATGAGAGCCCGGCCAACCCTCGCCACTCTCTCGGCGTCAGGGCCGAATCAGCCGATCTTCATGCATTGCGACCCCACCATGCTGTATCAACTGCTCTTCGGCAGCATTGCCGAGGGTGCCATCAAACAGCACTACGAGGCACGCGCCCATGTCATGCTCGAAGTCGAACGCGTCTCGCAACTCAAGGCGAAGGGCTTGCCTGTTAGCGAAGGCGAACGCTACGGCAGGTATGTCAGCGGATTTCGCGATCTCAATGGTTTGAATGAAAAATTGTCCAAAATTTCGGATCGGCTCAAGAAATTCGCCCCGAAACTTGACGACCGTTATACCAATCCGAAATTTGAAACCGACTGGCACGATGCCTTGCTGGATGTCGGCATCGCGGCTCTCCAGGCGAACCTGACCAATGTGCTGACGATCGCCTCCGGCTGCGGTGAGTATTTCGGTTCCTGGAAAGGGCTGGGCATCAATGAAGGCGGCCACGGGCTTGGACACATCGATCAACCCGGCAATCCGATCTGGACGAAAATCCGCAATTACAACTGCGAGATGCTGGTCAAGCTCATGAAAGCCCTGGAAGCGACTCCGGAAGGCTCGGGATCGATGATGGACAATACCTTGATCGTCTATACGAGCAACAATGCGGAGAAGCAGCATTCCGAAGGAGCGACATGGCCCTTTGTGCTTCTCGGCAACGCCGGTGGTCGATTCAAAACCGGTCAATACACCCACATCAAGGAACGGCCGATCAACGATCTCTACACCACCTTCCTTCATGGAGTTGGCGCACCGGTTGACCGCTTCAACATGGACAAAAACATGGCCAATCTCCACCACAGCATGATTGGTCCGATCGAGGAGTTGTTGGCGTAGTGGTATGAGATCCCCCCAGCCGATCCATTTCGCGATTGCGCTCGCCTCCCTGCTTTTTCCACAAGCGGGCGCGGACGAACTTCGGTATGCCGCTGTGACTCCCGGCATTCAGCAGGCTACTGCGGAATCCAGAAGCTGGACCGACACCGAGGGCAGCACGGTCGAAGCCAAATTCATCCGGCTCGAGGACAGCAAAGTCTATTTGCAGGACAAACAAGGAAAGACGTGGCCGGTCGAACTGGCAAGCTTGAGTGCCGCCGATCATGCCTATGTTCAACAAGTCGCCCATGCCGGCAAAAACAACGCGGGTGACAACGTCGCGAACAAAGTGGCAGCGGGGGACGCGGGCTTCAAGAAGATGGTCGCACCGTTTCTCGAAAACTATTGCCTGGACTGCCACGATGAAGAGACCAAAAAAGGCAATGTTTCGCTGGAGAGTCTCAACGATGTTTCGGCCGACAATGCCAGTTTGTGGAAACGCATTTGGGAACAGGTGGCCCTGAAGGAAATGCCGCCGCGGAAGAAAACCAACCAGCCGCCGTTGCTGGAGCGTTGGGAGCTTTCGACGTGGATCACCGGTGAACTGACCACGGCGATGAAGGACAAGGGCGGGTTCACCGAACACATGCGTCCCATCAAAGGCAATCATCTGGATCACGATCTGCTCTTTGGCGCCCTGCCGAAAATCCTCGAACCCACATCCACTCCGGCGCGCATCTGGCGCATTCATCCGCAGGAACAAATGGTCCGGCTGAACGATCTCGTCAGCCTGAAACGGAAATACGATCCGCAGCGTCCGGGACTTTGGACCCATGGCGACCACATCCCGTCGAATCTCGAAGGGGAAACCAAGGTCTATTTCGGCCTCGATCAATTTCTGGGCGCTTTCGAAGATGCCTACAGCGTTGGTGTCAGCGGCTTCCAGTCCAGCTTTTCCATGGTTCGCGACCATGGCTTGCGCAACTATCCATTTCTTTACTCGGCCAACAGTTCCGAGGCCCTGCAGATTGCCGGCATCGCGGAAAAGGTACTGCGTTTCATGGCCTTTGGCCCCGCGGCCGCGCCCTACCAGTTTGCCGATGACATCAAGTCGATCCCCGGAGAATATCGGGGGCTGAACCTCATTTTTTATACAAAGGAAGTCAAACGTCCGCTGACGCCGGTGTACGAGTTGATGAAATCCCCGGGCGTGAGTGATGAACAACTGAAGGGAGTCATTCAATTTCTCTTTGAAGCATTGACATTGCGTCCGCCGACCAAGGAAGAGACCGCTGTTTATCTCGACATCGTCAATCAGTCGATCAAGGAACTCGGCAAGGAGGACGGGGTGATCCTCGGGCTGGTGCCGATCTTCCTCGACCGCGACGCGCTCTTTCGTCCGGAACTCGGAGAGAATGGCAAACCCGACAATCATGGACGCGTGCCGCTGCAAGGCGACGAACTCGCACTCGCCCTCAACGCCGCCTTCTCCTACATCCGGCCCGATAACGATCATCTCAGGACCGCCCTCGCCGAGGGAAAACTGAAGACCCGCGAAGATGTCAAACGCGAGGTCACCCGCATCCTCAACGATGACAGCATCCGCAAGCCGCGCATTCTGCAATTCTTCAGGGAATTTTTCGACTACGATCGCGCTCCCGGAATCTGCAAGGACCGCAAGTTCCTGGAGAAGGACGGAGGGCATTACGATACCTATTACGCTTCGATGAACAGCATGGTCGCCAATACCGATGCCCTGATCGAGCTGATCCTGCGGGAAGACAAAAACGTCTTGAAGGAAATGCTCACCACCAATCGCGTCATTTACCAGCCGTTTACCTCCGGCGCGAATTTTCGGGACGGCATTCTGTTTAAATCCGACATCGCCTACTACATGAAGAGGGGAAAGAAATTCGAGGAGTTCGTAAAGCCTGAAAAGATCGAGCCCACCAAGGACAACAAACTGGTTATCGAAAGGGCAATTTCGGATGCCTACCAGCAGAACATGCTCCACCACATCTTCCCGAACCCCGCGCAACCGATCTACGTGCGGCAGTCGCCATTCGACAAAGGCCGTTTCCCGCCGGCCACGGATGCTTTGAAAGCGATAACCACCGTGGACACCAAAGACCGCCTCGGCATCCTCACCCACCCCGTCTGGCTGGCATCCCATTCCGATGCCATGGACAACCACGCGATCTCCCGCGGACGCTGGATTCGCGAGCGCCTGCTCGGTGACGCCGTGCCCGACATCCCGATCACGGTGGATGCCAAGCTGCCGGTGGAACCCGAGTCCACCCTGCGCGAGCGGATGCGGGTCACCCGGAAAGAGGAATGCTGGCGCTGCCATCAGAAAATGGACCCGCTCGGCCTGCCCTTCGAGAAGTACAATCAACTCGGCGTCCTCCTCGACACCAACCCTTCGAACAACTGGGGACACCCGGTCGACACCACCGGCGAAATTGTTCTCAGCGGTGATCCGGCGCTGGATGGACCGGTCAAGGATCCCATGGAGATGATCCAAAAACTCGCGGCCAGCGAACGGGTCAAACAAGTCTTCGTGCGCCACGTCTTCCGCTTCTGGATGGGACGAAATGAAACCATCAACGACGCGCCGATTCTTCAGGAGGCCTACAAGGCCTACCGCGACAGCAATGGCAGCATGAAGGCATTGCTGACATCACTGCTCACTTCCGATGCCTTTCTCTATCGCAAGCAGACTAACAAATAAACGTATCGGTTAACTCATGTCGTCGATCCATCAACTGATCTCCCGCTCGGTATTGCCCAGCCTGCTTTTCCCTCTGCTGACAACTGCGAGTCATGCGCAAACAAAGCACGGTGGCGCATCCGACTTCACGACCAAGGTAAGGCCCTTTCTCGAAAATTATTGCCTGGATTGTCATGACGAAGAGACGCAAAAAGGAAAAGTCTCACTGGAGAGTCTCAGCGATGTTTCGGCCGACAACGCCAGCATGTGGAAACGGATTTGGGAGCAGGTGGCGCTGAAGGAAATGCCGCCGCGGAAGAAAACGAATCAACCGCCGTTGATGGAGCGTTTGGAACTTTCGACCTGGATCACCGACGAACTGACCACGGCGATGAAGGACAAAGGCGGGTTCACCGACCACCTCCGTCCCATCAAGGGCAATCATCTGAATCACGACCTGCTCTTCGGCGACTTGCCGAAAAACCTCGAACCCGCATCCACACCGGCGCGCATCTGGCGCATTCATCCGCAGGAGCATCTGGTCCGACTCAATAACCTCATTTCCCTGAAAAGAAAATACGATCCGCAGCGTCCGGGACTCTGGACCCATGGTGACATGATCCCGTCGAACCTCGAAGGGGAGACCAAGGTCTATTTCGGCCTGGATGGCTATCTGGGAAGTTTCAGTGATGCCTATTGGGTTTCGGTCCCCGGATTCCCGGCGAGTCTGTCGATGGTCCGCGACCACGGCTTGCGCAACTATCCGTTCCTTTACACCGTCAATAGCGCGGAGTCCCTGCAGATCGCCGGCATCGCGGAAAAAGTCCTGCGTTTCATGGCCCACGGCCCCGCAGCCCAGCCTTACCAATTCGCGGATGATATCGAACAGGTCACCGAGGGTAGGGGGCTGAATGTTATCTTCTACAAAAAGGGGATTTATCGACCCCTGACACCGGTCTATGAACTGATGAAAACACCAGGCGTCAGCGATGAGCGTCTAAAAGAAGTGATCACATTTCTGTTTGAGTCCCTCACGCTTCGCCCGCCGAGTGAAGCGGAGACCGCCGTTTACCTGGAAATAGCGAACAAATCCATCGCGGAACTCGGCAAGGAAGAGGGAGTCTTTCTCGGGTTGGTGCCGATCTTTCTCGACCGCGATGCGCTCTTCCGCGCGGAGCTTTGCAAAAATGGGCAACCGGACAAGTATGGTCGCGTGCCGCTGCAAGGGGACGAACTCGCCCTGGCGATCAACGCGGCCTTCTCGTACATCCGCCCGGAAAACGATCATCTGCGAACGGCGCTGGCCGAGGGGAAACTGAAAACCCGCGAGGATGTCAAACGCGAAGTTACCCGAATTCTAAATGATGACAGCATTCGCAAGCCGCGCGTTCTGCAATTCTTCAGGGAATATTTTGACTACGATCGCGCCGCCTCGATCTGCAAAACCCGGGAGTCTGTTGTGGGAGAAGGAGCCCATTTTGAATCGCATCCGGCCGTCATGAACAGCATGATCGCGAACACCGATGCCCTGATCGAGTTGATCCTGCGGGAGGACAAGGATGTTCTCAAGGAACTGCTGACGACCAATCGTTTGGTCTACCAGCCCTACACGTCGCGGGGAAAAACTGGTCGCGGCATGGCCACTGACATCGCCTATTTCATCAACCAGAAAAAACCGTTTGTGGCTGTTAAGACATACAATGCGGCAACGGTGAAAAAGGGCGAGGAGGAAAAAGAGCAACATGAGGTCACCTATTGGAACCAACTCCATCACATTTTGCCCAATCCCGCCCAACCATTTTATGTGCGCCAGTCACCATTTGACAATGGTCCTAGCCCACCTGCCGTAGACGCACTGAAGGCGATCACCACCGTGGACACCAGCGAACGCCTCGGCATTCTCACCCACCCGGCTTGGCTGGTTGCGCACTCGGATGCCATGGATAACCATGCGATTTCGCGCGGGCGCTGGGTCCGCGAACGTCTGCTCGGCGACGCCGTGCCGGATATTCCGATCACGGTCGATGCCAAGCTGCCGGAAGAACCCGAGTCCACACTGCGCCAGCGCATGCGCGTCACCCGCAAGGAGGAATGCTGGCGCTGTCACCAGAAAATGGATCCGCTCGCGCTGCCGTTTGAAATGTACAATCATCTGGGGATGCTGCGCCAGAACGAAAAAGGCAAACCGGTTGACACCAGCGGCGAAATCATCCTCAGCGGCGATCCCGCACTGGACGGGCCGGTGAAGGATCCCTTGGAAATGATCCAAAAACTCGCGGCCAGCGAACGGGTCAAGCAGGTGTTTGTCCGACACGTCTTCCGCTTCTGGATGGGGCGCAATGAAACCATCAACGAAGCGCCGATTCTTCAGGAGGCCTACAAGGCCTATCGCGACAGCAACGGCAGCATGAAGGCCTTGTTGACCACCCTGCTGACCTCCGACGCGTTTCTCTATCGGAAAGTGACGAACTGACCGTGAAACAATGCGGCTGACCGACTGATACCTCCGTGATTGCAGCGCGCTTCTGCGATATCGGTCACTGCGATTTGATGGCGAAGCGGAGTTTGGCGGGAATGGCGCGCGGGTTGGCGCGACGTTCTTCGGGACCAGCGGTGATGACGGCTTCCGAGATTTCGGAAAAAACGCCGTCGCGATGATGCTGCAGAAACGCTTTTTTGACGCGGCGGTCCTCACCGGAATGAAAGCTGAGCACCACGATCCTGCCACCGGGTTTCAGACAACCGGGGGCGCCGCGCAGAAAGGCATCGAGCGCGCTGAATTCCTCGTTCACCTCGATGCGCAATGCCTGGAACACGCGACGTGTGGTGTCGCCCGATTCATCATGCGCGGCATCGTCAATCGCCCGGACAAGATCGCCGGTATTGGAAAAGAATTTGCCGGCCAGGAGGGAAGCAAGGCGGTCGGCATGTGGTTCGTCGGCATTCTCCCGCAGCGCAACCGCCAGTCGTTCGACGGAGATTTTTTCCAGCATGGTCGCCGCGCTGATTCCGCGGTTTGGATTCATGCGCATGTCCAGCGGTCCCTCGGCCTTGAAGGTGAAGCCGCGCGCGGGGTCGTCAATCTGCATCGACGAGCATCCGAGGTCGGCAAAGAGGAAATCGACGGCTTCGATGCCCTGCTGCCTCAGCACCTTGGCGACGCCGGCGTAGTTGGACGGAATCGCTTCGAACACATCGCTGCCGAAGCCGGCCTGGCGCAGGCGGGCGAGGGTTTTCGGTTGTTCGACCGGATCGATGTCCAGTCCTAACAACTTTCCGCCGGGGAGGATGCGCTGGAGAATTTCCCGCGCATGACCGCCGTAGCCGAGAGTGCAATCGACCCCGCACTGGCCGGGTTGCAAGTTCAGGGCGAGCATCGACTCCCCGACCAGCACGGGAACATGCGTTCCGGCCGGGGTTTTGCCCGCGGCGGTGATTTTCCCTATCATTTCCGGATAAAGCTCCGGGTTGAGTTCCTTGTATTTGTCGGCGAACTTGCGCGGATTTTTGCCCGCGTACCGCGGTCGGCGTTTGTGAGCGGCAGCCGCGGGTTTTTCGGCATCGAATGGCTCAGAACTCATTGTATTTCAGATTGTTGCCGCGCGCTTTTTCCGCCGGATACCGCATTTCATTGCGGGCGATTTTCGCCGCCATCACCTCGCCGAGCTGGAGCCCGAGAATGTCGGCCATTTCGAAGAGCAGAATGCCGACATCGGCGATTTCGGAGGCGATTTCCTCGCGTCGTTCCGCCACCCGTTGTTCGATCTGCCCGGGTTGCTGCCAGACGAAGTGTTGCATCAATTCACCGGCTTCGGCGGCAATGGCGACGGCCATGTCCTTGGGGTTGTGATAGACTTCCCACTGCCGGGCTTCGACAAACGTGCGGATGCGGGCCGTCAATTCCTGGATCGAATCGCTCATGCAAGCATTGTGGGACCGCCGGATGCGGGAAGCAAGAGGGAAATCCCCCTCGTCATCGGGGTCGATCAGGCTGGGGAAGTGGAAAAGTGCCGAGCAGTGTACAGTGAAATCGAAGAAATCGCAACAAAGTTTATGACATGAACGGCCTTCTTGTTGTCCGCGGGTATTTTTGACAGAATTTCAGAATTTTCAGAATTCAAAAAAATGTTCCGTTCTATTTGCCTGATGAATCGAGTGGCATCGT
>Ga0315905_10007757_pt1 | contig 10858 bp, 7 predicted proteins | sample LakEriMetagenome_5_FD_203522 | JGI IMG/M metagenome (GOLD analysis project Ga0315905, IMG submission 203522) | Freshwater fungal communities from buoy surface, Lake Erie, Ohio, United States - Buoy 4 MA121 | ecosystem: Environmental > Aquatic > Freshwater > Lake | place: USA: Lake Erie, Ohio... | reverse complement strand
TCTGCGGCCACCGCCTGGCAGCAGTTCACCACGCCATCGATGTTCAGCGCGATTTCCCAGCGCCGGCCCGCCTCGTCGAACTCCTCGAAAGCCGAGGGATGCGCCACGCCACCGGCGTTGTTGACGAGCACGTCCACCGGACCGAAGGCCGCATGCGTGGCCTCGACCATCGCGTCCACCGAGTCGCGGCGCGTGACATCTGTGGCCACCGGCAGGATGCGCCCGGCAAAGCCCGCGGCGTCTGCTTCGGCGGCGAGCTTGCGGCCTGTCTCCGCGTCGCGCGAGGCGCTGACCACGTTGCAGCCCTCGCGGGCGAACTCCAGCACCAGTCCGCGGCCGATGCCGCCGCTGCCGCCCGTGATGATGACCGTCTTGCCGGCAAGACCCAGATCCATGCGCGTGTCCTTCAGTCGAGGGAGGGGGAAGAGAACCGTGCGTGCAACGCACCGTCGACCGGCAACACCACACCGTTCACGAATTCGGCGCGATCGCTCGCAAGGAAGAGCGCCGCGTCGGCGATGTCCTCTGCGGTGCCCATGCGACCGCTGGGCACCTGCTTGCAGAAGCGCTCATAGCCCTGCGGGATGCCGGCGAGCCATTCACGCACGGGCGGCGTGAGCATGGGGCCGGGCGCGATCACGTTGGCGCGGATGCCGCGCGCGCCGTACTCGGTAGCGATGGAGCGGGCCATGCTGATCACACCGGCCTTGGCTGCGCCGTAGACGGTGAGCCCGGGTGCCGAGTTCAGACCCGCACCGGAGGAGGTGACGATGAAACAGCCCTTGCCCTGCGCGAGCATCACCGGCAGCGCGGCGTGGATGGCGAAGTACACGCCGTCGTGGTTCAACGCCATGATCCGCCGGTAGTCCTCCAGATCCTGTTGATCGGTGGGCGTGGGGATGGCGCCACCCGCGTTGGCGAACACCACATCGAGCCGCCCGAATTCCGCCACCGCGCGCGCCACGGCAGCCTGTACCTGCTGCGCATCCGTGACATCCGCGACCTGCGCCTTCACGTGTTCGTTGCCCATCGCAGCTACGGCCGCATGCAAGGCTCCGGCATTGATGTCGACCGCGAGCACCCGTGCGCCTTCTGCGGCGAAGGCCTCGGCAGCAGCGAGCCCGATGCCGCTCGCAGCACCCGTGATCAATACGCTCTTGCCTGCGAGTCCCAGTTCCATGATGCCCCCTTGTGTCAGATCGCCGCGATGATACGGCGAAGCCCCTGCGCGATGCGTGCCGCGGCGAGTTGAGGCGCCAGCGCCTGCAGCTCCTGCGAGAAGACCTCGGCGTTCAGGCTCATGCCAGGCGCGTTGGCCTGCACAGCGCGGATGATCTCCGCAAGCGGTGCCGCACCCTCGCCGGGCACCAGCCGGCCCCACTGGATCGAGTCCGGACGCGTGTCTTCGTCTGCGGCGCGGTCGCTCAACTGGAAATCCTTGATCATGCCAGGCGGCAGCGCACGGATATCGTCCAGCGTGGCGCGCGAGCGCGCCCAGTGCCAGGTATCCAGCGCGATGCCGAGGTTCGGCGCGCCAGTCTGTTCGGTGATGCGCAGCGCCCGCTCGATATCGGGAATGCCGGTGCCCGGCAGGAATTCCAGCGCCACCGAAGCGCCGAGAGTCGCAGCGCTTTCGCAGAAAGGGGCGAGCGCATCCACGAACTCCGCCACCGTGGCGCGCGGATCGCCCTCGTAGTGCGGCACGTTGAAACAGTCGACGCAGAATCGCTCGGCGGCGGCGAGGTGCCGCGCCACGGTGAAACCGTTGACGCGCGCGAAAGCACAACGCGGCAGCATGCCCATCGTGCCGTCGAGCACCACGCGGCGGATGCCGTAGCGATCGAGCAGCGCGCGGAATTCGGCGCGCGTGCCGCAGGCGCTTTCCGGGAAGGGCGGCAGCATCACGCTCGTGAAACCCGCTTCGCCCGCGACGGCGACGAGCGCGTCGGCGTCCAGCGCGCAGAGGCTGCCGTAGCAGAGCCCCAGAGGCAGCGGCGAGGCGGGTATCTCAGCGTGGGTCTGCACGGCCGTCCTCCGCGGTGAGGGGACTCAGATAATCCCCGCGCAGGCCCTTCTTGCGCATGGCAATGCCGGTGAGGCACTGGCGGATCAGGCGGTCTGCGTTCAGGCCCGTGGTGTAGCCGGGATCCGCCAGCGGGTTGAACTCGACGAGATCGAAGCCCACCACGCGCTGGTCGGCGCAGAGTGCGCGCAGCAGCGGGAAGAGTTCGCGCGTGGTGAGGCCGCCGGGCTCCGGCGTTCCGGTGCCGGGCGCGTAGGCCGGATCCAGCACGTCGATATCGAGCGAGATGTAGAGATAATCGGTGCCTTCCGCGGCCTCGTTCAGTACGCGCTCCATCACGGCAGGCCAGCCGTCGCGCTCCACCTCGGCCATGGTGTGGTAGCGCATCCCCTGCTCGCGCATCCAGTCGAAACCCGAGCGCCCGGGCCAGTAGCCGCGCAGTCCCACCTGGATGTAGTTCTTGCCATCGACGTGGCCCTCGTTGATCAGGCGACGGACGGGCTGCGCGTGGCTGATCAGGTGGCCGTCACCCACGTCGCTCGCGTCGTAGTGCGCATCGAAGTGGATGACACCGACATTTTTCTTGCCGTACACATCCGACACACCCGCCACGTTGGGATACGCGAGCGAGTGGTCGCCGCCCACGATCAGCGGGATGGCACCGGTGGAGGCGATATCGCGCACCATCGCACGGATCGGCTCCATCGAGCGCTCCATGCTCAAGTGATCGACGGGAGAGTCGCCGTAATCGACGACGGTGAGGTCGCGCTCCCAGTCGACCATCACGTGCATGTTGGGCTCCGAGTAGGCACCCCAGCCGAGGTAGCGATCCGCGGTGCGCAGCGCGTTGGGGCCGTAGACGGCGCCGCGCATCCCCGAACCCATGTCGACACCGGCGCCCATGATCGCGACATCGACCTTGCCCGCCTTCAGGTCTGCGGGCGTGAGTGCCACGGGTTTGCGGAAGAAGGTCGGAATGCCGCCGCTCGTGAAGCCCCCGGCGAAGCGCTGTACGTTGACGGGCCCGGGCGGACGCTTGTCCGCGCTCATGTCGCGCGGGTGCTTCCATTCCTCGATGGTCGGGTCGTCGGGGTTCAGTGGAATCGAGGTGGCAGGCGCAGGCGTGGCGGCGCTTTCAGCGGCCGCGGCACAGGGTGGCTGCGCGCAGGCAACGGCCAGCAGTGCGAGGACAGCGAACGGGTATCGGACCGGCATGAATGGCCTCCGCGAATCCGGTTTGGCGCAGCGGCCATCATATCCCCTCGACGCCCGCCCTGAACCCGTCCGTCGGGATGGGAACTCCTGCGTGTAGGATGTCCGCACCTCCTGCGGAAGCCTTCGCATGCAAGCACCGACTTCGACCCTGCAGATGCGCGTGGTGGTGCTGCTCGCCGCTGCCGTGTTCCTGAATTACTTCGACCGCGGCGCGCTCTCGATCGCGGCGCCCCTGGTGCAGGAAGAACTCGCGCTCACGCCCGCGCAGATGGGCATTCTTTTCTCGGCGTTCTTCTGGTCCTACGCACCGCTGCAGCCTCTGGCCGGCTGGCTCGCGCAGCGCTTCGATGTGCGTCTCGTGCTCGGTGGTGGGCTCGCGTTATGGGGCCTCGCCACGCTGCTCACCGGTTTCGCCAACGGCTTCTGGATGCTGCTCGGCCTGCGCGTGCTGCTCGGCATCGGCGAGAGCGTGTTCTACCCGTGCAACCACAAATTCCTCGGCCAGCACGCAGCCGTGCACGAACGCGGACGCGCCAACGGCATCGTGGCCACGGGGCAGGCACTGGGGCCTCTGGTGGGCACGCTCGGTGGCGGACTGCTGATGGCGGAGTACGGCTGGCGGCCGGCTTTCCTGCTTTTCGGTGTGCTCTCGCTCGTCTGGCTGTGGCCCTGGCATATCGCCACGCGCGGAGGTGCCACGGCAGCTACAGGCGAGGCAGTGGTACCCGTGCGCTGGTCACGGCTGCTCGCCGAACGTTCGCTCTGGGGCACGAGCCTGGGGCACTTCTGCGGCAACTACGCCTACTACTTCACGCTCACCTGGCTGCCGCTGCTGCTGGTGCGCGAGCACGGGCTCGACATGGCGCAGATGGCGATGGTGGGGGCCTGCGTCTACGCGCTGCAGGCAGTGGCCGCCCCCCTGACGGGCTGGCTCTGCGACCGGCTGATCGCACGCGGCCACAGCCCCGACCGCGTGCTGAAGGGGATCATGAACCTCGGCCTGGGCGGCGCCGCCGCGACAATGGCGGGCTGCGCCTTTGCCGGGCCGCAGCTCTCCATCGGGCTCATTCTGGTGGCGGGTGTGTTCTTCGGCATGCAGAGCGCGCCGCTTGGTGCGATCTCGCAGACGATCGGCGGGCCGCGCGCCGCCGGTCAGTGGATGGGTGTGCAGAACCTCTGCGCGAACTTCGCGGGCGTGCTGGCCCCTCTGGTCACCGGTTTCGTGGTGGAGAGCACCGGCGAGTTCGTGTGGGCCTTCGTCATCGCCGCAGGCGTGACGCTGGCGGGCGTGTTCGCCTTCGGTGTGGTGGTGCGGCGCGTGGCGCCGGCTGCGTGGTGAGGATCAGCCTGCGGGCTCGAGGATCTGCGGCCAGCGCTGCGCGAGCAGGCCGGGAATCTCCTCGGCCGACACGGGGCGGCTGAAGTAGTAGCCCTGCATGGAATCGCAACCGAGCTCGCGCAACAGCCGCGCCTGTTCCAGCGTCTCAACGCCCTCGGCCGTGAGGCCGAAACCGAAGCTCCGCGCGAGGCCGACGATCGCGCGCACGATCACCAGGCTCTCGGCATCCCCCGGCAGCCCCTGCACGAAGCTCTGGTCGATCTTGATGCGGTGGATCGGCAACTGCCGCAGGTAACTCATCGAGGAATAGCCGGTACCGAAGTCATCGAGCGACAGGGAGACGCCGGTGGCGCGCAACTCCCGCAGCAGCGTGAGCGTGGCGTGGCTGTCTTCCATGAGCACGCTCTCGGTGACTTCGAGTTCGAGCAGTTCCGGCGCGATACCGGCGCCCATCAGTTCGTGCAGACTGTCGAGGATGCCCGCATTGCGCAGCTGACGCGCCGAAAGGTTCACGCCCACGCGCAGCGGGTGTCCCGCGTCCCGCCAGCGCACTGCATCGGCACAAGCCGTGCGCAGCACCCACTCGCCGATGCCCACGATCAGGCCGCTGCGCTCCGCGGCAGGAACGAAATCCATCGGGGAAATCACACCGTGCTCGGGGTGTGTCCAGCGGATCAGCGCCTCCACCGAGCGGATGGTGCCGCTCGCCACGTCGAGCTGCGGCTGGTAGGCCAGCCGGAACTCGCCACGCTCCAGCGCGAGCCGCAGGTTGCTCGCGAGGTTCAGCTGCTGCGTCGCGCGCTGCGTGAGCGATACGTTGTAGAACTTGCAGTTGTCACGCCCCTCTTCCTTCGCGTGGTACATCGCCGTGTCGGCGTGCTTCAGCAGCGCATCGGCGCTGTTGCCGTCCTCGGGGTAGAGGGCGATGCCGATGCTCGTGGTGAGGACCACCTCGCGACCCTCGAGCACGAAGGGGCGCGTCATGAGGTCGCGGATACGCTCGGCGAGTTGCATCACCGCCTCGGTGCTGCTCACGCGCGGTACCAGCACCGTGAACTCGTCGCCACCGAGCCGCGCGAGCCGCAACTCGGGCTCCTCGTTCGAGAGCCGCGAGACCACGTCGGTGGGGCGTACGCCCTCGCGCAGCCGCGTGCCGATGGTCTGCAGCGCGAGATCCCCCACCGTGTGACCGAGGGTATCGTTGATGTTCTTGAACCCGTCCATGTCGAGGAACAGCACGGCGAGGCGGTTGCCGAGGAAGCCGGCACGCACGATCTCGCGCTCGAGGCGCTGCAGGAAGGACAGCCGGTTCGGGAGCCCGGTCAGCGTGTCGACGTAGGCGAGTTCCTCGATCTGGCGCTCCGCGCTCTTGCGCTCGGTGATGTCGCGTGCCAGGACCACGAACCGCGGCGTCTGCCCGGGCTCGCCTTCCTTGCGCGCGGCCGAGAGTTCGAACCAGCGCGAACCCTTTGGCACCGGTATCTCGTACTGCACGCCGTGAACGCGCCCCGTGGTGGCGGCGCTGCGCAAGGCACCCATGACGGCAGCAGCCGCCGGCCCGGGCAGCACATCACTCACGCGGCGTCCGACGACACGCTCCGGCGTCCAGCCGACAGGCATGGGCTCTGCCGAGTGGAATTCGAGGTAAAGCCCTTCGAGATCCATCTCGAAAAGCAGGTCAGGGATGGCGTCCAGGATCGCGCGGTTGCTGGCGTTGGCACGCCGCAGTTCTGACATCGCGGCAGAGGCACGCAGGATGTAGCGCACGCGGTGGCCGAGCAACGACCAGTTGATCGGCTTGGGCAGGAAATCCGTGGCACCCGCCTCGAAGGCGCGGTCGATGGAGGCGAGATCGTCCATGCCCGTCACCATGACCACGGGCACCGGCACGTCACTCTCGGCACGCAAGCGCGCGCAGAGCTCGAAGCCGTCCATACCCGGCATCTCGACATCGGACATCACCAGATCGAAGCTGGCGCCATGGAAGAGCTGCAAGGCTTCCTGCGCATCAGCGGCCACTTGCACGGCAAAACCTGCCTGCTGCAGCGAGGCCTGCATGAGGATGCGCGCGGTCGGGTCGTCATCGACGACCAGGATGCGTTCGGCCACAAGCTCGTTCATGGTTGCGGCTCCTCGGGCTGCAATTGCACCCGCAATGCCTCGACCACGCGCTCGTGCTCGAGGATGAGTTCAGCGGCAAGGGGGCGCAGCAGCTCCAGGTCCGATTCGCGCCGCATCGACTCGAGTTGCCGCGCCATGGCGGGCAGGCGCTGTGCGCCGAGGTTCGCGCTGCTCGACTTCAGCGTATGCGCGGCATCGCATACGGATTTGGTATCGCCGGCCGCGATGCCGGCGCGGATCTTTTCGATCAGCGCCTGCGAGCTGTCGAGGTAGAGATCGATGACGGTGGCAAGGATATCCGGCCCCCCCTGCTGCTGCATGCCGCGAATCCGCAGCAGCGCCTGCGAGTCGAGCACCGGCGCATCTGCCGGCGCGGGAGCGGCCGCCGGCTCGCCCGCAGGTGCCCGGGCGGCCTGCACGGAAGCGGCAGAGAGCCTCAGTGCGGTTTCGATCACGCGACGCAACTGCTGCCGCGTGAAGGGCTTGGCGAGGTACTCGTCCATGCCGGCCTCGAGGCAGCGTTCCCGATCGCCCGCCAGCGCGTTGGCCGTGAGCGCAACGACGGGGGTCGGCGTGCGCCCGTTGCCTGTCTCGATCTGGCGGATGCGACGGGTGGTTTCGTAGCCGTCCTGCTCGGGCATCTGGCAATCCATCAGCACCACATCGAAGCTCTGCTTGCGGAAGCGCCGCAGTGCGTCCACGCCATCGCCCGCGGTGGTGACGCGGCAGGACATCTGCTCGAGCATCCCCAGCGCCACGGCCTGGTTCACGGGGTTGTCTTCCACCAGCAGCACTTTGAGTCCGAGCGGGCGAAGATCATCGGCCGTTTGCGTCGCGCTCCCGATAGCATCGGTGCTGCCCCGGCACAACACGCCGATCAGCGCCGTGTGCAGGTTCGCGCGGCGCACAGGCTTGGTGAGCCAGGCCGAGACGCCCTGCGAGAGGCTGTCGGATTCGTCCACGCCCGACATGGAGCTCAGCATCAGCACCGGCAGATCACGCAGGTCAGGACGGCCGCGGATCAGACGCACCAGATCCATGCCGTTCATGCGCGGCATGTGGTAGTCGATGATCGCAAGTTCGTAGGGGCGGCCTTCCTCTGTTGCCTCGCGGAAACGCTGCAATGCTTCGGCCGCATCCTCTGCCGTGCTCACAACTGCCTGCCAGCCCTGCAATTGCTCTGAAAGGATCTGGCGATTGAGCGCGTTGTCGTCCACCACCAGCAGACGCCGGCCGGCAAGCGGCTCGCCGGGCAGTTCGCGCGCGAGCCCTTCCTCGCGCGGCAAAGCAAGCGTGAACCAGAAAGTGGAACCCTCGCCTGGCACGCTCTCGACGCCAACCTCGCCACCCATCAGCGTGACCAGCTGCCGCACGATCGCAAGCCCCAGACCCGTGCCGCCAAAACGGCGCGTGGTGGAGCCGTCTTCCTGCGCGAAAGACTCGAAGATCATCGCAAGATTGCCCGGCTGTATGCCGATCCCGGTGTCCTGCACCTCGAAGCGCAGCTGACCGAGCGCCGGATTCTCGCCGGGCAGCTCGCTCACCTGCAGTGACACCTGGCCGCGTTCGGTGAACTTCACTGCGTTGCCGAGCAGGTTGACCAGCACCTGACGCAGCCGCGTGGCATCCCCCCGGTAGCCCATGTGCACACCCGGCGCAACCCGGCAGACCAGGTCCAGGCCCTTGGAGTGGGCGCGCTCCGCGAGCAATTCGGCCGACTGCTCCATCAACTGCTCGAGATCGAAGGGCGCCTCGTCGAGTTGCAGGCGTCCTGCCTCGATCTTCGAGAAATCGAGAATGTCGTTGACGATCATCAGAAGCGATTCCGCAGACTCCGCGATCGCCCGCGTGTAGTCCTGCTGGCGGGCATCGAGCCGCGTGCCACGCAGCAGTTCGGTCATGCCGAGCACCCCGTTCATGGGTGTGCGGATCTCGTGGCTCATGCGGGCCAGGAACTCGCTCTTGGAGCGGCTGGCGGCCTCGGCCTGATCGCGCTCGAACTCCGCCGAGCGATTCGACTCGATGCGCTCGAGCATCCGGTTGGCGGCGATGGCTACGCCCGAGATTTCGTCCGCGCGCCCGATGTCGGGCAATCTGCCGGAGAGATCGGCCCCTGTTCCCAGCCCCTGCAGACCCGCGCTCAATTGCGCGAGCGGCGAGAGCACGCGCCCGCGGACCCAGCGGATCGCGAACAGGGTGATCAGCACGCCAATGAACAGGCTCACGCCCACGAACCACAGCGAGATCCGGTTCAGCCGCTCGATGAAGAGCCGCTTGGTCGCAAGGCGCAAGGCAAGAGTGGAACCATCAGGCTGCACCGAAACGGGGAAAAGCCCCTCGATGGTCCTGCCTTGCGGCGGATCGATCTGCAATTCGGCGGGACGCAGCGGCACCTCTGCGCGCAGCGCGGTACCCGGCAGGATCTCGAAGGAGGTGGCCGCATCGAGCGTGTGGTCGAGCGAGGCCATGAACCGGACGTCGAGTCGGCGCATCATGGTGAACCAGCCCGCCGGCTCACCGCTGCGGTCGGTCGGGCGAATGGGAGCGGTCGCCCATTGGTAGGGCTGGTCTCCCAACAAGGCATAGCCCTGGGTCACATCCTCGACGCCGCGGCCCTGCCAGACGGGGCCGCCTTTGGCGCCCAGCGCCGCCTCTGCGGCAGAGGCCTCCACGACCTGTTCACGTGCCGCGTCCAGCGCCAGGCGAAGTCGCAGGCGCCCATCGACATCGCTCACGAGGAGTACATCGGCACCAAAGCGCCGGAGCGTCGCGAGCGGGAAGTTCTCTTCGGGGAAGGTGGGCTGGGTGCCCTGCACGAAGCGCCAGGTGTCGTCCCAGGGGGCGTAGTCGGCCGCCGCCGGGCCGAGTTGCCGGAAGCCTTGCTCGAGCAGCGCCTGCGCGTGACGGGCGCGGGCAAGCATGTCGCGGCGCTCGGCATCGAGGAAGCCGCGCTGGTAGAGATAACGGCCCACCCCCATTTGCAGCAGGATCAGGCTCGCGAACGCACCCATGATGACGAGCGAGGTGAGCACGCCCAGACGCGGACGCCAGCCGCGAGTGGATCCCGGCGTACGCAGCGCGGATGCGGGCGGAGGCGTGGGCGTGGAGGCATCCATCGTGCGGCGCGTGTCGTTCTTCGGGGTTGTGGCATGGCGAGCGGCGCAGGGAAGTGTAGTGCCTCCCCCGCCGCTCGCCACCGGCCGGCCTTGAGGCTCAGGCGTGCTGGCTGCTCACCGAGACGATCTCTCCGGTCATGTAACTCGCGTAATCGCTGGCGAGAAAGACCATCACGTTCGCGATCTCCCACACCTCGGCGGCGCGGCCGAAGGCTTCCTTGGCCTCGAGTGCTGCAAGCAGGTCCACCGGCGTGGTCTTCTTCAGGAACTCGTGCATGGCGAGCGAGGGCGAAACGGCATTGATGCGCACGCCGTGCGGCGCGGCTTCCATGGCGGCACAGCGCGTGAGCGCCATCACGCCCGCCTTGGCGGCGGCGTAGTGGCACTGCTCGGGCTGCGCGCGCCAGCCGAGCACGGAAGCGTTGTTCACGATCACGCCGGCGTTGCGCGGAAGCATCTTGCGCATCATGGCGCGCAGCATCCGCATGGTGCCGTTCAGCGTGATGTCCATCACCCGGTTCCATTCCTCGTCGCTCATGTCGACGAGGGCCTTGGTGCCGCCCAGGCCTGCGTTGTTGATGAGCACGTCCACGCCGCCCATCTGCGCCTCGGCGTCGTCGACCAGCGCCTGCACCTGCTCCTCGACCACCACGTTCGCCACGCGACCGAAGACCTGCTGCGTGCCGCCGAGCGCCTTCAGCGCCTCGACGGACTTCGCAGTGCGCCCCTCGTGGATGTCGCTGATGTAAATTGCTCGGCAGCCTTCCTCGACGCATTTGCGCGCTGCGGCAAAACCGATACCCGCGCCCGCGGCGGCGGTGATAAGCACTGATTTGCCGGCGAGCAGGTTGTGTCCTTCGACGTAGCGGGGAAGCAGAGCCATGGAAATCTCCTGTGAAGCGCGAACGGGCAGGTTGCAACTGTCGCGTAATTGTAAAGTGGGGCAGCCAAAGTATCGTGATTTTCAGAACCCCCGGACGTTTATCCGGTTCCAGAGGCCCCAAGAATGGCAAGTCCCCACGTCTTCATCGCCACTCCCATGTA
>Ga0315905_10007756_pt1 | contig 10860 bp, 3 predicted proteins | sample LakEriMetagenome_5_FD_203522 | JGI IMG/M metagenome (GOLD analysis project Ga0315905, IMG submission 203522) | Freshwater fungal communities from buoy surface, Lake Erie, Ohio, United States - Buoy 4 MA121 | ecosystem: Environmental > Aquatic > Freshwater > Lake | place: USA: Lake Erie, Ohio... | reverse complement strand
ACAGGTTTGGGTACAACCACTAAACTTAAAGTAGTTAAGGTTGGACAACTCGGTGCTAACGGATCAAATACCCGAATATAAATCGTTTGCTGGTCGTAATCATTATTACAGAAAGGAACATTGGAAGTAATAGGATTAGAACTGGTTTGCGCATCGGTTAAGGTCAAGTGGAACGAAACCTGAACGTTAGGATCGGTTGTAATCTCCGGAATCTTTGTCCCCAAAACAAAGGTACACGCAACACCATCGTTGTTATCGTCACAAACAATATACGGTGTGGGGGTTGTGGCTACTGGAGCAGTGATTGGATTCACAGTCGCAATACTTGAGTCAGATACGCATGGAGCAACACCTGCTACTGTATAGTTAAAAGTACTTAATGTAGCGGTAAAATCGGGTACAAAAGTACCTGCACTCGAATTAAATACACCACCCGTTCCCGATGTTCTTATCCAAGTACCCCCAGCTTGTTCGCCAGAAATCAATGAAGCTAATACTATTGGCGTAGTATTTTGGCACAGCGTAATTGAACCGTCTAGTCCCGCATCGGGTGCTGGAAAAATTGACACCGTAGCTAAACTTGAATCAGGCACACATGGAGTTGAACCTGAAAGCGTATAGGTAAAGGTACTTGTTGTTGCTCCAATTGAAGGAGTATAAGTGCCATTTATTGCATCAAAAACACCGCCAACTCCTGATGTTCTCGACCATGTACCACCGGATTGCTCACCCGTTATTAAATTGAATAAATTAATTGTAGTAGTACTGGTTTCACAAACATTAATACTACCATCATTTCCAGCAGTGGGTTGGATTGTTACATTAACAGTAGCCAAACTACTATCTGCAACACAAGGCGCTACTCCTGTTACTGTATAGGTAAATGTACTCAATACCGTATTCAAACTCGGTGTAAAAGTCCCGAGAACTGCATTAAAAACACCACCTGTTCCGGAAGTTCTTACCCAAGAACCACCCGCTTGCTCTCCTGTGATTAAACTGAATAAATCAATTGTATTAGCATCCGTATTACAAATCGTAATTGCTCCATCAAAACCAGCTGAAGGTTGAGGCTGAATGGTTATCGCTACTTCACTAGTATCATCTGCACAAGGCAAAGTGCCTGGGACTGTATACGTAAACACACTATTTGTAGCACCGACTGCAGGCAAAAAGGTACCAGCTATAGCATTAAACACCCCTCCTGTTCCAGAAGTTCTAACCCAAGTCCCTCCAATTTGTTCACCGGTTATTAAACTATTCAAATCGACAGGTGTTCCACTAGTCTCGCAAACTGTGGTAGCACCATCAACACCTGCATTAGCTTGAGGAACAATATTAATTGATGCTACACTGCTTGAATTAACACATGGTGCTGTACCAGAAACTGTGTAGGTAAATGAACTTGAAGTAGCTCCAACAGTTAGATTAAACGTTCCTGCAGCAGCATTAAAAATACCTCCTGTACCTGTAGTACGCACCCACGTTCCTCCCGCCTGTTGACCAGAGATTATTGTATTTAAATTGATGGTGACTGGATTATTACTACAAATGGAAAAACTTCCGCTATTGCCCGCATTAGGTTGAGGTAAAATGGAAATAGTAGCTGTACTAGAATCACCCAAACATGGAGGTGTAGCAGTAAGCGTATAGGTAAATGTACTCGAAGTAGCACCAACAGCAGGTGTAAATGTACCCGCAATAGCATCAAATACTCCACCTGTTCCAGTATTACGTGACCAAGTACCTCCCAATTGTTCGCCCGAAATTAAACTAAACAAGTCAATAGCCGTTGAACTAGATTCACATACGGTAGTGCTGCCACTAATTCCCGCATCTGAATTTTGATTGACTGTAATTGAAGCAACACTACTATCATTTGGACATGGTGAAGTACCATTTACTGTGTACGTAAATGTACTATTAGTAGCTCCAAGTGCAGGTGCAAACGTACCCGCTGCCGCATTAAAAGTTCCACCTGTTCCCGAGGTTCTTACCCATGTTCCTCCCGTTTGTTCACCCGTGATAACCGTAAATAAATCAATTGGAGTTGGATCAAATTCACAAGCTGTAAATACACCATCAAGACCAGCATTTGCAGCGGGAACTATGGTAACTGTTGCAATACTACTATCTGAAGAACAAGGAGCTATTCCGGCAACAGTATAGGTAAACGTAGATGAAGTTGCTCCCAGAGCAGGTGTAAAAGTACCTGCAACTGCATTCAATGTTCCGCCCGAACCTGTAGTTTGAACCCATGTACCGCCAGGCTGTTCATTTGTAATTAAACCAAATAAATCGATGGCAGTAGTACTTGTTTCACAAGCAGTTGTACCCCCATCGAGACCCGCATCGGCAGGAGCTATTATCGTAATGCTAGCAACACTACTATCGTTAGGACAAGGTGCAGTTCCAGCAATGGTATACGTAAAGGTACTCGATACTGCGTTTACTGATGGTGTAAATGTTCCCGCACCAGCATTAAAAATACCTCCAGAACCCGAAGTTCTCACCCATATCCCACCTGTTTGCTGACCCGAAATTACGGTGGCTAAATTAATAGGTGTGGCATCATTTTGGCAAGCAGCATATGCCCCATCATTTCCTGCAAAAGCAGCATTATTTACAACCACTTCAATTTCTTGAAACGGACGACAATTAGGATCCGTAGGAGTTGGATTTAAAATTGCATATACATAATACGTCCCAGCAATATTAGGTAATGATCCTGAATTTCCAAGGATACCTGCATCAAATGAGGCATTCCCAGCACTTGGGGTAACCGAAGCTAATGGAGTACCACCAGAATACATTGCACTACCAGTTTGAGGCGATGTAAAATAAACAAATTGAATTGCATTGGTTCCTGTTGCACTTGTACTTACAGAAAACACTGAAGGATCTGCGCCTTGACAGAGTGTTTGATCGGGTGATGAAGTGCTGATCGTTTGGCAACTAACTGAAGTTAAATTCAATGTAAATTGTTGCACAAGAATACATCCATTCCCTCCCGTTTCCAAAGCAACGACATAAATTGTTTGACCATTGGCAAGGGCTGTATATGCTGTGGTGTTGGTTATCGGATTGGCAATATTTTGGGCATCTGCTAACGTTAAGTGATACGATATTTCATAGTCAAATGGATCCAATCCATTTAAAACTACCGCTGTATTTTGATCGAGGTTAAAAACTGGATTGGAGGCCGGTTGGAATAAATTATTTGGATTTCCAACAGGCATTGGAGGGTAATATTCAACTGGAAATGGACAACTGCTTTGGGTAGTGCCATTGGGTAACGTAATTGTCACCGAATAATTACCTGGTTGGGAAATTACATACGTATTGTTATTGGAATTCGGAATAGGAGCTCCGTTGAAAAACCACTGATAACTAGCGCCTGGCGTAGGAGTTGATTGCGCAAAAACAGGACGCGTTGTACCAAAACAAATAGCCGTTTGATCTGCAATTAAGTAACCATCCAAACCAAACCCTCCCGTTTGCAAAGGAAAGTTAAAACTACCGGCTCCCAAAAATACAGCCGAATCATACGAATCATCATTTCTATCGGCAATCACCAATTTAATATGATAGGTATTATTGGGAACAACCGCTGAAGAAGCCGTCATTCGAACCGTATTCCCGTTAAAATTTGTTGGCGCAGCTAATGAAGCCGCATTACCAATATTACCGTTTGTATAATTTCCAAAATAGGCTTGATTTTGTGAATTACACCCAGCATTATTTGCATTATTTCGTATGGTAGTTACCGAAATCGGAGTAGTTGTATTGGGAACTAAAGCTAAATTAGTCGTAGGAGTACCCGCTGTTGTATTTGTCAAGAAAAATGCAAAAGCATCCGAATAATCACATTGAAAAGTCCCATATTCTTCAGAGGCAAAAACGAAATCAAAACTCATCGAAGTGGTTAAAGGCACAAAATCAAATTCAAGTTTTGTAGCGTTAAAGTAATCAATAAGTAATGGATCAATTCCCAAACCATCTATGTAATTAAACAACTCATTATCCCCAGGCCAGTTCCCGTTACTCTGAATATTTTGATTTGGACCGGCAGCAGCTAAAGCACGTCCAGTACTTAAAATTACCCCAGAAGATAATGGAAAATTGGCATTTGTATTGGTGAAATAACCAATTCCGTTTTCAGATCCAAAATTTGTCCCTGTACTCCACGTAATATTAGAAATCGATCCAGTACAAGAGTTACTTGAAACTCCAGGAGGTAAATTGAATAATTTTTCACGAACCAATTGAGGAACATTGAACGTAGTAACATCTACATTTATCGCTTGGGAAAAACCGAATTGACATGCTAGTAAAATGAGTAGTATTTTTCCTTTCATTTGCTCTTAAATTTGAAGTGCAATCCTTGAAGGATAACGACTATAGTGTTAAATAATTATTTAAAACTTCAAATATAGTATTTCTCCCAAAATATCTTTGTTAAATTTGCAGAAATTACCCTTAAAACTATGAAAATTTCAATAAAAGAAACCCAAAATCCAACGATACTAAAATTCGAATTTCCAGAGTTCATAACGAAAGGAAGAAATTACGAATACAAAAATATCGACGAAACCAAAAATTCGCCTCTTGCACAAAAGTTATTTTACCTTCCTTTTGTCAAAACGGTCTATATCTCAGGTAATTTTATTGCTATTGAACGCTTTAGCATTGTAGAATGGTCGGATGTTCAAGAAGAAGTTGCTGCACAAATTGAAGCTTTTGTCAACGACGGTGGTACAATTGTGATTGAAGATACTACATCAAAAAAAATCCCCATTTCTGTCTATGGCGAAACCACTCCCAATCCAGCGACGTTGAAATTTGTTATTAACCGCAAAATCACTTCGCATGCGATTGAATGTAAAAGCATCGATGATTGTCAAGCCTCACCCTTGGCGAAAGCACTTTTCCAATTTCCTTTTGTAAAAGAACTATTTATCGATGAAAATTATATTTCTATTACCAAATATGAAGTCGCTTCTTGGGACGAAATTACGCTTGAAATGCGAACATTCATTAAAGAATACATTGAAAACGGTGGTGTGGTTGTAGATGAAACGTTAGTACAAAGCATACCTCAACAAGAGAAACAACAAATCAAAAATTTTGACAATCTCGATACCACCTCGCAACAAATCATAAATATTCTGGAAGAATATGTAAAGCCAGCCGTTGCTGCAGATGGGGGCAATATACTGTTTGATTCATTTGATGAATCTACCAAACGGGTAAAAGTGGTTTTACAAGGGTCTTGCAACGGTTGTCCATCTTCGACCTTTACGTTGAAAAATGGAATTGAAAATATGCTCAAAGACATGTTAAACGACCAAGATATTATCGTCGAGGCTTTGAATTCTTAATCATAAAAAAATGAAAAAAACACACTATTTATTAGCAATAACAACTTTTCTTGTTTTGTTTACTAGCTGCGGATCAAAACAATCAGAAGTTGATTTTACCCAAATCACCAAAGATTATTTCGATGGCAAAAATCGATTAAATCCTTTAGAAGCAACAGTAAATGGCGAAGCGCAATTTAATGATCAATTGCAATTTGAAATGACGGATAGTTACCGTAATGAACAAAAAGTGTTTTTTGAAAACACAGAAAAAGCATTAAAAAAAGTAAATTACGAAGAATTAACATCTGAAGAGAAAATTAGTTACGACATAATAAAATGGGAAGTGCAGGTAGGTAAAGAAATGCTCCAACACCCGAGCAATCTGATTCCGCTAAATCAATTTTCGGGAACACATCTTACCATGGGACAATATGCAGGTGCAGAAAGTGCGCAACCCTTTAAAAACGAAAAGGATTACCGCAATTTTCTGAAACGTATGGACCTATTCGCTCAATGGATGGATTCTGCTCAAGTTTATATGAAAAAAGGGATGGCAAAAAATTATGTTTTGCCCAAGGCACTCGCAGAAAAATTACTTCCTCAATTTGAGGAAATGGTTACCGACCAACCCGAAAAGCATTTATTCTACTCGGCTATTACAAAATTTCCAAAGTCAATTGACCGGGTTACACAAGACCAATTAGCACAAGAATACAAGCAATCTATTCAAAAGCGCTTGGTACCCTCGTATGAACGCATGGTTACTTTTTTAAAAAACGACTATTTACCAATAGCCCGAAAAACCAGTGGAATTGGCAGTTTGTCGGGTGGTAATGCATGGTATACTTCATTAGCAAAGCAATGGACAACGACCACTAAAAGTCCGAACGAAATTCATGAACTCGGGTTGAAAGAAGTTGCGCGTATCAAATTGGAAATGGAAAAAGTGAAAACTCAGGTTGGGTTCCAGGGGAGTATCATAGCATTTTTTGATTTTGTTCGCAATAAAAAAGAACTTATACCTTTTAAATCTCCGGAAGAGGTAATCGCTAATTTTGAAAAAATTCATGCGACCATCAAACCCAATGTAGACAAACTCTTTGCATTGCAACCCAAAACGCCATTTCGTATAAAGCGTACCGAAGCTTTTCGCGAAAAAACAGCAAGTGCTGAATATGTTCAAGGAGCAGCCGATGGATCGCGCCCGGGCACTTTTTATGTGCCGATTCCTGATATTACAAAATACAATTATTATGGAGACGAAGATCTATTTTTGCATGAAGCAATTCCGGGGCATCATTTTCAAATTTCTTTACAACAAGAAAACAAAGCTTTACCCGATTTCCGAAAATTCAATTGGTTTGGCGCTTATGGTGAAGGGTGGGCTCTATATACCGAAAGCTTAGGTACCGAACTGGGATTGTATAAAGACCCGTTTCAATATTTTGGAATGTTAAGCAATGAAATGCACCGGGCAATTCGCTTGGTTGTAGATACTGGAATACATACCAAAGGCTGGACACGCGAACAAGCCATTCAGTTTTCACTTGAAAACGAAGCCGAAAGTGAAGCTAGTATTATTGCCGAAATTGAACGCTACATGGCAATTCCAGGTCAAGCCTTATCCTACAAAATTGGTCAATTAAAAATACGTGAGTTACGCGATAACGCACAAAAAAAGCTAGGAAAAGACTTTGATATCAAGCAATTTCATCAAATTGTATTGGAGTCGGGTGTAATGCCATTGGCTTTGTTGGAACAAAAAGTAAACCAATGGATTACTCGTTCAAAGTAACCTTTTTGCATTCTGTTCGCTTTCGAAATTCATTCTCGTAATCAACTTTACCCTTAAAGGCTTTTAATCCTTTTTGGTGGAGGGTACAACTTTAAATAAATAATGGCTGTGATTGCACAGCCATTATTTTTAGTTCTTAACGAGTTTATAGTCGAATTTCTTTTGATCAGCAGTAGTAATCCGTAGCATATAGAGCCCACTTTCTAGTTTACTCACGTCTATGTGATCATGCGTAGTCCCCGACAGGGTTTGTTCTGTTACTAAAGCACCTAATTGGGAGAAAATTTCAAGCTTTAAACCTCCACTAGGTAACGCTCCAAAATCAAGTGTAATGCTAGAACTCGTAGGATTTGGATAAATCGTTACCCTATTTGAATCAAATTCAGTTGTAGCCAGCGGAGCTACGAATAGGGTTTCAAATGTATTGGTAATAATAGGAGGGTTAAAATCAAAATAAATAGAGGCTGTGTTTGGAATTAAATCCCCTATCACAAATCCTGGACGAGGTTTTACTTTGAACACAATAAATCCTTTCCCTATTAAAGTATTTGCTACAGAAACCGGTAAGTCTATCAAAGGGAAATTAAATGTAAGTTGCGACCCGATTCGATCTAAATTATACGAATGACTCGACGCTACTACAGCTACCGTAGTTTCGTCCAACTGCGCGTCCAATTCATCGGTTATGCGAACATTAATCGCGCTTGCCGTTCCTGTATTTTCAAAACGAATCGTATAATATAAATAATCATCAGTGGTAAACTGCTCATGTACAATTTCTCTACCATGAGCTTCCATTTTATCATTGGGATCGTAAGCATTGACAACCAATTCACTCAAACTAAAATCGTTGTTGGTTGGAACTGAATCGCCATTTAAAGGCGTTATAGCAGCAGTAGATACCAAAACATCTCCCGAATTTACCAGGGGCACTGCTGGAACTTGAAGCGTGATATCAAAATAACGCGTTTCAAAAGGAGCCAAATTAGCAAATCCATAAGACAAACCATTGGCAGTAGCTGAAGCACCAGAAGGCAAACCTACAAGAGTTAAATGAGAATCCTTTGTATAATTTACAGTTCCAGTAGCAATTAATTGATTACCTAAATTTTTATAATATACCCGTTGTGTATGAACAAATCCTGGTCGTGGCGAACTCATACTAACTAGGTAAACGGACAAATCATTGTAAGCCTGAGCAACCGTTATTGGAAAATAATAATTTTGAACACCACTTCCGGGTGTTATGGATAAATTAGACAGCGTAGCCGGATTTACTGCATACATGCTAGCATAATTGGACTGAATAGTAAAACCTACATCATAGGTATTTGCTGCGTTTAAATCATATATTGAAAGAGATCCAAAGGGATTGGAATAATTATGAATTACACCATCATTATTTCGCTCAAAGGTATAACCCCCAAGAGGAAACGGCGCTTCTCCAGTATCCATAGTTCCATTTGAATTGCTGTCCAAAAAAGCTTGAAATTGCATTCCACTACAATCAATTACCGCCTGACTACCCATATTACTTATACGAATATATCCTGGTGAATTACTAAAATTAGTTACCATCACTAAATAATATTTTCCCGCCTGCGCAAAAAAGGATGGATATTCAATAGTAGCTGCCGAATAACTACAGCTCACAATTGTATTTGGAGTAGTTTGCATGCAAGCCGATAAAGGATCGGTAAATGGGCCATAAATTGCATAATCTACATCCAATTGCGGTCCAAAGAAACTTACATCCATATTTTGTTCAATTCGCAAATTTAAAACACCCGCTTGGCTAACGGGCATATAAAACCAAGTAGGGTTGGGTGTTGTATTTAAACATCCTGAAGGACCAGTTGATGCGATATTTACTGTATTGGCAAAAGGAATACCAAGATTTCCGCATAACGAATTTGCTCCTTGACAGGTTGAAGCCGTGTTGCAATTGCCAAAGGTTCGAATACTAAAAATATGTATCGTATCACAGGCATTAGGGATTATTTCTCGGATGTAAATCGGAATTGAATTGCCTTGCACATTGACAGTAAATGCCGATGGAGAAGCAATTGGATTCTGTTGACTCTCAGCCGCAGGAGTTGATAAATAATATTCAAAAGTGTTTGTAGAATTCAGTTGAGCGGACAATGTAGTTAAATTGAATACAATTACTCCATTATTGTCTTGATCACATTGCGAATACTCTTGGTTAGGGGTTGTATTGTATCGATACGATTCTACATAAAAAAACACTACCGATGTAAAATAGCTTCCGTCATTTCGAGCTACTCGTGCATATACCATATTTGATCCTACCCCAGTGCAAAAATTAGTATCGATTGGATTTACACCCACTTGTGCTTCATTGGGACTTAAATGGTAGGTAATGGTATGCTGACTCGGATCATGAGTTCCCAATAAAGGCGCATTATTTGTTGTCAAATCAAAACACGCTAAGTTGGTTCCATCTACACAGGCTTGAAAAGAAAGCGGTTGTCCGTATTGAGGACCGCAGGCAGTAGTAGTAAAATTGATGGGGCCCGACCAAGTACTCGAATCGTAAGGATTGTTGGCACATATCGTTTTTGCATACACTTCATAACTTGTTCCACATTGAAGTCCGGTCAAATAATAAATAGCCGTTGAAGCAGAAACAAAAACTCCTTGATTGGGTGGTAGTCCACCAACGGGTTGAACAGCAAGCTCCCATCCTACAATCGGATTAGAAGCAACGGTATTCAAATTTATCTCTGCTCCATTTTGAGTAATCGAACCTGTAGAAACATTGGGTAAAGGACAGGTACTGCACATAACATACACCAATTGAATCGAACCTACATTAAAACAACCGGTAGTCAAATTAACAATTCGATAATATACCGGTAAAAGCGTAGGTGTTGCAACCAAACTCATATAACAACTCGGATTGACTAATGGATTTGAACCGGCATACGCATCGGCTTGCATTTGAAAATATTGAATAGCCAAATCAGGATTACCTCCTGTAATTGAGTTGTTTATAGATGTTAAATCAAAGCAAGGTGCACCAGGGGTATTTGAACAAGCCGTCACGGTAACCGTGGGAGCGTTGGGTTGTTGATTTAATCCCAATTCCAAAATTGTTACTCCAAAATTATTGGGGTTTGCATTTTCGGTTACCCGTGGATAAACTACCAAGTTCCAAGCCGAATTTGTATAAAGCAAGGGTAGTGGAAATGATCCCGTATTTGCATCAATTGAACTTATATGATAGGAAACCGTGTAATTATTTGGTGATAAATTTCCAAGTATTTCTGCATTTTTAAGACTTAAATCATAGGTTTCCACTCCATCATTTGCCATGTCGCAAAGAAAATAAGGCGTGGGTGAATTTACCGGCACTTGTGCACTTACACTACTATTAAAAATCACTAAAAGTAAAAATAGTATACTAGTTCTCATCAGCGTGGGTTCGATTTTGATTTTTGAAATTTAAGAAAAAAGAATGGATTTTATAGAAAATCAATAGAATAGATTTACGAAACTAGCGACTCCCCATTTCAATGATAAAAAAACCAGGACAAGCTATAACACTAAAATCCTGGTCTTTTAAATCATTTAAATATACTATTGAATATTCCTTAAATATCCTTCTTAGGAAAAATTACTCTTTTATAAATCGTTGTGAATAGGCTTTTCCTGTGGTATCAGCAACTACTAAAATAT
>Ga0315905_10007755_pt1 | contig 10860 bp, 7 predicted proteins | sample LakEriMetagenome_5_FD_203522 | JGI IMG/M metagenome (GOLD analysis project Ga0315905, IMG submission 203522) | Freshwater fungal communities from buoy surface, Lake Erie, Ohio, United States - Buoy 4 MA121 | ecosystem: Environmental > Aquatic > Freshwater > Lake | place: USA: Lake Erie, Ohio... | reverse complement strand
TCCGGTGTCACGACCGTCTGGCTGACGATGCGTTCCCGGACGTTGCGCACGCCGAGGAGTTCCATGCGGTCGAGGATGCGGCTGGCGAAAGCCTCCTTTTCCCTGGCCCAGTCGATGTTGGCATGCTGATGCGGAACGGGAACGAGCACGTAGAGGACGCAGTGGCCTTCAGGAGCGAGTGTGGAGTCGGAAACACACGGGTTCTGCACGTAGAAGGACGGGTCCGTGGGAATGGTGTGCTCCTTTTCGATTTGTCGGAGATTTTCCTCGTATCCGGCACTGATGAAAATGTTGTGGTGCGCGATGTCATCGCACCGGCCTTTGAGCCCCAGATAGAGCATGAAGGTGGAGCAGGAAAACTTGCTTTTACCCAGCTTTCGGTTGGACCAGCGGCGGCGGAGCTGGTCCGGGACGAGGCGCTGCATGGTGCGGGCGAAGTCGCTGTTAATCACCAGGGCATCGTGGGCATGCGTGCCGCTCCGGGTGCGGACGGCCGTCGCCCGGCGGCCATTGAATTCCATGCCTTCGACTTCTTCGTTGAGATGGATTTTCACGCCAAGTTCCCCGGCCACGCGGGCCATGGCCGCAGTGATCGCGCCGCAGCCGCCGATGGGGTGGAAGATGCCGTATTCATATTCCAGAAACGAAAGAATGGTGAACAGGCTCGGACAGCGATAGGGCGACATGCCGAGATACTTCGTCTGGAAACTGAACGCGAGCCGGGTGCGGGGATCGCGGAAATAGCGGCGCAGATCGGCATCCACCGAAGCCGTCGGCCGGAGCAGCGGCAGGCATTTCAGCATGTCTGTGCGCACGAGGTCGCGCCAGCCGTTGAAAGGGCGTTCCAGTACCGGCTTGAACGCGGCGAGCTTGCGCCGGTTATCGGCGAGGAATCGGTCCACCGCCGCGGCATCCTCCGGGGAGTAGCGCGAGATTTCCGCTTTGAGCCGATCCACGTCAGGAGTGGCTGTAATCTCGCCGCCTCCGCCAAAAACGAGCCGGTAGTGCGGGTCCAGTTTCACCATGGGGATCTCATCGTGCATGGACCGGCCGGCGGATTTGAAGATCTCCTCCAGCACGCGCGGATACATGAAAAACGTGGCCCCAACATCCCATGTGAAGCCATCCCGCTGCAGGACTGAGGTGCGGCCTCCGGGTTGCCCCCGCCGCTCGAAAACGTTGACTTCAGCGCCGGTGCGCGAGAGGAGCATTGCGGCTGCCAGGCCACCGGGGCCGGCTCCAATGATGTTAATTTTGCGGCGGTGCATGCAGCAGGGCAATATGGGTTCGTGAGGCCGGGGGACAGCGGATGTGAGAGCTACGGCGGCCATGTGAGGAGGGTTGCGGCTGATTGATTGAACATTCGCCGGGACTGCACCACTAAGCAGCGGAATTATGGAAAAGCCATTTAAAGAACTGCGCTTCACCCGCTCGCGTCAGGCGGTCACCTTTGTGATTACCGGCGTCGTCTTTGCCGGTCTTGCGGCGGCAGTGGTGCTGCTCTGGCGGCAGCGGGTGGAAAATCCGCCTTCGCTCTGGTGGGCGGTGCCGCCAGGCCTGCTGGCGTGGGGCTGCTTGAGGCTGGCATTGCACCTGACGCGTCACGCCTTCCTGCTCCTTTCGCCGATTGGCATCGAGGTATTCCCGTTCTTCCGGCCGGCGCAGCACATGCAGCTGTTTTCCTGGGGAGAGATCGCCCAGGCGGAAGTCACGCTGGGGGATCAGCTGCTGGTGCTGAAGTTCGCCGGATATGAGAATGCCGGGGTGGTCATCAGCCTCAGTCCGGTAAAAAAATCCACCCGCCCGCTGCTGCGGAAAGCGATTGAGGGCGTGATGAGCAAACGCGCGGAGGCTGCCGCGGCGGCTGGTCCGTGAAAATCCCGTGGCGGCAATGCACCGCATCGCTAGCGGTGGGCTATGCCCGCCCGAAAAAGCAAAGTGCGCGATGACATTGTGTATGACGACGAACCCCGCCGCCGCGGCGTGCCGGACTGGGACCCTGACTCGTATGTGGACCGCGACCGGGAAATGGCGAAAGTGGACCGGGAAATCGAAAAGCGCCGGAAGAAAGGCGAGTCGCTGCGGGTGGAAGTGCCGTCCCAGGGGCGCAATCTGAGCAACACATTCTGGGGCCAGGCCTGGAACCGGAATCTCATGGCCTACAGCGACTATGAAAGCCGAATGCCGCGCGGGCGGACTTATTTTCGCTCGGGTAAAGTGATGAACCTCGAAGTGCAGGGCGGCTTGATCACAGCCGTGGTGGCAGGGACGCAGATCTATGATGTTAAGGTCAAGGTGAGCCCTCTGGAGGAAGAACGCTGGGCACTGCTGAAGCAAAAGTGTCAGGGCCGGATTGGCAGCATGGTGGAACTGCTGGCCGGGGAACTCAGCGACGATGTGATGTGCGAAGTCACCAGTCTGGAACACGGGCTTTTTCCCGCACCCGGCGAACTGAAACTCATCTGCACGTGCCCGGATGCCGCCGGGCTCTGTAAACACCTCGCCGCGACTCTGTATGCCGTGGGCAGCCGGTTCGACAGCAAGCCGTCCCTGCTCTTCACTCTGCGCTGCGTGGACCCGCAGGAGCTGTTCGCAACGAATGCCGTGGAGGCGATAGGGCACCTTACGGCTTCGGCGGAGGATGATGAATCGCGCCGCAAAGCGCTGGAGGGCGTGGACTTGAATGCCCTCTTTGATGTGGATCCCTAACGCCTGAAAATCAGGCGAATCCCTTCAGGACGACCTTTCCGGTGGCCTGTCCGCTGGCGAGAAACTGGTGGGCGGCCGGGGCTTCCGCGAACGTGAAAGCCGCCGGATCGCAGAGCGGCCGCACTTTCCCGTCATCGACGAGAGCGGCAATTTCTCGAAGAATGTGACCATGATGTTCCCGGCCGCGATTGGTGAGCATGGGGAGGAGCATGAAGACGACATGCAGGCTCAGGCCTTTGGCGTGGAGTGGTGAGAGATCGGCGGTCGTGCGAGTGGAAATGGAAACGACTGTGCCACTCAGTGCGGCTGCCTGGAAACAGCTCGCCACATTGTCGCCGCCCACCGTATCGAAGACGATATCGAAGCCGGCCCCCCCGGTGATGCTGCTCACATAATCCTCTACACTCTGCTCGCGGTAGTTGATCGTGCCGGCGGCCCCCAGACTGCGGGCAATGGCGGCCTTGGCTTCGCTCGAAACCGTGGTCCACACTTCCGCGCCGCGGGCGGCGCAAAGCTGGAGCGCGAGGTGCCCCACCCCTCCGGTGCCTCCGTGCACGAGTATGCGCTGACCGGCGTGGACTTTGGCGCGGTCGATGAGGCCGTCCCACGCGGTGATGGCCGCGAGGGGCAGCGCGGCCGCCTGTTCCCATGTGAGGGATTTGGGTTTGGGCGCGAGAAGCCGTTGATCCGCCGCAGTGTATTCCGCGAGGGTTCCGGGGCAGCCTTTGACACCGCCGGCGCAGCCATAAACTTCGTCTCCAGGGGCGAAGTCTTTCACCCCAGGGCCGGTGGCCTCTACAATACCGGCAATGTCGCAGCCCAGAACAGTGGGGGCCTCCGGGGCGATGGCGGCTAGCATGCCGCTGCGGATCTTGGTATCGACAGGATTGACGCTGCCGGCTTTGATCCGCACCAGGACTTGCCCCGGGCCGGGCTCAGGGCGCGGGATCTCCCGCAATTTCATCACTTCGGGGCCGCCGAACTCGCGGACGACCATGGCGCGCATTGTAGAGGGTGTCATAAGCAGATGGAATCCTGACGAAGCCGCGGCGGGCGTCCAGCGCAGGCTTCATTTAAGCGCGGGGGTGTCCGGCTTAAGCGCACGGCGCAGCAGCAGGTGAATGATCCACGCAAGGAACAGTGTGGCGAGGGTGTCACTGGTATAATGTGCGCCCTTCATCATCTGATAAATCCCCATCACGCCTCCCGTGAGCAGACCGGTGAGGGTGCCGTAAAGGCGTCCGCGACTGGTGACTGCCAGCGAGGCGAGGGCTGCGAGGGCAAAGCCGGCGCTCGCGTGCCCCGCCGGCCAGCACTTGCCGCAGTCGGATGGCGGATGAGCCGGATCGTAGGCGGACATAATCCTGACATAGGGCTGCGGGCCTCCATAGCGTTCGACATCCCAGGGGCAGAAGACGTTGGTGAACTGCTTGCCAATGGAGACACTGACTGGCGTGAGCGCGAGGCAGCCGAGCACCACCCAGGCACGCCGCCAGGGGACAGGCTTGAGGCGGGAGAATCTCTTCCAGCGGCCGGCGGCATGAGCCTTGAGCAACAGCAGCACCGCGAACCCGATGATCAAATACTTGGGCAGCTTGTGGAACAGAAACGTGGGCCCCCATGCATTGCGGTCCACCAGCCAGCGGCCGGTGCGGAAGTCGAACAGGCGGTCCTGGATCAACAGATCTGCCGGAGTGAACTGAAAAACGGCCAGCATCGCCCCGAAGAGGGCGAGAGATGGCCAGAGGCTGCGGTCGAGCCACGAACGCTGTAAATGCATGGCGTGGCCATGGGGCGGAGTGCTGTCGCATGCAATCGGGGCAGTTCGGGCTTTACGCGGGCGTGGAAATGCGGAAGCGGGCAGCTGCACTTTACCATGAACTCCCTACCCATCGGCATCTTTGACTCCGGCGTTGGCGGGCTGACTGTGCTGCGCGCGGTGCGCCGGCTGCTTCCGGCGGAACATTTGATCTATCTGGGGGACACGGCGCGGGTTCCCTACGGCAATAAGTCTCCGGCCACCATTGAGCGATACGCCGTGGAGGACACGCAGTTTCTTCTCGGCAAAGGCGTGAAGATGATCGTGGTCGCCTGCAATACGGCATCCGCGCTGGCCGCTCCGGCACTGCGCGGTCAATTCCCGGATTTGCCTGTGCTGGGAATGATCGGCCCCGGAGCCCGTGCAGCGGTGAGCGCGACACGCAACCGGCGCATTGGCATTATCGCCACGGCCGCGACGGTGGGCAGCGGCGCCTATGAGAAGCGCATCCGGGAAACGCTCGCCGCTGCCGGTGACGATGCGCCCATGTTCATTCACAGCACTGCCTGCCCGCTGTTTGTTCCTCTCGTGGAGGAAGGGGAAACTGAGTCTGACATCGCCCGGCTCGTGGCGGCGAAATACCTAACTCCTTTGAAGGGTGAGGGGATTGACACCCTGGTGCTTGGCTGCACGCACTATCCGCTTCTGAAGTCGGTCATTGCTGAGACGATGGGCCCGGCGGTCACACTGGTGGACAGCGCGGAGGCGGCAGCGGCCGAAACGGCAGAGTATCTGCGGGCCCATCATCTCCTGCGGGAGGAAACCGCCGCCGGCGAGGAGCATTTTTACGTCACAGATGCGGCCCGGCGGTTTCACCGCATCGCGGAATCGTTTCTCGGGCACGCACCGCAGCACCTCGAGCTGGCAGAACTGGGTGCGGCCTGAGTTTGCAGTTACAGGCCGTAAGGGGCGAAATCGGTTTCAGGAAAGGAAGCGGCCAGCGCCCGCAGGCGATCACGCTGGGCCGCAGTGAGCACTGTGACGCCCCGTCCGGAGATGCCCTGATTGAAACGTGTGCGCCGCGGAGCAGCCTCGGCGTCAGCAATGGCTGCGGTGACAGCATCAAGTGGCGCATCCAGGCTGTAAAAGGAAAGCACCCTGCGAACCGCGGTGGCTTTGTCGGCCATGAGTTCAGCGTAGCTCAGCCATAGAATCGGCAGGCGGTTTTCGCGCTCCGCTCGCTGCCATGAGGCGAGAAACTGGAGGTGCCAGGGAATGGTGTGATCGATGATGGCGTCGGTCTGCTGTTCCGGTGACAGATCGGCCCATGACTCCGGGTGCAGAAAGGTGCCCAGCACCGCGCCCTGATTATAGAAGTCGCGCAGGCTGGCAATGACATCACCGAGGTCTCTAACCAGAACGACAGCGCGCATCCCGAAGGCCTGCAGCAGCTGCACATTGGCTTCGCTCGCCCGGCAGTGCTGCTGGGTGACGGTGGGAGTGGTGGCGAATTCCAGCAGCGTGGGAAAGAACAGATCCTGTTCATTTTGCCCTGACGCATGGAAGAGAAAGACATCGCGAAAACCCATAACCGCTGCGAGCACATTCCGCAGAAAGGTCGATCCGCTTTTGGGCTGACAGGCGATGAGCAGATGCGGCGCGATTTCCGCAGGCTGCAGGCTGTCGCAGTAGTCACTGAGCAGCGCCGGCCGGCGCAGCAGTGCGAGGGTGTTGATGAGGTTGTTGGAGTAGGAAGGGCAGGGATAGAGCGAGATCGCGCGGCGCTGGCAGGGCAGGGCCTCCTCGACCAGGCCGGCCTGGAACAAATCACTGCCGGCACCGTGGAAAAAATCGGCGCGGTGGCGGAGCATGGCGGCATCCGCATGGAGTGGTGCAGGAACGGAAAGCAGTTGCTCCGCAGCGGACCGTGCGACAGGCAGGTCGCCTTCGTGGAGACTGCGGGAGCACAGCTGGCGCAGGGCTCCTGCAAGGTTGTGCGTCAGGACATTGTGCGCGGCTTCGGGCCACGGCCTGCTGTCCAGTGTTCGTTCAAGGATGGCAGCGGCGCCGGCACTGTCTCCGGCCTGCAGAGCGCTCTCTGCATCACGGATGGCACTGCGTGCGGCTTCCAGACTGGGCATTGTGATCAAAAAAGCGAAGGGCGGATGCGTCTGTGTGCGTCATCCGCGCCCTTAATAAATTCGCCAGGAGAAATCAGGCTAGGAAGCCGAGATTCCGGTTCGCAAAGCGGCTCAGATTGGGGAAGACCGTATCGAGTTCTGCCTCACCGAGGCCGAACCAGCGGGCGAGAGTGGCCCCGTATTCATCGGTGCTTAGCTTGGGAATCCAGCGTCCGTTCCCGTTGTTGCCGCTGTAGTCGTCCGCCCCGCCGATCACCATTTCAGGCAGCGACCCGTAGAGACGCCCGCCATTCACGGCACCGCCGCAGATCATGTGGTGATTGCCCCAGGCATGGTCGGTGCCGAGGCCGTTGCTCTTATAGGTGCGGCCGAAGTCGCTGGCGCTGAACTGCGTGACTTTGTCCGGGATGCCGAGCGCGACCGTGGCATCGTAGAACCTGCCCATGGCGCGGCTCACGGTACTGACGAGTCCGGCGTGCGACACCGGCTGGTCGCCGTGCGTGTCGAAGCCGCCGATCTGCACGAAGAAGATCTGACGGCGCATGCCAAGGAAGCTGCGCTCAGCGATGATGCGGGCTACCGTATGCAGCTGGCGCTCCAGGTCGCTCATGTTGGCGTAGGTGACGCCACCCGCACCAATGCCAAAGGCGGTGTCAATGGCGGCTCCGGTCGTGGCATCGGGATTCCCGGTGGTAAGGCGCGTCAGAGCTTCCGCGAGGGAGGCGCTGTTGAAGAGAGATCGCTCGTTCACCTTCTGGAAATCCCGGAGGTGAAGATTTTGGCGTTCTGCAGAGAGGGTGGAGTCGCCACCGTAGGCCGCGTCGCGCAGCACTTTGTCAATGATGGTGCGGCGGCTGCCACTGAAGCTGGAGAAACTGACGGCGCCGCTGGTGCTGACCTGAAACTGATTGACGGTATCGCCGACTTCCCATGTGTTATTACCTCCGAGGCTGACCGACATGGAAATGGAGCCGGGAGGGATGCCGAGCCGGGCGAGTTCTTCGCGCATGGCATCCATCGTGCGGCCGCCCCATCCGGTACGGCTGATGGCGTCGGGGACGCCGGTTTGCCACTGCGTCACCTGGTCATTGTGGGACTCAAGCTGAGGCGGCCGCCGTGCGGTTTTGGCGGCGTAGGTGGCTTTGGTAATCGGCTCTACGAGGGTGCCGACGTTGGCTACGAAGGCGAGTTTCCCGGTGTTAAAGAGATTCTGCACCGCGGGCATGCGGTCATGCACGGCGTAGGCGGCCCCGGGGGTGCTGGCCGTATTCAGCGGGATGCCGTAGTAGATATTGGGGTTGTTGGCTCCGTTCACCGGAATGGCACTGCCGACAGTGGCCGCGGCCTGGTCTTCCCACAGCGCGAGGCGCGGGCCGCGCACGGCCTTGTAGTTGGCGTAGCGCGGATCGGCCGGAGCGGGGATGAGTGTGTTCGCTCCGTCATTGCCGCCGGCCATGAAGACGCAAACGAGCGCCTTGTAGTCGGCCACATTCACCGCGGCCATGGCATTGTTGATGAGACGGAGGTCAAAGAGCGTGTTGAACACACTGGCTCCAAATGTCGTGCCGGCGGCGCGGTTCAGGAAGGAGCGGCGGGAGAGTAATTCTCGTGAGGTCATGGCAGTGGGGGCGGTGAGAGGTTATTTCTGCGTGCTGAACTCAGGCGTGAGGGATAGAATGCTGAGGGCTTCACCCACGCGGTTCATGCGGTCGCCGGCCGTTGTGGTCGGAATGCCGAGTTCCATATCGAAGTAAACGTCGGACGAGCCGGCAGTTGCCTGGTGGACTTCCACCGCCACCACATTGCGGCCACTGCGGAGGGCCGTTGCTGGCAGGGATGCGGTGACGAAATTCGCGCCGTCATCCCCCGAGGTCGTGGCAAAGGTGGAACCGTTGACGGCGAGGCCGGCGGTGAAGTTGCTGCGGTAAACCTCCTGCCCGTTGAGGTAGATGATCGCCGCGTCGTCGCGCTTGAGGCGGAGATTCAGTGCCGGCACTCCGGAAGCGGAGGCCAGATTGAATTCCGCGCGGTAGTAGGACGTGCGCCACTTGTTGGCGGTGTTTCCTCCAAAGGGAATCACGGTGGTGATGCCGGCATTGGTGCCGCTGTAGCCGAGCGGGGCGTTGCCGGCGGTCCAGGTGGTGTCATTGTAGTCGGTATGCTTCCAGTTGGCGCTGGACCATGAGGCATGGCCTTCCACCACGTCACTGTTTCCGAGGCCGGTGGCATCGGTGAAATACTTCCACTGGGCACCGAGGGGCACCTGCACGATGGAGCCATTCTGCGGCAGACTGTTGATGTAGTCGATGAGGAGAGTGCGCAGGCGCGGCGTCATTTGGCCGGGCATGAGATGCAGTGCGAGGTTGTCGAGCAGTGTTCCTGCATCTCCTGCGATGGCCTCCTGAGCGGTGAGGTCGAGCTTGATGTCGCGCCCGATGGCGGTACTGTAGCTGGTGCCCTGACCCTGGGAATACAGGAGGTTAGAGCTGGTGTTGCGGCGGGTGAGTTCGTGGAACCAGTTGGCCGTGTTCACCACGCTGGTCTCGCTGGTGATTTGGAATTCCGGGCTGTAGAGGCCGCTGAGTCCCGAGTCGCCAAGGAAGACGTAGTCCGGTTCATAGAAGTTGAACACGGTAGGTGAGCGGAGCGGCGTCTGGAAAAGCGAACCGCCACTGGTGCTGCCAATGGACCACATCTCGCGGCCGGCAGTCGTCGCGGAGCCGTCCACGATAGTAACGGGTGATGTTCCGAGGGTGGCTACGACACCGTCCACCCGGAAGGTGCGGTTGCTGCTGTAAGCGAGCGTGGCGGGATCGCGGTAAACGCCCACGCGGATCACGGCGTTGCTGAGTTCTGCGGCCTCATCAGCGCCGCTCCAGCGGGTAATAGGCATGTTGTAGGCGGTCAGCACGTAGATGCCATTCTCCGCGGGGTTGGTTTGATTACGCAGAAGAATGAGGTTGTTCACGCCAACGGCGATCTCTTCAACCAGCGGCACGCGTACGGTGGCCGGGCCGGTGGCGATATGGATGTTCACCGAATAGGTCGTGACCGGAGTGGCGGTTGCAGCGGGAGTCAGTGGCTGGCCCACACCATTGAAAGTGTAATAGCCGTTCTCGGCTGTGTTCGTCTGTCCGGTGAGCCGGATCAGATCCCCCGGGAAGACGGCGGAGGCACCGGAACTGGATCCCACAATGTCTTCACCAGGGAGCGGCTGGCTGAGATCGACGTTGGTGTTGGGGCTGACCAGAACGGTGGTCAGCATGTTGGTGGTGTTCGCGTAGTTTACCTCGCCGTAGCTGAAGCCCTTGAAGGCACGCAGCATTTGCGTGGCGCGGATGACGGGCTCCTTGAGGTGGCCGAAACCGGGCTGGCTGCGGTGGAATTGATTGCGGGCCTCAGGGTCGAGCAGGATGGCCTTCACCACTGCGGCGAGGTCGCCGCGCACGCCGCTGCCGTTGTCGGCAAAGACGCTGGCGGTGCGGTAAATGTAGCCCGGGCTGGGATTGGCCGTGACCAGACGCTGGATGAGCTGGCGGCAGATGAACGGTGCGGTGTTCGGGTGATGGAAAATCACGTCGAGTGCCGTGGCGAGTTCTGCGTTGCAGCTGGCAGTGCTGGCCGTGCTGCTCGCGGGGATGACGGCATTTTCCAGGAGGAGCTTTTCGCCGGTGTCGTGGTCGGAAGCCCGCGGGATCATGGCGCGGACATAGTCGCTGCCGCTGCCGGGCTGGACCCAGCCGGTGAAGACGTGAGCGAAGCCAACCACATTTGGGTTCTCGTAGGTGTTCACCGGGAGACCGCCGGAGCTGAGCAAGAGCGTGCCGTCCGGATGCAGGCGGCGCAGGCCGATGCTGAAGAGCTGGAGGATTTCCCGGGCGAAGTTTTCGTTGGGCACATAGCCGGTGGCCGGGTTCGGCTTCTTGTTATTCAGCATGTCAAGATAGCGGCCCATGATGGGGCTGAGCGTGCTCTTTTCGAGCAGTGTGCGGAAGTTGCCGAGCCCGTAGTAATAAAGCAGGTCGTAGTAGGCGGCCATGCCGCGGGTTTGTTCATCCAGCTCTCCGTCTTCAGAAGTGACGAGAATCTGACTGATGGCGAAGGCGACGCGGTGGCGGAGCTGATCCTGAGCCTGCACGCTGGTCTTCCACCAGGCGCGCCACAGGTCATTGGAGTCCTCGAGCGGAGCGCCGACATTGCTGTAGCTCACCAGCGGCCACTTGTCGTACCAGTCCATAACAAAAGCGCCCA
>Ga0315905_10007754_pt1 | contig 10861 bp, 9 predicted proteins | sample LakEriMetagenome_5_FD_203522 | JGI IMG/M metagenome (GOLD analysis project Ga0315905, IMG submission 203522) | Freshwater fungal communities from buoy surface, Lake Erie, Ohio, United States - Buoy 4 MA121 | ecosystem: Environmental > Aquatic > Freshwater > Lake | place: USA: Lake Erie, Ohio... | reverse complement strand
TCGCAAAGGCTTCGCGCACATCACTCAACTGCGGCACGCGCGCGAGGGCGGTACGCACGGAATCGCTCCACGCCTCCGACTCGCGAAGAGTCGGCGCCGAAAGCTCCACCCGCACCAGCCGCCCTTCACGCCCGATGAGCGCACCAAACTCCGACTGCCCCGCCAGATCGAGCGCGAGTGCCCCCTTGGCGAGATCGGGGAGCGCCGAACGCATACGTGACGCAAACACCGGCGCGTCCATGTCGCCCGGTACGTTCACGATGAGCTGCGCCGTCGCGCTCGAGCCCGGGTCGGCACCGGCAAGAATCTCTTCGTCGGTCGCCTTGCCCACACGCGCATACACATCGCGCGCTCCCAGCGCGCGCGCCGCCGCTTCCACCCGCGCCACCTGCACCGTGGTCGCATCGAGACTCGTGCCCTGCGGCAGCGACAGCTGCGCCACCAATACGCCGTCGTCTACCCGCGGCAGAATCTCCTTGGGGAGATGCCACACCAGTGCCGCGGTACCCACCACCGCCACCAGCGCCATCGCAAATACCGCCCGCACATGCGACAACGACCAGAGCATGCCGCGCTCATAAAGCTGCGCCAGCCGATGCCCCAGCGCGGTCAACCCCGTCCCATCGGTTCCCGCAGTCCGAGCTTCCGCGTTTCGAGCTTCCGCTGTTCGAGCTTCCGCCGTCCGAGCTTCCGCAGTCCCGCTGTTCCCCCGCCGCCGCCCCACAATCATTACCGGCATCAGCGTGAGCGCCAACAGCAAGCTCGCAGCCGTCGTCGTCACCACACTCAAGCTCAAATCGCGAAAGAGCGCCGCCGCCAATCCCTGCACGAACACGATCGGGCCAAACACCAGCATGGTGGTGAGCGTCCCGGCAAAAAGCGGCGCACTCACATCGTTGGTGCCGGTAATCGCCGCCTCGCGCAGCGGCATGCCTTCGTCACGGCGACGCCCCACGGCTTCGGCCACCACAATGGCCGTATCCACCAGGAGGCCGGTACCAAGCGCCAGCCCGCCGAGTGATAGCACGTTGATGCTCACGCCGAGTGCCTGCAGGGCGACCAGTGCCATCAGCACCGACAGTGGTACGGTGAGCCCGATGGCGAGTGACAATCGCCAATCGCGCAGGAAGAGCAGAATGACCAGCAGCGACATGATGCCGCCGGCCACGATTTCCTGGCCAAGGTTGGAGAGCGCATCCACCACGAAGTCGGCCTGCGCGGCGACGACCGTCATGGGCAGCCCCGGATACTCGCGCTGCAGCTGCGTCATCTGCTCGGTAAGCCGCTGCGTGACCGCGACCGTGTTGGCCCCCGCATCTTTGTATACCACGAGTCCGATCGCGTCGGCGCCGTCGAGACGCGTGCGCGTGTCGGGCTCGGCCAGCGCCAACTGCACCGTGCCCACATCGCGCAACAGGAGTCGACGCTCCGGGGGGCCAATGGGCGTGTCCAGCAGTTCCGCGGGGGACCGGAACTCGGTGAGTGCGCGCACGGCGAAGCGGAACTGTCCGCGGCGAATGGTGCCACCGGCCCCCGTGACATTCTGCTGCTTGATGGCGCTCGCGACGTCTTCGGTGCTGAGCCCAAGGGCGCGCAGTTTGTCGGGGTCGAGCGATACGCGCACTTCGTCGTTGGGCGCGCCCGATACCGCCACACTCGCCACACCTTCGATCTGTTCGAGACGACGGGCGTGAATCTCGGTGGCGGTGCGCGCGAGCGTGCGCAAGTCGACGGCACTCTGCCCCGGTGCGTTGATTGCGCCGGTTGCCTTGGACGTCAGGGCGAGTACCGCGATGGGGCGTTCACCCGGATCGCTGGTGAGCAGCGTGGGGCGATCGGCCTTCTCGGGCAACGAGCTACGTGACGCATCCAACCGTTCACGCACCGCGAGCACGGTGGCGCGCATATCGGTGCCCCACGCGAACCGCGCCGTGGTGGTGGCTTCACCGTTGCGACTCACACTGCGCAGCTCCACCAACCCCGGCGTGGCGCCAATGGCCTGCTCCACCGGCTCGGCCACGAAGCGCGACACCTCGGTGGCGGCAGCACCATTGTATGTAGTGCGCACCGTGAGTACGGGCAGCGACACATCGGGGAGCAATGAGACCGGCAAGCGCGACAGCGAGACACTGCCCAACAGCAGCACAGCCAGCACCGCCGCCACGGTCGCAACCGGACGGCGCACGGCAGCGGCGGCGAGACTCATGGGCGCTGCGTATCGCGGTCGCGCTCGCGCACCACCTTCACCGGGGCATCGTGCGTGAGCGTGAGATGGCCATCCACGATCACGGCATCACCGGGACGCACCGGGATCTCGCCGCTGCTGCTGTCGGGGAGCACTTCGGTAAACGTGCCGTTCGTGCGCCCGGGCACGATGTACGTCCACTGCGCGCGTCCGTCCTTCACCACGAACACGAGCGGGCGTCCGTCACGTTCGATGACCGAACGCGCGGGCACGAGTCGTCGATTGCGCAACCGTGTGGCCTCGAGCTGCACGTCGGCGTACATACCAGGGCGCAGCGCCCCCGCCGCATTCACGCGCACCACGGCGCGACCGGCCCGCGTGACACTGTCCACGAGTGGCAGCAGCGCTTCGATACGCCCGCGCACCGCCTCACCGGCGGCGCCAGCGCTCGTGACCTGGGCTTCGCCGCCCACACGCACCAGCGGCAAGTCGTGTTCGAGAACCTGGGCTTCCACCACGAGCCGGCGTGTGTCCACCACGGTGGCGATGGCCTGTCCCGCGGAGACCTTCTCGCCGGTGGCGACGTTGATGGCCTGCACCACACCGGCCACCGGACTGGTGATGACGGCACGCGCCTGTTCGTAGCGCGCACGTTCCAGCTGCAGCCGCGCGCCGGTGAGCCCCGCCTTGTTCATCAGGGCGCGGCGCTGCTCAGCCGTGGGGCCGCGACCGGTGACGAGCGATTCCGGTACATAACTCTCGAGGAATCTTTGCTCGGCCTCGTCGGCCTTGGCTTGTGCTTCGCGGGCGGCGAGATCGAACGGGTACGGATCGAACTTCACGAGCGGTTGGCCAGCGGCCACGCTCTGTCCCGGCCGCACGAGCAGTTGCAGCACTGTACCGGCGACCTCGGCTTTGAGCGGCACCACGGCTTCGGAGCGCACCTGCCCCGTGGTATTCACGCGCAGCACGAGATCGGCGTCCGCGGCGTCCGCGGTGACCACCGGCAGCGCGATTGCCGGCGGCGAGTCGGTGACGGATTCAACGGCTGCAGGGGATAGGGCGGAGGGAGCGGCGCTGGCAGAATCACCGGTCGCCGTGTCGCTGCTTGCGTTTCGGCAGTTAGCCGTCGCTGAAAGCAACAGAAGACCTAGTCGTGTCAGAATCCGTTGGACGACAAATTGCGCCCGTCTGCTTAGCACGCTACACCTCCCGTCGAGCCGCACTCACTACCGTATAGAGTACATGTACGCCTTTGGTCCTGCACGAATATACGGTAGCGTAGCGTAATACAACCAGAGACGCACGGACCCCGGTCCACCGTTCTTTCTAACTGTGCCGAAGATTTCGAGTGCATTGGCAGATCCCATCGCACGGGTCACGATCGTGGAGCGATCGCTTCCCCTTTCCGGCACTTCGAGCCATTCCCGTACGGTGGAGACTTCAGCCCCGGCGGACTTCGCATGATCGCCCAATGTACCGAGTGTGCAGCTGCTTCGTCCTGGACAAGACCAGTGGTACCGCTGCTACACGTGCAAGGAAATTCACGGACTGGGAGAACAATGCCAACCACGTGCGAACTTATTGACCAACCCTCGATGGCGTCTCTACAGGCATGGCATCGGACACACCTGAGCGGGGCAGCACCACGATCGAGGAGGGAGGAAGGCCTTCGCGATTCGGACCCGGGTTGGAGACTACGTCATCGGCATGCTTAATCACCGCGGCGTCACCACAGACAGCCTTCATAGCGTGCGGCTCAAGACACTTGCTAGCCCCTTGCTCGTAGTTCGCATAATTCATTTCAACCGCTGCCAGCGCGAGTTTTCAAGTTGAAACAGGAGGCGACTAGATGAGTCACCGTGGAATCAATCTGGGACACAAGAAGTTCCGAGAAGCATGAGGTACCAAAGACCGTTGTCAGATACATCCGGAACTGCTGCGCGTCCGCGATCCCGGCAACATTCAGTGCCTCGCCCATTGGCCGTCGATCGCGGAGTAGATCCAGGGCCGCAGCCAATCGGGCCGCGCGAACGAGTCGCCGTGGGCTTAGCCCAAGCGAAGCGTAGTTGCGATTCAAGGACCGCCGAGACAACATCGATCGTACAGCCAGGTCGCCGACGTCTCCAACTGCAGCAGGGTGACCGACCAATTCAATTATCCCCGCGTGGATCGACTGCGGGAGCAGAGGAATCTTCGCACGTAGCGCCCGGACGAAGCCGTTACCCAAGGCCCCCCTTACTGCCGACGACAGCTCGTCAAAGATCTGATTCGCCGAATCGTTCAGTCCTGGAACCAAGATTCCATCGGGAGTCCTGATGCGAAAAATAGCCTTCAGCTCAGCGAGCCCGGCGACGCTCGCGCTCCAAAGTACGACGAGTGGGACGCGAAATAGAATCGAAGCATGCTGTAAACTAATTTCCTGCGAAAGGGACGTGGCTCCCATCTCGAGAACCAGAACAGCGCTCGCACCGAGCTCATTTGACTGCGAAACCTGAGACAGCCGCTCGAAGTAGGCGGCGTCAACGCTGTATGCCCGAAGGGCTTGTTCCAATCGCTTAAACTGGCCCGAGCTTCCCACAAAGAGGATGCGCAATTAACAAAGACTCCGCGATGACGCACGAGAATGGCGACGGAGGGGCGACGCGGGTCGACCCGTCGCCTACTTCTGCAAAACGAGCAGTCTTCGGATCTTCGCCATCATGTTTGGCTTCACACCGAGTAGTTCCTTCATGTCTTCGGCTGACAAGCTTCCCTCAACCAAGATGTTATTGAGAAGAAATGTGGGCGTCCCACGAACACCAAGGTTGGCCGTTGCAATCGAGTCGTCCAGGACGGCGGAGGCAGCATCCGCGCTTGCGAGGCACAGCTTGAATTTGATCGTATCGCGGGCCCCTGCGCGAAGCGCTGCCATCGGCCATCCATCAGAAGGCAGGCTCCCTCGGCTTGAGAACAACTCGTCGTGCAATGCTTCGGCCACGCCTTGCCTCGCCGCGCACTCTGTCGCCAATGCCAAGGGCCGCGAATTCGGGCGGAACATCGCGTGCCGATAGACAAATGTGACATCCTCGCCAATTTCTTCTCTTACTCGTCGCACGATCGGGGCCATGCGCTGACAGTATACACAGGCGAAATCTGAAAACTCGACGATCGTGTACTTTGCCGTGTTTGCACCCACGCGAAATGATGCATTGGTGTACCCCCGCCACTCCTTCACGTCTTGATTGACGATTGATGATCTACCGTCACGCTGCGGTCGATTCCACAAATTGCGCAATCCGATGATGATGGCTAACGCAATCATCACTACAGTTGCCAAATCCAGCAGCCGAGAAAAGCGACTATTGCCATCTGCCATAGCGAAGATACCGTAAATAGTACCGAGTGTAATCGCCAAAGGGCCACGATACGATTTCGGTCTCGTGGCCCACCTTCTGCGGGTCGACTACCTATTCCCCGTATCCACCGCAGGTACCTTTGTCGCCCTCGGTAGCACCATTGCAATACGCGCACAGGCTCAGAAAGTCGCAGTTCAAATTGAGCCGGCAGGTCTTCGGCGGATCGCAGCTCTCCAACGCGGCAGCGCGTACAGGGGTAACCGGCGTCACCGATGTCATAAACGCCAATGCAACGCAAGCCAAAACGAACCGTTTCATAATCCTTCTCCGAATCGATAGAATGAACACTACCTGGTCCGGTTTCGGACCGCGCCGCAATCCTTTAATTTACGCGGCGCATTGACAAGAGACTTTTCGGACGAAAGTTCACGAGTTCTAGCCAACACCATTGGATTGGATTGAACACCCGGGTGTTTTTCGGTATCAAGGAGTCGTTGGGAAAATTCTTGGCCTCGAATAGAACAAACGTCTGGAGTCGCGCATGCGTCACATCGTCAGCTGGGCCTGTATCGCATCGAGCTTCCTGGTGTTGAACACCTTTGCGTTCATACCGCTGCCGAAATCAGGCACAATGACATCCACCTTTCGTCCGTCGGATTGGTCAGTCGAGCAGCGGCCGATTTTACGAATCGCGCCCAATGACACGATAGATTTTTCGCTCTTCGCAGGCCTGACGCGTTTGGCGGATGGGAGCGTTGTTGTAGCCAGTGACGCCCGGAATAACTTGCAGTTTTTCGATACAAACGGTCGTCGGATCAAGATCGTAGGACGCGCTGGTCACGGACCCGGTGAATTTGACGGAATCTGGAAAATGAGTCGTTCTGGTGACACGCTCGTCGTGCAAGATCGGTCTGGTATCGCACATCTATTTTTAGCGACCGGAGTTTTCTTGCGGTCAGATCCGGTGATTTCCAACCCTACAAACCTCTACGGCTACCAGCGCGACGGGAGTCGCATCACCGGGACACTGGACGACAGTAAAGCCAGGGAAGGAACATGGACGCGAGCGAGCGAATCGCTGCAGCGTCGGCGGGGCGCGGCCATCACGAACTTGGGTGACTTCCCCACTCTCGAACTCACCCGCACCAACTCTGGACGCCCCAAGTCTAAGGTATATGCCCCGCGCAATCGTGTTGCGGTGCTCTCACAGTATGTCTGCGCCGGTTACAGCGGAGGTCTGACGATCAACTGCTACGACTCGCAAGGTCGGAAGTTCGGGACGGCTACCTTGACAGGCGCCAAGGCCGTTCCAGTTACAAAGGAAGACGAGGAGGCGTACTTCAACGATATCTACGAGGCGAACGTCGGCGATTCACGGGAGCGGCTAGATCAGCAGGTTCGCATGGAACGCGAGCGCCGCACGTTCTCAAAGTCGATGGGCTATTTTGGGAATCTGGTTGCCTCTCGTGACGATCTCCTGTGGGTCGGTCCGCCGTCCAACGCGGACGGGCGTCCTTTCGTTACGAATGTGGTGCCGAGTGCCCAGACCACGTGGCGTGTATTCCGCCCAGACGGAACTCAAGTAGCAGCCGTTTCGCTACCCGCGCGTTTTCGTCTTGTCGAAGCCGGTAGTGACTATGCAGCTGGCATCACGACGGATGATGTCGGAGCAGAAGTCGTGCTGGTCTATCGCTTGAAGAAGCGGTAACTGCAATAGCAGTTCAGCCAAGCTGACGACATGAGAATCGGTGGCATCCGGGCGTATCTCCGTGAGCACGCCGAATTCTCCATAAGCTGAATTTGTCGTCTTCATCACTGCTGGTGAGATACATTTACGGGGCACCATTGCCCATCAGCTGATGATCGTGAGGCCGCCTTCGTTCAACCCGTCGGCTGGCGCATTCGAAGAATATCGCCCCACCCTGCCCGCTCCTTTACGAAATTCCTACACGTGGTATGCAGGGTGCATCTGACGTCACGGTGCACTGCGGCACGCTGGTCGCTGTGATCACCGCGACCATCGCAATCCGCGCAGATACGCAAAGTTCTCCTTCGCACTCACGAGCTCGTCACCGCTCCCTTCCTGTTCCACGAAGCAGGGCTTCTTGTCGAGCTCCGGCACGGCGGCGAGGAAGGTCTTGAGGTCGAACACGCCCTTGGCGAGCTCGGTGTCCTTGGTGCGATCGGCAATGACGTTCTTCAGGTGAAAGCTCCAGCAGCGTGCGCGATGCCGCTGCAGGAAATCGAGCGGGTCGCCACCGCCCATGAGCATGTTGCCCACGTCGAGCTGAAAGCGCACCAACTTGGGGTCGGTCTCGCCGAGGAACACCTCCATGGGCTTCTGTCCCATGATGGGCTTCTCGTGATTGGGCTCGTTGTGCAGCGCAATCCACAGCCCGTATCGCCGTGCAACTTCGCCAGCACTGTTGAAGCGGTTGGCCCAGAGCTTCACCACGTCGATGCTCTTGTTGGCTTCGCTCGGCAAGCTCGGGGCCGTGAGATAGGTCATGCCGAGCTCCTTGGCCTCGGCGCAGCGCTGCTCCCACTCGGTGAGAATGGCTTCCGGCGCCATGTGCGCCGACGGTGCCTTGAGCCCCGTGGCCTTGAGGCTCGCTTTCACTTCCTTGATGCTCTGCCCGAAGTTCTTGAAGCTCCAGAGCAGCTCCACGTCGGTGTACCCGATCCTGGCCAGTGCCTCGAGCGTGCGCTCGGGGTTGGCGCGCATGGCGCCGCGCACGGCGTACAGTTCGATGCCGATGCGATTCAGCTTGCCGGCTGACGCGCCGAGCACGGACAGCGGGACGTGGCGGCTGGCCAGGGCGGCAGCCGCGGAGGCGAGGAAGGAGCGACGGTGCATGGTGGTAGCATACGGCGCGTGCCGTTAGCCCACCAGCGGATTGCGCTCCTCATGGCTCGTGAGCGAGCGAGCTGATCCTTGGGGAGTGCACAGGCACGCGAGCGCCTGCCAGGGTCAGTCGCCAGGGTCAGTCGCCAGATTCGCGGCGAATCTCACCGCGAATAGACGCCCAATCCGACAGCGCCACACCCGGCTGGAGTCCGTCACCGCCGAAACTCGCATCTCGGAGCTCGAATTGGGCGGGGCGCGTGAGGCGGCGTTTCAACACGTCACGCAATCCCTCCTCAACAAGTGCTCGCACCGTCGTACCCTCACGAGCCGCCGCTTCGCGCGCCTGACGGAGAAGCGCATTCGCAATTTCGATGGTGACTCTCATGACTGAATGATTGCGAGTAGAGCGCGGAGAGAAGGTCGTACCCGTTCGTCTCACACGACCGCTGCTGTCACCCCAGCTTCAGCACCCGTCGCCGCGACTTGCCGGTTGGGTCGAGCGCTAGGAATCCGAACTGCAGCTCGTCGTACCAGTGCGCCAACCGGTCGTTCTTCGGATCCACGGCGAGAAAGGCACCTCCGCCGCCCTCTCTGAGCTGGTTGGCCTTGGCGATGGCCGCAGCGACCAGCGTGGAGCCCCAATCACTGCCCTGATATCGCACCGACACGCCAAGCCGACCGAGCAGGTACCCGCCAACCTGCGCATAGCTCACGCGCAGCGGGAGCAGATCCTGTAGTGCGGGCGAGAGGCGTACCGATGTGGGAGAGAGCGCGAAATAGCCGACAATGCATGGCGCCAACGTTGATGTTTTGTCGAGCGCGAGCCACACGCTTGCCAGTCCCGCCGCCTGCTCCACGATGGCAAACTCGTGGAGATATCGATCGATCTCGATGGCCCCCGAGCGCTCGCCACAGGTGAAGGTCCGCACATCGTGTGACTCGTGCAGCCGCTCGAGTGAGAAAGTCATGCGTGGCGGGCTGACAAACGGTCAGAGCGATCCGAAACGCGTTCTCGCCCGATCGGTTGCGGCCGAGAGCTGCTCGGTGGAGCCAGCGGGAGACGCCAGCACACGCAGCAATTCGGCCTGCTCCAGGGGCGTAAGGTGCAGTTCTTCCGCCGCGATGATGTCCTCGCTGACCCGCTCGGCGACCGCCGCGAGGATGTACTGCGACAGTGTCGTCCCCCGCGCCTTCGCGACGCGCTCAGCGTGCCGCTTGAGGAGCGCGGGCATGCGCGTTTCGAATCGATCGTCCTGCGGGCCGTCGAGGTACGCGCGGATGGCTGGCGAGGTCATGACGTCTCCGGGAAACAGAACGAGGATATGTCCGTACACTATACGGACGTTTGAGTTTAAGCAAGGTTACCGGATAACGACCCCAGCAACCACCGCGTATCTCTCCCGGAACACTCCTTTCGGTCTCCCGGAGCTCGCATGACCCGTCGCATTTCCCTGTCCCCCGCCGCACTCGCCCTGCTGGCCGCATCCCCGCTTTCCGCGCAACAGGCCCCCGCCGCCAACGGTTGGGACCCGCAGCAGATTCTGCGCACCGAAGCGTTCGTGAAGCCGCCGGCCAACATCGAGCGCATGATCATGGCGCCGCGCGTGGACATCTCGTTCACGAGCCCCAGCCCCGATGCGCGCTGGTTCCTGCGCACCGCGGGCGCCGACCGCGGTGACATCAAGGCGTACGGCGCGCCGCACATCTGGCTGGGCGGTCTGCAGATCGACACGCGGGCCAACCGCGCGCGTAGCGTGACGACCAGTACGCGCACCGCCCTGGTGCTCGTGGACCCGCGCACCGGCACCGAGCGCACGTTCGCGGCACCGGCGGGCACCACTATCTCGTCGCCCGTGTGGTCGCCACGCGGCACGCACGTGGCGTACATGGTGAACACCCCCACCGCGAGCTACGCGTACGTGCTCGATGTGGCCACCGGGCGGAGCACACGCCTGAGCGAGCGGCCGCTGCTCGCCACCATGGTCACCGACCTCGATTTCACCGCCGACGGACGCCACGTGGTGGCCGTACTCGTGCCCACCAATCGTGGCCCGGTACCCACGCACGGCGAAGGCGACATCGAGGACGGCCCGCAGGTACGCCTTACCGAGTCGCGCGCCGTGCCGCAGCCGGTGCACTTCTCGCTGCTGGCCGATCCGCACGACAAGGCGCTGCTCAAGTACCATACCACTGGGCAAGTGGCGCTGATCGACGTGCGCACGCGTGCCGTGAAGGCGGTGGGTGCCCCGGCGATGATCCGCAACGTGGATGCGTCGCACGACGGCGCATTCCTGCGCGTGACGCGCATGACGGAACCGTTCTCGTACCTCGTGCCTGTTGGCAACTTCGGTGGCGTGCAGGAGCTGTGGGATGCCGCGGGCAAGGTGGTGGCCACGCTGCAGCGCACACCGCTACGGGAGAACGCGCGTGACGGCGGCGACGCCCCGCCGGTCGTCGCGGTGGCCAGTGACACGGGCAAGCGTAACGTGC
>Ga0315905_10007753_pt1 | contig 10862 bp, 13 predicted proteins | sample LakEriMetagenome_5_FD_203522 | JGI IMG/M metagenome (GOLD analysis project Ga0315905, IMG submission 203522) | Freshwater fungal communities from buoy surface, Lake Erie, Ohio, United States - Buoy 4 MA121 | ecosystem: Environmental > Aquatic > Freshwater > Lake | place: USA: Lake Erie, Ohio... | reverse complement strand
AAGCCCACGCCTGACGGCATGGTCTTGTACAAGCACGCCAAGAAGGTGCTTGCGGCCCACCGCAAGCTCTTGCGAGAAATGAAGAAGCTAGGCAACGCCCACAAGGTCCGACCACAAGTGGCCGTCCATGTGGAGCGATGGCTGAGCATCGTCACCCCGAACTTGAGCGACCTTCTGTCCGACAAGTATCAGATCACCAAGGTGGTCTGCTACGACAGTTTCAGCGATTGGCTCGCTACGCGAGCCAAGCCTGGGCACGACGTATTCGTCTCGGCCAGTCCCAACGCCGAGGGGGAAGTCATCCAAGAATTGCCCGTGGTGCTGTTCGGATCAGATCCGAACAGAATCATGGCAGGGGATTGGTTGGGCTGGGAATCGTACTCCGAGGAACAGGTTGCAAACTTGGCAAACCCAGTCGAAATGGCGTATGCCATTTCGACAGGCATCGGCTCGGGCTACATGCCTGCTGAATGGATTCCCTGCGAATTAGCAGGGAATCTGCCTATTCTGGAACAAAATACCGGAAAATTGGTCAAGGTGACCGCCTCTAGGCGGTCACTGGACGTAGAATAGGGGCATCGGGGTGACCTTGGTACGAACAAGCCGCAAGCAGACGAGTCGGTAAAAGAGTACCCGACACCGAGCTAGCCCCAAACAAAGATCGTTGTGAGGAATCTTGCGACCTCCTAGAATAAAGGAAATCACCATGAAGATTTAATCACAATCAGAGCCGATGCCGGAGGCCAAACCGGCGAGGCGGCAACGGTTTATCAGTTGCGCAGGGTCGGCGGCATGAAATGTGTGTAGTCACCAGAAATGCTTCGCCTAAATGAAGTAGGTGGCATAGATCATGCCTAAGCAGATGACGATCTGCCCGATCCTCTTTAAGCGAGGATGTTAGGGTAGCACCCTAAACGATCTGGTGCATTCGGGATAGCACCAGCCAGAACGGGGAGCAGCTTTCGCGGTCGCTCCAGAAACCCGACCAAGGATCGGCGGTGTGGGCCTCCCTAACAGGGACATCTACACAGGGGCGTTAAATCGCGGCAAAAGTACGTTCAAGTCGTACCCGATCCTCTTGCACCAAACCCAACGTGGGTTTGGTGCTGTTTTTGGGCCAAATAAACAGGAGGCGCAAATATGGGCGCATCAACACCAAAACGATTCAATTCGCAGATACAGATTGTCGGCGAATTTCCCTGTGTGTGGGACAAAGACACCTTGAACAAAGAGCCGATGTTCTACAAGTCGCACATATCCTTCGTGCGAGAACATGCCGGGCCAGTAACGAAAGCCTTCCTCGATTCACTCCCTTGCGGCTGGGACGACTGCGTGGTCGATAGCCGAACGCACATGCTTATGAACGGTTGGTATCCAGCCATACCCGGATTTCACCACGATGACGTACCTCGACCGCCTGTTGCAGAAGGGCAGCATTTTCTGACCGCTTCTCAACCGGATTACGACACACCGAGATACCACAGCGAGCATCTTCTCGGTTTAATCAATGCTGAGATTTGCCCTACGGAATTTGCTGTTGGAGAGTGTGAAATGCCAGCCATTCCTGAGGGCGAGTTGATTTATCGAGAATGGCATAACGAAGTCGTTCGACTGCTGGGAACAGGGAAACTACAAAGCGTCAAAGCAAGCAGCGGCAAGCTCATTCAGTTCGACTGGCAAACCTTCCACCAAGGAACGGCAGCGGTGGGTAGTGGATGGAGATGGTTTATCCGACTTACGCGAAGCAGTGATACCGTCAAAACACCCAAGAACGAGATCCGCAAGCAAGTGCAAGTGTACTTGGAGTTTCCTATGGAGGGGTGGTAAAGTAAACATTGCGGAACATCCCGCAAGAAAGGCGAATGGTGAAAAATGGCAAGACCAGATAAACAGGTGTTTGTGAGGCTGGTTTATGGGTCGGTCGACTAAGGGAGTCTCGGCTCTTTTATGGGCTGAAATGCGGGTTCAAATCCTGCCCGATCCCCTAGCACCAAACCCAACGTGGGTTTGGTGCTGTTTCTGGGTTAAAAATAGAAAGAGGGAATCCAATGCGGAATCCAATGAGTTTGTTCGCGGCGATGGTCATCGCCGCTTCGTTCGCAGTCCAGTCGTTCGCAGGCGACACCCAAACGGTCGTTGACCGTTTGGGCCGTCCTGTAGCGAGGGTCGTAACGTGCGTCGGTGGGACTTGCTCGCAAGTCTACGACCGAGTTGGCCGACCCGTTGCCAAGGTCGTCAAGACCGCTGGCAAGGTCGTCGTCTACGACCGATTGGGGCGTCGTCGCTAATGAAACCTGCAAGTCCGCAAGCCTACGCCTTGATGCACGAAGGCTCCCTCGCGCTTTCCAGAATGGAAAGCGTAGGGATGCCCGTGTGCGAGGAACGACTCGATGCTGCGATTGCCGATGTCGGCAATCGCATCAAGGGGATGGAAGCGGAACTGCGGTCGATGAATGAGTACGAGGAACAGCGAAAGCGGTTCGGAGCCAAGACCAAAATAGGTTCCCGAGAGCAACTAGCTCACATCCTCTACAACGTCATGGGTTTTCCTGGCGGTGTGGTCAATCCAGAGACAGGTAAACTGTCTCTGGATGACGAGGGCCTACAAGAAATCAACACTCCCTATGCGAAGCTGTTTCAGCGAACGCAGAAACTAGCGAAGCTCAAGGGGACGTACTTGATGCCATTTAAGCGTGAACTCTGCAAAGGCAGAGTTCACGCTTTTTTCAATCTACATACGGTCACCACGTACCGGTCAAGTTCGGATTCTCCGAACTTGCAGAACATCCCGATCCGAGATCCCGACATCGGGAAGGTGATTCGGGGAATTATCAAACCCAGCGATCCGAACAACGTGATCGTGGAGATCGACTACGCTCAGTTGGAAGTGTTCGTAGCCGCTTGCTACCACCGCGACCCGACGATGCTCGACATCCTCCAATCCGGCGACGATCTCCACAAGGAATCGACGCTCGAATGCTTCAAGCTCGATGCTGTAGAAAAGCCAATTCGTCAAGCAATTAAGGGATTTTGGACGTTTGCTGCGTTCTATGGGGATGCCCCCGGCAGTATCGCCAAAAACCTTTGGCGATTCGCCGAGTCACATACGATGCAAAGCGGCAAGCCGCTTTTGCAACACCTGTCCGAAAGGGGCATCAAGACCCTCGGCCACGAAAAGGCTATGACCTCCGACTCGTTCATGCAGCATATCGACAGCATGTTCAACCACTTCTGGAACAAGCGGTTTTCAGTTTACAAGCAATGGCGAACCGACTGGTTCCAAGAGTACCTACGCAACGGCCACTTCCACACGCTCACCGGGTTTCGCGTTTGGGGGATCTTCAAGCGTAACGAAGTTATCAACAGCCCGGTGCAAGGCGCAGCCTTCCACTGTCTGCTAAAAAGCACCATAGAGTTGACAAAACGCATCTCCCAAAGGAAGATGCGTAGCCGCCTGTTCTGCCAGATCCACGACTCGCTGATCGCCGAGGTTCCCCGAGAGGAACTCGACGACTACATCGAGATGGCAAACGAGGTAATGACAAAGTGGATACGAACACAATGGCCTTGGATTATCGTTGACCTCAAAACCGAAGTAGAAGTAGGAGAAGATTCATGGGCGAGCAAGAAAGCCTACCACAAGGCAGGCTAGGCAAATTACCCCCAATCATAGGATTGCGGGGGGAAATTGGCTCCGGTAAGGATACCGCAGCCACTTGGCTAGCCTTCCACTTCGGATACGGGATCATCGGATTCTCCGATCCCGTCTACGAAAGCCTCTACCGGCTCAACCCACCTGTGCTGATCGCTCTCCACCGGTGCATCTACTTACAAACCCTCGTCGATGGGGACGGGTGGGACACGACCAAACGGCGGTATCCCGCCGTTCGGCAAATGCTCCGTACCATCGGTACGGAGAATGGCAGGGATCTATTCGGAAACTACTGCTGGGTGAACATCGCCAAGCAGCGTATGCGGGAAAAGAATCTACCAAGGTACGCGATTCGCGACCTCCGCTTCCCTGAGGAAGCGGAGTTCATCAAGTCCGAGGGTGGGGAAATCTGGGAGATTCAAGGTCGAGTCTCCGAGGAAGTCGCCACTTTGCCAAGCCACCGAAGCGAACAACAGCAATTCGCTGTTGATCGCATCGTTATGAACGACGGATCACTTCCCCAATTCCAACGCCGAATCACTGAGATTATGAAAGGATTTTTGAAGTAATGGGCCTTTACCAAAAGTACCGTCCAGCTTCGCTGGACGAAGTTGTCGGTCAGTCTGCTGTCGTATCGCAACTACGAGCAATGCTTGCGAAGCAAGCATTGCCCCATGCTCTTTTGTTTTCCGGCCCCAGCGGGACCGGAAAGACGACCTTGGCGAGAATTCTCGCCAAGGAACTCGGAGCATCCGGCGTCGACATCATTGAGAAGAATGCGGCTAGCGACAACGGAGTTGACGCTATCCGCGAGATCGAGGGCCGATTGCAGATGCGTGGCCTCTCCGGAGGCCGACGCATCTACATCATCGACGAGGCCCACCAAATCACATCCCAGGGCCAGAGAGCTATGCTCAAGATGGCCGAGGATACCCCCGGCCACATCTACTTCATACTCTGCACGACCAACCCCGAGAAGCTGGAAAAGCCGTTGCAGAATCGGCTGACCCACTTCAAGCTCGGCGATGTCAGCATCGCCGACTTGAACACCTTGGTCAACAAGGTGGCAACCGCCGAGGGGATCGAGTGCATCGCCACGACGATCTCGCAGGCGGCCAATGGCAGCCCAAGGCTCGCCTTGGTGCTGCTAGAGCAGGTTGCCAACGCTCCGAAGGAGCGTTGGCCGGAGATCCTCAGCAATCCTGAGGATCTCAAGCCTGACGTGTTCAAGGTGGTCCAAGACCTTTATGCCGGGAAGAAAATCTTCCCGAACCACGGGGTCACGGTTAAAGATCTCCCCGAAGGGGAGATCGAGCGGCTTCGGTGTGCGATCATGTCCTACGGTGCGGCGATGCTTCTGAACGGAAAGTCAGTCCCAACCGTGGTCAAGATTATGAGCGAGTTTGAAAATTCATTTTTTTCTTCTCGCAAACCTGGATTTATTCTTGCTTTGGTTCGAGCCTCGGCGTAGAACCTAGCACAGTCGGAATGGAAACTTTCACTTAGGAGGCAGAAATGTCTGAGCAAACAAACTTGTCGGTGGATCGTAACCGTCTTGCCGATGATCTCGAATCAGTTCCACAGGATATTCTCCTGTGGAACCGAGCAGCGACCGAGGACGCCACGGCGTCCTTGGTCGCTGAGAACCACCTGAAACTCGTCGAAGCCAAGCTGAGCATCGACATCAGGCAGAACCCCGTAAACTACGGGGTTACCAAAACCACTGAGGACACAATCAAAGCGTTGATCCTCACACAGCCCGACTACATTGAAGCCCAGGCGGCAGTAGTTGCGGCTAAGTCCAAGTTGTCGGAGACTCGCGCCGTTTGCGATGCTCTTGACGCGAAGCGTTCGAGCTTGAAGTACCTGACCGAACTGTCGATCTCCGGATTCCTCGGATCGACCCCAATCCAACCGAAGGGAGTTAAGATCTAACATGGCATTGTCATCGAAGAAAACCAGAGAAGAAGCGGCCAAAGGCCCCGCTGGCAGGATTCTCCGAATCCCGCAAGGCATCAAGACCCTCAAGGTCGACAAAGCAGGCACGATCAAGATGGCTATCTTGCCGTACACTGTGCCAGCAGGTGCGAAGCACCCGGTGGCGAAGGACGGAGATTTGCACTACGCCCGAGACTACTACGTTCACAACAACCTTGGGTCGGACAACAAGGGATACGCGATCTGCCCGAGGTTGACCAAGGGAGGCAAGTGCCCTATTTGCGAAGGCATCAATGCTGCCATCGAATCGGGCGAGTTGACTAAGGAAACGGCCAAGAAGTATTATGCCAAGCAACGCACACTGTACACAGTGTGGTTGCCTGAGCAGAACCAAGTCGTGCTGTTCGATCACAGTTTCTTCTCGTTCTCGAAGCAGTTGAACATCAGCGTCTCGGCTAAGGTTGCGATCCCAGGTCGAGAGTGGATTGACTACTTCGCTGACCCCGCCGAAGGCGCGTTCATCTACGTCACCTTCGCTGAAAAGACTTTTCCCGGTGGGAAGTGTTACGAGGCCGTCTCGTTCGATTTCGACCGACACGGCGGCGTTCCCGATGCGATCTTGGCCCAAGCCTTGCAACTCGATAACCTGCTGGTTATCGAGAGTGCAGAGACTTTGCGAGCCAAGTTTTACGACGAAGATGCGGACGACGCTTCGGTGTCCGAGGACACCGAAGTGGTGGCTACGGTTTCGGCGGTGGTGCAACCACCGCCAACGCCGAAGCCTTTGGACATTCCGAAGCCGACTGTTCCTGAGCCTAAGGTGCAAAGGCCGGTCGTCACGACGACCTTGCCCCCTGCTGCCTCGGCTCCTGCGGTATCGGCCCCTACCGTCTCGGCTCCTGCGACTGCTTGGCCTGCTAAGGGTGACGTGGCTTACCACGTCACCTTTGGGAAAGTCACGATCCACAAGAACACCAACGGGGTAATCAGCGTCTTTGATAGCGAAGATGAACCTCGCAAGGTCAGCTTGAAGGATCTGTCGCGAGAGCCGCAGGCTCAAGCGGCAGGGACCACGCCCGAAGTCGCACCAGAACCAGCACCAGCCTCCGCTGGTTCTGGTTCCGACGAAGCGTGGGATTCGGAATGGCCCGATCAGTGATCGGGCCTGAGGGTCGGCGGCGTGGATGGACACGCACCCGTAATAGCAGGACTACCGGAAAATAAGAGACTTGGGAGATGGCTGAGAGGATGCCACTAAATATCCGGTGCAGCAGGTAGCCAATCCTGCCCGATCCTTTTGTCGGGACTTGTAAACAAGTCCCGACGTTTGTAGTACAATACAGTTTTGGTTTTTCAGCAACTCGGCAACAGGAGAAATACCATGCCATCGAAGTCAGGAACGTACAAGTCAACCGTCTCCAAGGAAAAGAAGGGGGCGAAGGGAACCAAGCCTCCGAAGCAGCCTCCGGCTGCTCCGAAGAAGGGTGGCATGACCAAAGGAAAATAGAGGTTGGCCTGCCGCGCGGGTTCTAATTTCTCCGCAAAATAGGCTGGTGCGAGGTAAGTGCCGGGAAGGCCCATAACTACCTAGTTCAATTGGCAAGCCGAACCCAACCTCCAGCTTGCGCAATGGGCAAATACACCACCCACCGGTTGCCGCCGGTGGGTGGTTTTTTCATGTCTTTACAAGGGCTAAATGATGACGACAACGATTTACGTAGACTGCGACGGCGTGTTGGCGGATTGGGTCAAGCAGATCCACTATTGGGCGGACAAACCCCTCAAGCCTTGGAAGGCTTGGGATGGGTTTGCCGAGCATGGAATCACTCAGGCAGACCTCGACGACGCCATGTCGTTCGTCTCGTTCTGGGATTCGATGGCTCGAATCCCAGGGGCCAAGAGGCTATGGGCCGAAGTCTGCGATCTCGCAGACTCGGCATACGTCTGCACTCGACCCTTTCCAGACCCCAATTGCCTGTACGGCAGAGCCGTATGGCTCAAGAGGGAACTGGACATCGAGATTCAGCAGACGATCTTCATGCACGACAAGTACGAACTGGCTCGCCCAGGGGCGATCCTGATCGACGATAATGTCGAGAATTGTCGGCTTTTTAGGGAGAAAGGCGGTGATGCAATCTTGTATCCCCAATCGTACAACAGTACGATTGTGGTGGAGGACAAAACACAGTACGTCCTCGATTGTCTCAAGACCATTATGGAGCGTACCGATGCCTAAGAAGAAGCCACTCGAAGTCCTACAAGACGCAGCCACCCCCAAGCGAAAGGAACAGAAGTTCCTTTCGCTTGGGTGTCCCCTGCTGAACCTCGCCGTCTCCGGCGATTGGCAGAAGGGGATCATGGCCGGAACCTACGTGTTCTACGTTGGTGATTCGTCCAGCGGTAAGACGCTGGCGACGTTGACGTTGTTGGCCGAGGCGGCCAACAACCCTGAGTTCGATGACTACGAGCTATGGCATATCGATGCCGAAGTGGGTAACCACTTCGACTTCGAGAAGTTTTTCGGATCGAAAGCCGCGAAGCGGATTCAGGTACTTCGCTCCGAACCCGGCAAGCCGATGTTGCTTGAGTTCGTTTACGACTGGTTGGAAGCGAAGATTAAAGCAGGCCAGAAGTTCGTCGCGATCATCGACTCGCTGGACACCCTGTCCAGCGAGCAGAAGGAAAAGCAGATTGCCGACGACGCGAAGAATCGCGCCGAAGGCAAGGAAATCGACGGAAGCTACGGCGACGGGAAAGCCAAGATCAACAGTCAGCGACTACCTCGAATCCTCACCATGATCGAGGATTCAGGGTCGATTCTGTTGAGTATCTCGCAGGTGCGAGATAACCTCAAAGCAGGCTTGTACGGACCAAAGCACGTTCGAGGCGGAGGCCACGCGATCAAGTTCGGGGGCTCGGTCGAGATTTGGACCTACCCTGGCGAAAAGCTGATGAAGGAAGTCAACGGTCAGAAGCGGATCATAGGGATCGTCCCTACGTTCAAGGTCGAAAAGAACAGAATCAACGGCAGACAGCGAACCGTCAGCATTCCCATCATGCCAGACTTCGGCGTGGATGCGACCGGCGCGGCGGTCGACTTCCTTATCAAAGAAAAAACATGGTCGGCTACGTCGGGTAGGATCACTTCCACCATGTACGACAAAACCTACAACCGCGAAGAATTGATTCGCAAGATTGAGGACGATGGCCGCGAACAAGAGTTGTTCGCGGCAATGCAGGCGTGTTGGGACTCTATTGAGTCCCAACTGACAGTAACCCGTAAGAAAAGGTACGAATAAATGGACGAACTGATTGAGCAGATCCGATCTGCGGCTCTGAACGTGGAGCAAAAGGTGCTGTCAGGGGATGCCCTGACAGCCGACGAAAAGACTGAGTTGTTGGTCAAGGTCAAGACTGATCTCGCATGTTTGCGAGATCAGTTGCAAGAAATCGGCCACAAGCTCGAAGGCATTGCGGTTATCCGCAATGTCTTGAGAAAAGCTCGGGGGCAGTGATGACCGCCGATGCTCGCTACGCGATCATCGACGTAAGCAACCTCGCTTATGCTCGATGGCATACCATCCCGCCGCAGTTCTGGCGGGATGACCCCGGCACGCTGTTCAAGGCGTTGCATCAGTCCTGCAACAAGTTGCAGGACGATCTATGCGTCGACACGCTGATCTTCTGCTTCGATGGCGGGTACGACTATCGAAAGCAGATCGACCCTGCCTACAAGCAACCTCGCAAAGAAGCGAGGTTGCAGGCTCCCGAGGACGAGAAAGAACTCCGACAAATCTTGTACGACCAGATGGCAGCGTTTCGAGAGATCCACTTGCCGACCATCGGGGCCAACAACATCTTCTGGGCCAAAGGATTCGAGGCCGACGACCTGATCGCTTCGTGCGTCAAGCACCTTCCGAATGCTCGGAAGGTGTACATCGTCAGCAATGACGAGGATCTCTACCAGATGATCGAGGGCAGCCGGGTGGTAGTCTACCGTCCGGCTTCCAAAACGGTAGTCAACGAGGAGGATTTCCGAAGAAAACACTCCGAGATGCCACCATGCCTTTACGCTTCGGCAAAGGCATGGGCAGGCTGTTCGTCCGACAATGTTGTCGGACTGACAGGCATTGGCATGGCGAAGGCGGCGAAGTTTTTAATGGGAAAAGGGAAACCTGAGTTCCGAAAACGCTTCACCGACCACGTAGAAGTATATAACAAGAACATCCAGCTTACGAAGCTCCCCGCTCCGGGGACTCCCGAGTGTCGACCTGTGCCACAGGTCGACGCTTTGGACTGGGCGATGATGGGCCGAGTATTCGACAGCGTAGCACAACGAACACCGAAAGGCATCAAGAAATGAGCATTCGACTCACCCGACGACAATGGTTGGACTCCAACAAGAAGCCGGAGGATTCGCGTTCCCCTGAGGAACGCAAAGCCGACAAAGAGAAGAACAGGACGACCCGTTTGACCAAGGCCCCTCGACAAGTTCGCTTTCGCGAACTTGTCCAAGCCGTCGAACAGCAATGGGACGGCCATGAGGTCATCAAAGACAAGCGAATGCTGGAAGCAGTCGCAAGGCGAAGAACGATGCGACACGCCCAGAATGAGCGACTGATGGCGATTTATGAGCGAATTGAGCAGCACCGCAGCAACAAAGGCGAATCCGAATAATGCCCAAGAAAAAAGCTACAACCGAGGCTCCGGTCAAGAAGAAACGCAAGGGCGATCCAAAGAAAGGCTCCGCTTTCGAGCGAGATTTCGCTCGAAAGCTATCCCTATGGTGGAGCGAAGGCAAAGCCGATGATTGGTTCTGGCGGCTTGGTGGCTCGGGGGGCCGAGCCACCAACCGGGCCAAGTCCGGTAGGAACACAGCCAACGGCTACGGGGACATTGCTGCGCAATGTCCCGAAGCGCAGAAGTTGCTGAACATAGCGACTTTTGAGCTTAAACGAGGATTCAATCGCATCAGCATTCAAGACCTACTCGACAAGCCCAACGGGCCGAATCAGATGCGGGACTTCATCGAGCAAGCGAAGCGTTCCGCTTCGCTTGCGGGTACTCCGTTTTGGATTCTGGTTCTCAAGAGGGATCTGCGAGAGGAGTTGGTCGTGACCAATATGGCTGGGAGTTACGATGCTTCGTGTTGTTGCCTCATGCGGTATGAAGGTTGCGATGGGTTAGTTCTGGCCCGAACCGGATCGGAGTTTTGGAGTGATGATCGACGAAAAGCATTACAAGATTCGGTGAAAAAATATGAAAATCCAGC